>Ga0209337_1003567_pt1 | contig 10956 bp, 2 predicted proteins | sample LinPmetageLP53_FD_184044 | JGI IMG/M metagenome (GOLD analysis project Ga0209337, IMG submission 184044) | Marine viral communities from the Pacific Ocean - LP-53 (SPAdes) (version 2) | ecosystem: Environmental > Aquatic > Marine > Oceanic | place: Pacific Ocean | collected 2010-02-08 | reverse complement strand
ATCATGTGCATCATAAAACATCCAAGGATTTCTGTGGGGTAACGTGTGAGTCTCTCCGTAGTCCATCGGGTAGTGACTCGTGGCACTCTAAGAAAGGATACATAGGGAATCCTAAGGCTGTCGAAGGGTTTTTACACCACAAGGAGCATGGACAAATTTCTAGACTGACGCATTTGTTTTAGTCTTCTAACTCTACTTCTTCTAACTCTACTTCTTCTAATTCTACGTCTTCTAGCTCGACATCTTCTAGCTCTGCGTCTTTTATTACGCTTGTTTTTTTAGGTTCACCTAGTAGCTCCTGTAGTTTAGCACCTTCATTTTTACCTTTTTTATTACCCTTCTCTTCGATAACATAGTCGGAGAAATTGAATAATCTTAGTATGTCTTCTTTTATATCTTTTGTTTCGCCTTTAATTACTTTAGAGTAGTTATCATATAGCTTTTTAATATTACCAGCTGGAAGTTTAGCAAAAGTGCCTAGCTCTATTAGTAGTTTATTTAGGTATTTAGATTTAGTCTCCTCTGTTTTAGATTTAGTGTATTTAGATATATTATCAGCAATACTAGATATTATTGTAAATACTGGAGGTGCACTTTTTACATCTGCCGCCCAAGGCTTACCTTCGTAAAGTTCTCTTGCGGTCTCTATAATATCTCCCAAAATAGCAAAAGAATTTAAAACCCCTAAGATAGATGTCATGCCTAACGCATCCCTATCCTCATCATCCCAATTAGTTAGTAACCCTGGTAACCCTAATCCGATGTAATGGAAAAATACAGGCAACAAGGTGTGGTACATAAAGAAAGTGGCTAGATTCTCTCTAAGACTTCCTTTCGAAGCTTTACCTCTAGTTTTTCGATACAACTGACGGATAGCACTGTTTATTTTTCGTTGATATTGTTTAACTGAAGTCATAAACATCATTAAAGGTCTTAATGATTTTGTTAACTGAAGAATATCTTTATCCTGAATATCTCCTGATTGCTGAGTTTTCTTAGTTGTTTTTTGAAATCTTTTAATCGCATAATTAATAGCGTCTTGCTCACTGGCTTTAGGATTTTTCTTTTTATACGCATCCTTATGGTATAAGTAGTTAGGTATACCACCCATTATACCGCCTTTATCTCCAGTTTTTATAAGGTACATGAATACATCAATAGTTTTATTTCCAAAACTTTGAGGGACAACCTCTACCATATCTTTTTCAGAATAAGATTCAAGTGTTCTTCTTATATCTTTAGCATATCTATCTCGTATATATACAGAATTATCTGTTATTTCTCTCCATATTTTCCTTAATTTAACTATGTTAGCCATCGGAGCCCCATATTTAACCCAGTTTTCTATTCCAATCTCAGGAATATAAGCTATAGCCGATGTTAATTGTTTTATCCCCACAACTGGATTAAAACCAAGTCTAGAGGTAACAAAAGCGTCTGTCATCCAATTTAATATCTTAGCCTCACCACCTTTATCAATACCTCTTGTAGCTACTTTATCTAATATTTTTTCAGCATAAGTTAACGCCTGCTCTCCCCCTGTCATTTTTATAGCGTTTCTTATGTCTTTATTTTTAAGTATTTTATCTATATCTCTTAACGGCTCTGCGTATGCAGCAAAAAACTCCATATCCTGTAGGTAGGTAAATAACATGTCGTTACCGTTAACTTCCTCTATAGCTTTAGAATTTTTAATTCTCATCTTAGTGGAAGCTCCACCTATTGACGTAGCATACTTAGTGTTAGCTTCTAATAAATCTAAAGGCTCTAAATCAACATCCTGCCTCTTAATCCTACCAGCATATTTACTATTCCAGGGCATATTAGTTCTGTGGATTCTTTTGTAAACTTCATTATATCTTTTATAAAGCTCAGGGAATAATACATCTACCTGCCAATCAGCCCATTCTTTTACTTCAGGTTTTAAGAACTTGGTTATCTTCTCCATTATTTCTTTATACCCTTCTCCGTACTTAGTCTCAAACCCAGGGTGATTTGCAGGGTCTTTATATTGGTTATATAGATAGTAAGCCTCATCCTGACTTAGCCTTATCTCTTCACCAGTCTCTAATTTAGCTCCTGTATTTTCCTTTATTCTGTTTTTCCTTATTTTCTTTTTCCAGTCTTTACCGTATGTTCTCTCTATATTATCGAATAATAATTTTGTTACCTCTTCTTTTCTTTGTTTAAATTCATAACTTGCATCATCTATTCTATCTGTAGTTAATTCTTGTAGCCTACCACCAAACATTTCTCCAGTAGACTTAGATATCATATCTATAAGACCCGTGAAGTCTTCATGAAGAACAACAAATTTTTCTAATCCCTTAACTACTTTAATACCAGTAGCCTTTATACGATTAGACATTTTGTTTTTCATTTTCTCTCGGTAAGACCTCATTTCTTTATCTCTTTCTTTCTTACCTTCTTCGGAAACATCTAACTCTACTCCTGTTATATCTTTGTACGCATCAGATACTATATCCTTATAATACTCGTGTTGTCTCTGTAGTTGTGCTTTTCTTTCAGTTTTACCTCTCTCTATTAACTCTATTAGATTATTTTCTACTGTGTATAAATCATTTAATTTACCTAAGTCTGTATTCTCTAATAATCTAGCTGAGTTATAATAAGTAGCTGTTTCAATATCTACCATTTCATCTAACTGCTCATCCGTTAGGTTGGTTTTTTCTGATAGTTCATTAAACCTATTATTTAACTTATTGTTTATTTCTTGAATTTTTTCTATCGAAGATTCAGCTGGAGCTATTAAACTTTTTATTCTATCTAATCTATCTTTAGCGTCTGTGGATATTTTAGTTCCTTTTAACCTACCACCTTCAACCTTATCATATTTACCATTAATAATACTATTGATATTAGATTCGGTTATCTGTACATTCTTTTTTACTGCTAAATCAAACACTTCATCCATTAGCTTATCAATATTAAACTTAGTAGCTTTATTAATCTTAGATATCAATGAAGTAACCTCACTCTTCTTATACTCTGCTGTGGGTAAAGTTTTTCTTATAAACAACCTCAGCTCACTCTGTATTTTCTTTATATCTCTCTCACCAGCCTTTCTTTCTCGTATAGCTTTCTTTAGATTAGAAACCTCAGCTCTTAATCTTCTGCTTGACTTCATACCTACAGACCTCTCGAAATCTATAATCATCTGTTTCTGTTGAGTGGACATTTCTTTTTTAATCTTATCCTCTCCCTTTACTTTGTAGGTATCACCCTCAGCTATAAAAGCCTCCTGTTTCTTTAGGAACTCAATACCTTTATCTAAGTTCTGCTCTATAGGTAGTTTTTTATTGGAAGGTTTTTTCATTTCCTTCAACACACTCTCGTATAGTTTAATACCCTCGTTTACACCACCCTTTATGTTGCCAAAAGATTCAGGCAGGTTTCTTAGTATGTCTACAGGAACCTCAACAGCTTTTAATATCTCCTTTCTATCATAACCTTTAGACTTAAGTGCTACCTTTATCTTCCCTGTCTCAAAACCTGCATTCCTTAGTCTCCTAACTATATCATATATATTATCTCCTTTTCTAAAATGGATATCTATATCCTTTCTTTCTGTACTTCTAACCTTATCTCTAGTTATCGCCCTACCAGAGAATATATCCTTTAAAGAACCTCCGATAAAATCCTCTAAGGTTAGGTTGCTTATTTCTTTTGGTGTCAGCTTACGTAACGAAGGGAACTTAGCTTTTAGTGCTTTCCATAGCTGTAACAACCACTCCTTAAACCTTTTCTTTTTATCTCCGCTTAGTGTTTCTCCTTCGTTACCTATTAAGGTCGCTAGAGCCTCCTTACGAGCCTTCACGTTATCCCCTAACTCTGCTATCGCCTCTTTTAATTCTTTAGTCCCCTCCACTAGCTTCATCCCTTTTTTAAATAACTCAGGATGATTAACCTCGTAGTAGTCTAATAGTATATGACCTGCTTCATGAATAGGAGTGTTTAAGTCTCTGAATTTAGGGTTCAGGTATATATCTCCACCACGAGTCATACCGTAAACTACCTCTCCGTTCTTAACGTATTGCTTTACACCGTCAGAGGATAATACCCTCTCCCATGTTACAGGGTCTGTAAACCAGGTGGTCGCTGGGAACGCTTGACCTAGAAAGCCTATTAATTTTTCTCTTTCACCTAGTCGTTGAGATATAGTCTGACCCCTTAATGTTATATCAGTTAACCCCATAGTTAGAGATATACCTTGTGATATTGCCGTACCTTCTGTTATAGGCTTTACTTTCTTTTCACTTTCTTCCTTCCTTATAGCTTTCTCTATAACATTTCCATAAGCAGCTGGGTAGATATCTTTAAGGTGTGCGGTGTTTTTTACCACGCCAAGCATTTGACCTTTTAACCCTCCTTTGTAATTAGGGTGGTCTGAAGCTACAGGCTCGCTAAATATATCTATAGCGGTTACTCCTATAACGTGTCTCTCCGGAACATCCTTTGTTACGGGTTCCGTAACCACATCCATTATAGAACCTAAATGAAGTAATGGGTAATCCTCTTTGGGTCTACCCTCTAATAAAGCGGAGGAAACAGTTTTTTTACTTTTCCCTGGCTTTTTAGGAGCCTCTCCAGGTGCATTAGGGGCTCCAGATGTTATTCTTCCTATTAAACTTTTCCTTTGGTCTAGAGTGAATAGTTTATATTTCGTGGCTACATCATCAACAAGTTCATCTAGAGATTTATATTTATTTTTATCTATCGTTTGTAATATTTCCTCATATATTTTAATTTCCTCTATTTTGTTATTTAGTGTAGTTTCTTTATATTCCTCACCTGTTTTAATACTGCTCCCTCTTTCTACATCCTTAGTTAACACTTCTTTAGCATTAATTAAATCTTGTTTTAAAGCTTTTAATGCTGCTACTTTATTTTTTTTAGGTAGTTTTTTTATGTTATCAGCTAACACACTAAACACTTTCTGATTAGACTGCATAGATGTGGGTCCCATCTTAATTATAAAAACAGGTATGTGCCCCTTAGGTAGTCTACCTTCCTCCCATGCTTTATCAAAAGGTTCTGGGTTTTTATCATATATCTCTTTATAGTATTTACGATAATTTCCAGCTGTTTTTAAATCTACATAAGTCCATCCTAACCCTTTGTTTCCTGGAGTAAATCCGAAACCTAAACCTCCTTTGTTGTTTTTAATTATATTTCCTGTATAAGGGTTAGTTACATCTCCCACTGTAAGCTGGTCTGATATGGTTAAACCTACAGGTAACCCCTGGAAATCATTTATCTCTACCTCTTTAATATCTATATCATCCCTTAATCCTGGGCGACTTTTCATATCGGTAATGTCTAACTCTACAGATGGCGACTCTACCAGGGATAGGTCTAGTTTTTTATTTACTAGCTCTACATCAGGAACGCTAAGTAACGCCTCCACATCAGCCTCTACCTCATCTCTAGGCTCTGTACCTTCTTTTCTAAACTTAGGTTTCTTTCTGAATTGAACATCTGTATCTCCAGATATTACTCTATCCATATCCTCCATCTCCTGCTTACTAACCTCTTCAGTAACCTCAGTAGTGGGGGTTTCTTCTACTACTTCTTCGGTAACTACTTCTTCTTTAACCTCGGTAGGTTCTACCTTGACGGGTTCTTTACCCTCTAAGCGTAGTACACCTTCTGTAGGTTCTTCTACAGAAACTTCTTTATCAGCCTTAGTTATTTCTTTCTGTAAGTTATCGGTAATATCCTTTACCTCAGCTTCCTGCTGTTTAATCTTTTCGGAGAATAAAGCCTCGTTAGCCTTGCTTGTTTTAGCCTTAGTTTTTAATTCCTCTAGCTTTCTATCAGCCTCAGTAAACTTATTAAGTAAATCGTACACTCTTTTTCTAGCCCCTGGTTCTGTTATACCCACCTCATTTATGGTCTTTAAGTGGTTTCTAGCTGTCTGAACCTTACCCTGTAGAGTGAAGGCATCCTGACCACTTATCCCTTGGTTTTTTAAATCCTGAGTTAAAACTTCTAGTTGAGTATTACTTAAATCTTTTATTGCCTCAGCATCTCTATAGTCTAGCTCGTACTTCTTACCAGTGAACTCAACATTGTTCTTCATTCTGTTAGCCATAAAAAACATCTCTCTTCTCTTCTTTTTATATCCCTCTTGATTTCTTATATTTTGCTGTTCTAAAAGCATTCCTTCATTAGTAGTTAACTTCTCATAAGCATTTTTTACTTCTATAAAAGCTTCATTGCTACCTCCTCTGTCAGGGTGAGATTCTTTAGATTTGTTTTTATATGCTGTTTTTATTTCTTCTGCGGTATATTCTTTCTTAGGGTCTAGTCCCAATGTTTCTACAGACTTAGAATACTCAGAAGGTGTCATAGGCTTGTAGTTCTGGATGTCCTTTCGCATGGCATCATAGATGTTCTTCCATCCCTTCCTATTTCCAAGACCTAAAGCACCCATTGTAGAGAATGATACTAACAGTTTTTTTAATGGGCTCCCCTCTACATCTAACACTTCAGCTGCCGCCTCACTAAATCCCTTGTCAGTATTAACCATAGTGTCAAAGAACTCAGCACCATACAAAGCCCCTGTTCCTACGGTTGCATTAGCTGTTCCATTAAAGACACTGCGTAAGGTGTTGCTTTTTTCTATTGGGGATAACACAGCCTGTAAAATAGGACTTCGTGTTCCTAATAACGCCTTGGTAATCATACCACCAGCATATCCACCTACTCCAAAACCAAATCCCATAGCCCCTGTCATTCCTTCACCGCTACCTGATATTAGTTGGTCCGCTACTACACCCGTGGACTTAAACACTAACGCCTCCTGTAAACCTGCACTAATCGTTCCTAAAGCCAATCTTTTGTATGGATTTCGTGTTTGCATTTGAGCATACCGAGTGAGAACTTTCATGTTCTTTAATGCTCCAGTAAGATTAATAGCTTTCTTAGTTATTGCTATCTCAGCTATCAATGGTATTATAGTTCCTGTCGCAGCCATACCTTCATCGAGTATACTATCCTCAGCTCTTTGCTTATCTTTCTCTGTCACTTTTAACCCAGCATCTTCTCTAGCTGAAACGTAAGCCTTAACCATATCATCAGCCACCCTTACATCTTGACCAGTGCTTGCTTCGTATGCAGAAACTGCAAATGCCTTTAATGGGCTAAAGTAACCCTCCTCCTCTAAAGTAGACGGGTTGTAGTTTAATGCTAATGCTCCCTGAATCTCTAGTAGCTGCTTAACATTGTTATTATACTCCTGTACCAATGGTGAGTTCCCAGGAAGTAATGGAAGAGTCTCCGTTATCCTACCTGTCTCAGCCACTTTCTTTATTTCATCGGTAGCTATAGAGGCTGTTCCTAAGTTTTTTCCAAACTTATAAAAATCCCCATCAATTAAACTCTCTACATCTTTCTTAAGTGCTTGAAAAGGTCCCTCAACAAAATATCCAAGGTCTTCATATATTTTATCAGCGTGGGTATTTATTTTTTTAGCTGAGAATATGGTCTTATATAACAGGTCTACCTGTAAGTCTTCCAGCTCTTCAGGAGTGTAGGATTCATATTTCTCTATAGCACCCTCCTCTACCTTGTTATTAAAAGCTACCACCTCGTCTGGTGCGTTGCCCTCTTCGATGTATGTGCCGTCAAAGTTATACAGCTTCTTTGCATCTATATTATATAGGTCGTTGAATTTTTGTTTTAAATCATTAATATCCTCCGTAGAAGCCCCTGCTCTCTGAGCATCTCTAACAGCTTTTAAAGCCTCAGCTAAAGCCTTTCTTTCTGGAGATAGTGTGTTGATAAAATCTTCTTGTGCGTTTATTCTCTGCTGTATCTTAGCGTCATAAGCGGCTTGGTTTACAGCCTCGGCTGATGGCTTACCATCATCACCTATCTCTAGTGCCTTAACATTCTCCTCAAACAATCTATCAAAATCTTGTTGCTTATATTTCTCACCACCAGCGGTGATGTATTTATTAGCTCTTTCAGATACCACAAAAGCCTCCTCTTGCTCTGGACTACTAAACAGACTGCCAATTACACCAACTAATCCTGTTTGTATTGCTCCAGTCTCACTGGTTTTTGCTTGGGGAAATAATAATGAGGCTTCCTCGTTTTTATTTTCTCTATCCGCTAAAATTTTAAAATCTTCTGCTTCAGCATCTAGGTCTTCTTGAATTTTTTTAGGGTCTCTTCGGTTATCATTAAGGAATTTAATTAATTTGTTGTACTCTTCTTCCTTTCCTGAATCTGTAAAGGGCTGCAGGTCTATCTCCAGTGGATTTCCGTCATAATCAAATACCGTAACCGCATCTCCCATTGATGACTTTTCAAAAGAAAAACCATACTTATTAAACTTCTCTAATAACTCAGGCACGAGTATCTCTTCATCCTTATCTATATCATCTAATACTACGGTAGATATCGCCTCATTAAAAGACTTATCTTCCGTTTTTGGTTCAAATGATTGCTGTAGGTATTTAGGTAGCTCTGGGGTTTCCTCAACTACCTCTTCTGAAACGGAAACATCCGAAACACCAGGAGTCTCCACTTCTTCTGTAACCGATGTAGTAACGACTTCTTCTTGTGGAGAAACCAACTCCGTAGTTTCGTCTTTTTTTTTTACTAAAACCTTAAAATCCTCTATAGGTTTAGCGTATCCTTTAGACTTAACATAGTTAAAATTATCAATAATAACATCTTCATCGGTTTCTAAAAGCAACTTAAAATCTTCTATAGATTTAGTATATCCTTTAGATTGGGCTCTATTAAATAAATCAATAACTACTTCTTCGTCCATGTGTATCTATTTAGTACTGTAATCAACTTCTTTTCCTTGTGTAAATGTAGCTGTTTTCTTTTTCCTTCCTGTGTCTATTGCCTTTTTCATTATAGCATCAAAGTCATCCTGACTACCACTTTGTTTATCAAATATTATATTATCAATAAGAACTCCATTTATTTTTAATGGAACAGAATAAACATAATCACCTTTTCCACCAACTTCAGTTATAGCTCCAAATGTAACCTTAGTATTTGGTGCATTTTTTTGAATATACGCTATAATGCTAGGCTTAACTGCGTTTATCTCTTCTTCACTATCAGCGTTGTCCACCCCTTCATGACCTGCATCACCTCCACCACTCCATAATAAAGTCTGTATGGTTATATCCTCACCAGTTGGTGTAAACGGTTTACCCTCTACCTCTTGCTCAACAATGTCAATAGATACATCCTTACCTTTACCTTCACCAAGGTATGCATCTACCTCATCCCACTCAGTCTGTGAGCCCGAAGCGGAAAACTCTCTAGTGTACTGAGATAAAATTCTAGCGGTCTCTCTAGCCCCAGGTTTTAACGCATCCTTACCTACGTGAATAGGTATATTTTTAGTATCTGTTTTTCTTTTTACCTCAATACCGTTTGTAGTTTTCTCAAAGGTGTATTTATCTACATTCATTCCTGTAAAATCACCACGAGAAGCATTTAAGGTGATTTCATATCCAGTAGTTAGATTATTTAATCTTTCCCTTTCATCTTTATCATCACTAGGGTCATACTCCCTAAATGTTTTAGTGTATGGCACCTGGAACTCAAACTGCTCTCTTACTATCTCCTTAGCTCTCTCTCTCTGCTCATCAGTTATAACCGTCTTCCAGTTTCCGTTCTCATCGGTAGTCATCTCTATACCACCCTTTATAGGTTCCTCTGATGACTTATAAAACTCAGTCCCGTCATACTCACTAAGAATACTAGCCACATCATTATCTGTAGCTGTTATAGCGTCAATAGATTTATTCAGGTAATCTTCGTAGCCTTCACGTTCCTTAGGGCTAGATGTACGTCCTATCTGATACGTAGCTAATTTATCAGCATACTGGCTTACTTCTTTAGGAACATCAACCCTTAGATAGGCGAGGTTTCCTGGATTAGTTAATGTAGATACCGATGTAGGCTCACCTACCATATTCCCCTCATCATCCGTAGATGTAACATATAGATTAGTGTATCCGTTGTCGTTAGGCATCCACTGTAGCCTCTTGTTCTTTAGGTTTGCCAGCTCTCCAAACTGGTCTAGAGCCCACTGGGAAACTCCTGATAGCTCTCCTTTCTGTAGCCCCTCCATTGTTCCAGCTACAGCCTCGTTATAATTCTTTGTTAGTGTGCTAAAGTCAGACCACTGGTTACTGATAGACATTTTCATTCTATTGAACTCATCTGGAGATATCTCTCTACGCTTTAGTTTGTTGTGCATCTCAGCAATCATCTCCCTACCTTCAGCTGTAGCACTGTATACTAAATCATTAAAAGCTGGTGATTTACCAGCCTCGTATTCTCCTATCTCCTTAGAGATATCAGCAGCCATAGTGTCGTACTTCTCTCTGAATGCAGCCTGTTCCTTTTCGATGTCACCCATCTTATTAACGATGTCACCTGCTACAGTCCCCCAATTAATAGGTGGCTGTCTTCTTACATATCCTGCGTATTCTGCCATTAGTTATTTTAATTAAGGGTTTACTGGATTACCACCCAAAGAACTCATTTGATAAGGACTTGATAGTGTAGATTGAATAGGCGTATTATTAACAAAAGATGTAGGGTAAAATGGAGAAGCTACCCCTGGTATACCAAATGTCTCCATACCTAACCCTATACCTTCTTGTAAAGATTGTGGTAAATTTTTATATTGATTAGCAAAGTTTTGTGCCTGCCCTGAAGTATCTGTAGTAGTTGCCTTCTGGTTTCCATAAGGATTTAAACCACTAGCAAATATCTGAGCTCCTAGCCCTATACCTGATGCAATACTCTGAGCACCAGCCTGTTGCATATCAGCACCCTGAGCACTAGCTGCCTGAGCACCTTGTAGTCTCATACCCTCTATCTGCCTGAGTACATCCTGTTGTGATGTCTCTATTGCCTGCTCTTGACCTAGAACTAATCTATCTCTCT
>Ga0209337_1003566_pt1 | contig 10958 bp, 10 predicted proteins | sample LinPmetageLP53_FD_184044 | JGI IMG/M metagenome (GOLD analysis project Ga0209337, IMG submission 184044) | Marine viral communities from the Pacific Ocean - LP-53 (SPAdes) (version 2) | ecosystem: Environmental > Aquatic > Marine > Oceanic | place: Pacific Ocean | collected 2010-02-08 | reverse complement strand
TCAAAATCTTTAATTTTTAGTTTTAGATCAAAACCCGTTTTATGTAATATAACTTTTTGGACTTTATCAATTAGTTCTTTTTCACCATATTCATTTAACATATTTTTATCAATATGCATTCCATCGTGAATTAAAGCACCAATCATTTTATCATTAACATTTTCCTTAATATATTTATACATAACCATAAGGACATTGCATTCGTGAGTTTGTAAGAAATAAGATAATGCTGTTCCATCTTCATTCTTCCAACCTTTATCCGGTTTATTTCTTGCCTCTATAATATAATCTAATAATTCAGGCTTACTTAATAATTTAGTTCTACACGATTTTAATTCACTTTCTAATTTATGAAAAAACATATCCATTTTATCAACTTTATATTCATTAATAAAAGCATTAACAGATCCGCCATAAAAGATTCTAATAATTAAAGTCTTAATTGCGTCCCTATCAACATTCATTCTCTTCATATATTTAGCCATTAGTTTATCACGATTCTCAACATATTTCGTAATTAATGGACAATCAATCTCATAATCAATTAATATTTTTTGAAGCATTACAGGGTGAGAATTAACAACATCTAAATCACAATATAATTTAGAGCAAAGAGCAGATTTGCATAAACCTTTCATAAAAGATTGAGTTGTAAGGGTTTCTTTTTCTTTTAAGTTATCGGCTTTAATTTCTAATCTGCCGATTTTATTTCTTGTATAATTAACTTTAATTGAACCACCACTCGCCATTTTTTTATATTTTTTAATTCTTGTACACCATTCATCGTCAAGAAGTTTAGAGTTAATTAATTTAGACATTTCAACAACATCATATTTTTCATTAAGAGAAAATGTTGAACCTTCCATATATGATTTATTATTAGATAGTTTTTCCATAATTACAGGTTGAATATTAACATTAATAACTTCATTCACAATAGGGACTTCCTCATCGTCCTCATCGTCTTCATCGATAAATAAATAACCTTCAACTTTATTTGGATAAAAAGGTTTAGATAAATTAAGGTCTCTTGATAATCTAAAAGAGCAATTAATACTTGCTGATTTAATATCAGTCCATTCAATTTCTTTAATTTCATTTTTAGCAATAGGTTTTAATTCTTCGGTTGCTTGATATACGAAAACTTGGGATTTTGATTGAGGATTATAAGCCTCACCAAGTTTAATACATTTATCAAGATGCAAATCAGTTTCCTCAAAAACTTCTCTATTTAAACAATCAATAACACTTTCACCCGATTCTCTTTTGCCTCCTATATCGTCCCAATCCTTTTTGGATTTAACCCTTAATATTTTATTTCCGGATTCATTGAAAAGAATTAAAGAACAACATTTAATATCTTCCATATATTCTTTATTATTAGATAATTTATTCATAATCATTGATTTTGATTTTTTATTTTTATTTTCCATTCTATACTTTAATATATATATTAATTATATCTTTAAATAGGCAATTAATTAAAATATATAAAATATATAAATATTTATTTTATGCCGTAATAGGTCATAAAATAAACAATAAAAAAAGAGTTTATTAATTTATGGTCTTGTTTAATTTTCTCGATAGTTGTTTAATTTTCCCGATTTTAATTAAATATAATTAATTGATTTTAATAATTCATATTTTTCTTTATTTCTTTGAGCAAATAATTCCAATTTATTAACTTTATTATAATATCTATAACTTGATTTTGCATTCATAACTTCTTTATTATCCTGATAATTTTGTAATTTAATATCTTTATGTTTATCATAATGAGCCTTGGAGCGTTGGCGGTTCAATACTTTAAAATCATCGGTGTCCTTGATTAATGTGTACCTTTGCTTTTCATATTCCTTTTTCTTTGTATAATTAGAAAGGATTTTATTAATTTCTTCGGGTGAGTAATTCATTTATATATATATAATATATAATAATTATATTTAAATATTACTTTAATTTTAAGAAACCATCTTTATCTTTAATAACAACCAAATCCTCAGCACACCCGGAATCTTCATCTGTATCTGTTTCGCTTGATTCAGTACTATATTCCGGATCGTATAATTCTACAACCTGAATCTTTAATTCATCGCAAAAAGTTTTAACTTCTTTAATATCAACAAACTCCATATGTTCCATAATAATTTCTGCAAGTCTTTCAATCATTCCCATTTCCATTTCACTCATTTATATTATATATATATTTTAATTTTATATTTATTTCTTATTCATTATTGAGGACATTAAATCAGTTTCAGCAATTACATTTTTCGTAATTTTATATATTACTGCTGAATCATTATCGCATTTTGAAAAGGTGCCGTCCGGATCGTGAATAGAAGTTGTTATCGATGTTATTGTTCTTGCTTTTGTAATTCTAAAAACAAAGGCATTATCACTTCCAAAATAGAAATCCCCACCTGAATATTGTTTATCACATAATCCAACAACAGGCATAAGTGCTTTATCGTGTCCAATAAACTTGGGCTGTTCAATAATATTAGACCTTATTAAATAATAAGGTCTCGCCATTTTTCTTGGAAGATTAATAGCAGTTAATTTAACAGAGTTAACATCTTCACTAATAGGCGGGAATATTGGAATAGTTTGTTCTTGTCCAACAGTAGAAGCAACCCCATTAACTAAAAATCGGCTTGTTGCTGAGTCCGGCCCGACGATACAATAAGGAGCGGATAATTGATTAGTATAAAATACTGCTCCATAAGGATTAACATTATAATCAAGTGTATTACTTGAAACAACCTCGCAATTGGTCGTTGCTAAATATAAATTATTTTTATTAACATCATTAATTCTTGTTTGTCTATTAGAACTTGGAGAAGAAGCATTATTAAATTGATTATAAGTGAATCCTAATGTTGCCCATAGACCTCTATTAAAATCTTCTTTATTATATCCAAAATCAGTTATATATATTCCTGAATTACTATCAAAAATAGTACTTGGTTCAACTTGCCGGGACATAATAGGAAATGCAATTTCACTTGAAGCATTATTGCCCGGGATCCAACTTGCCTTTCCTGTTATTGATTGCAAATAAGGTTTTAAATCAGGGTTATATTCATATTGATTAAATCGTGGATTAATTTTATAAACTTCTTTATTTGCGTTTGGATTAATTTCTGTACCTCCTTCAATAGAAACTCCCGCTTGTATATTTTCTTGTCCTGCTCTCTCGCTTGTATGAAGCCGACTAAAATTAAACCTTGAAGAAACTGAATCAAAATTAAATAAAGGATCATCTGCTCCAATATAAGTTTTAGTTAAGTTTTGCGATATATTTGTTGTTTCTCCATTTAACCCGGTTAAAGTTGCGGAAGCATTTTGGATTGCCCAAGCAGTATTATTTAAATAATCTCTATCTATTCTCCCGGAGAAAGGCAATATTGCGACTGTTGAATAAGCGTTAAAATGATAATCCCAACCACATTCTCTTAATTTTGGAATATCAGCAGAAACATATCCGGAAGCATTGCTTATCCAACTTGAATGCTGAAACTCTGTTAATCCACCTATTAATTCAGGGTGAAACTCAACACCCCAAAACCCAAAATCAGTATTATAATATTTGGTCGCAAATCCATAAGACAATTCATTTATATCAGTTCCATCAGTGAACACATCTTCTTTTGATTTATCATAATAAAAAAACCACGGAATAGAACCCAAATTAAAAGTATCGCTTGAATTACCACTTGAAGATCCATTGTACCCATCGCCACCGAGTTCGCTACTTTGAGAGGCTGATGTATAAGTGTTCATATGAAGGAACCTTGAATTATTAATTGAGGCCACACCACTTCCATTTGTTAAAAAATCAGTGAAAGATTGTCCTTCAAATAGTTCAGGATAATTTGCTTGGGCTTTAAAAAGATTAGATAGTGCTTTCATATGTGGGTGTTCAAGACCGGAAGCATTTAAAAACCTGAATGAAGTTTGAACCGTGTTTGTTGTCCTTGTCGCCAACGGCAATCCTCCTGCGTTATAAATAGCGTGTCCTTCACTTGCATTACATTCTCTTCCCAATAAAAATAGATCAGGGCGTTTCACTGCTATATTTTCATAGGCAGAAAAATATTTAACTGCATTAGCAGAGTTAGGAGTTGATTGGTTGAACTCTGTGAATGCTCCGTGTCCAAAATAATCATAAGAGGCACAAGTAAAAGGTTTCCAAGTTTTAGTTGTTTGGATTGTTGTTATAGGTTGTACAATCCCCGTTATATCTTGGATTTTATATAATTCAGGATCATTTGCTAATTTTAATTGATTAGTTATTTGATTGCTAATATCACTTGGAGAATTAAATCCAGGTGTTATTTCAATATCCACAATTGCTTTATAATAATCATATTTAGCCCACGCCGGATCTCTATAAGTTGGGAATGTTGCCGAAGCATTAGCACCTCCTTCATAATTCCATAAGTCTCTTTGATAAAAAGTATCTCCCTGTCTTCTTAAAATAGTGAACCTTTTATTATTATGTTTTTGAATATGATGTCCCCTTGGATATTGTCCATCTGTCGGTTGAAATAATCCGTCTCTATAATGTTGATAATCGTCATCGCATATTGTTTGGGTTCTTGGATAAAAAAAAGATCTCCCTGTATCACTTCCACTTGATACTTGGTCAATCTCGCTCCACACAGTAGAAGACAAGCCCGATGTGTTGAAACCTTCATAATCTTTATCATAAGCAAATCTTCGGGGCAAACATAAATAACCTCTTCCATTATTAGTTGTATAATATTCAGTCTCTATCTTACAGGAATTATCCCGGAGAATATATGTACAAGCATTCGTCTGCGAGTTCATCTGCATAAACCCGCCCATAATATTATCATATCTTTCGTCCCAAGAGTGAGTTGGATAGGAAGGAGTTTCTTTTGTATAATATAAAGTTTTAGTTAGAGGGACACCGGAAGAAGATAAAAGGTTAACACCCTTCATTTCAATAGTATCACTCCCGGCACCAACCTCACTAACAAATGCTCCTTGGATAGCAACTGAATCCCCGACATCGAGGCGAACAGCACCAATTTCATTTGTGAATTGTGCTGGGTTCTCGTCATTCCCACCTTGCGATTCTATTGAGTGAAGCCTATTACAATCAATAATTCTTAAATCTGTATATTGTTCCATTTATATTATGTATAAATAAATAAATTATAATAATATAGATTTTAAAATATCCACTTCTTTTCCATCGTAATTTTGATTTAACAAATGCTTATCTTCTTTGAATTGTTGTTTATCAACAGAGTTCCCGGAATGAGCAACGCAAATCATAACCAATGCAATATCAGTCTTAACAACATTCTTTTCTTGTAATTGAATTATATTTGCTCCCTCGCCTCTTGAAGACTTAGCAAATCCGCCCATACTCTTAAAATATTTTTTAGTCATCATCATAGTTGCTTCGTGTATTTGGAACTTTTTTTCACAACATATATAAGTCATTTTAAAGTTGTCTTCCGGATATGTGAAAATCATTTGAGGTGAACCAACTAATCCAGCCTTATTATTCTTTAATGTTTGGAATGAATAATTAATATATTGAGAATGATAAATATCATCATCGTCCATAAAACAAATAATTTTATTCTTTGATTGTTTAATTAAATTATTTCTTTTCTCTCCAATTGTTTTTCTAACATTAGATTTTATATAAACAACTGAAATTGGAAATATTGCTTTCTTGAATAAATCCAAATCTTTAATAAAAGGTTCTTCACCATCATCATCAATAATAACTTCAAGAATACTTTTATCATAATCTATATTATTTAAATTATGAATATATAATGGAATGAACTTGGATCGATTATATGTTGGTGTTAAAATACTAATTGGCGATAGAGGAAATATTTCCATTTATATATATATATATTTTTATTTTAATTAAAAATCCAACCCTTCTTAATTTCTTCCGGTTTATTATTATCTATTCTTTTTAAACATTCTTTTATTTCTTTTAAATCATCTAATATAGAATCTAATTTATTTAAATTATTTTCTGCTTTATCTAAAAGTGATTTTGTTTTTTCGTGTACAAGATCAATTGGTTTTGGTTTATCCATTTGTTTATAATAATATAATAAATAAATATAATATATATATATTATAAAATGTCCTTGGCTCCTTATAATATGAATGATCTTCTATTGTTAATTGTTGGAGTCGCCACAGCGACGGCGACCCTGTGCCTTGCTCTGCAAAAAAGTAAGTGTGAAAGCATATCTATATTATATGGTTGTTGGAAATGTTCACGGGATACGAAAGCCATCATAGAAGAACAGAAATTAAAGATGGGTCGTTCAATATCAAAAGAATCTCCAAAGGTTAAGACGGAACCAGCACCTAACTTGGACTTAACATTAAAAGAACCTGAACCTGAACCATAAAACCGATATTATGCCTGTTTTAATACATATAATAACCAATATAACCATATAAAACCTATATTATGCCTATTTAAAGGGGTTTAAAGACATAAAATAATTATTTTATGTTTCTTTAAGTGCTAAAAGGGGTATAAACCTTGTTTTAAGGGTGTATTTATATGTTATTTATATCATAATGTTAGTTTTTATATCATTTAATCTTATTATTAACTAATCTTATCATTCTTTTTGGATTCTCTTTCTCTTTCTTTCTATTGTTATATTTAAAAATATAATAGTCATATTGATTTTTATTTTTCTTATCGTCAGGTCTTCTTTTTGTTAATAATATATTTTTATTGTATTCAACTAAATCTAAAAACTCATTCCATTTCTCTTCATCAATAGGTTCTGCTTTTGGTTTAGGTTTAGGTTTAGGTTTAGATTCTTGCATTGGAGTTTCTGTTTGTGTACTTGTGCTTGCTGATGTTGTTTTGGATTTAACTTTCTCAACCTTCATCTTTAATTTTAAATTATCTTCTATCTTCTTTTTATCTTTCTGCTTCTTGGCTTGTGCTTTTTGTTCTGTTGTCTTTGGTGTTGGAGCAGGAGGCAATTTAATATTAGGTTTCCTCACAACTTTATTTATCATTAATCTTTGCTTCTCGTGATTTACTTTATAACCATTATCATTAATTAATTTAATCAATCCATCTCTATCTGTTTTGGGTGGAATAGTTATAGACATTAATTTATTATGTTCTTTAATCATTCTCCGCAATTCGGGTGCTGTTAGTTGTCCTTTTAATTTTCCTTTGAGATACGGCATTTATATATTAATATATATTTTATTTATTTACTTTTTTTTTACAGGTAATTTAATAATTGGTTTCAATACAATTGGCTTGGTTGGTAATTTAATAATAGGTTTCGTTGGTAATTTAATAACAGGTTTCTTAATTGGAACTGGTACTTTAATAACTGGTTTCGTTGGTAATTTAATTGGAACCTTAACAGGAGCATCAACAACTTTCTTTGCCTTTGCCTTCTTTGAAGTTAATTGGAAAGTTTGAGGTTTGGCGGATTGTACAGTTGCTTTTACAGAACCAGTTTCTTTTTCTCTAACTAATTTATTATTCTGCAATGTGATTCCTTGCTTCTCTAATGAAACAATTAATTTCGGCCGAGATAATGATTTCCCAAACTTAATTTTTTGTTTATTTAATAATTCTCGTAATTCTTGAATAGTTAGTTCACCTTTTAATTTCCCTGATTTAATCGGCATTTATAATGTATAATATATATATTTTTTATCTATGTTATTATTAAACAAATGATTCATAAAACTTTTTCTAAACAAGATTTAAAAGATATTATATATGATTTAAACCTAACTATTCCTGACTATGATTCATTGAATAAACACGAATTAATAAAAAAAGTTATTCTATATTTCTATAATGAAACTGAAATATCTTTCGATAATTCTTTATTGTTTCCAAATAAAGATATAGAATATGTTAAAGAATATTTACAAAACCCAAATCCTCATAAGTTATTATCGGTTAAAGAAAAGAATAATGTGTTGAGATTATGTAAGGAAATCATTCATTATTGTAATAATGGATTTTGTATAGAGAACACTATATTTGGATCTATTGAAGAAATAGAAATCCATTTATCAGTTATAAAAGATTATGGAGACATTCCTTCTGTAAGAAGATGTTGCCGATTAATTAAAGGTGATTTAAAAGTTAATAATATATATGAACCAAAAATATCTTTAAAAATGCAAAGAGATTTAGAGTTGAAAAAACAAAATAAATTAATGAATAAAAAAGTTAATACTTTAATTTATAAAACCGGAACATTTTTAATTGATTTTAATTAGATTCTTCGGCTCCGTTCTTTACATATATCTTTTGCTGTGTGTCTACACTATGACCCATTACCTTCGCATCTTTTTCCATCTCATCTTTAACATCGGCATATTTAGAAGATAGATATATTTTGCGGAGCATTGTTGTACTGATTGATTTGCCGTCCATATATTTTTTAGTTGTTTTAATTAATAATTGTGATAAAGCATTACGGGATAAAGGGTTTCCTGTTGAGGTTGTGAAAAGAACACCCATTCCATTAATTCTAATATATAATCTTAATAACTTCTCTAAATCTTTTGGAATATCTATTTTATTCTCTTCATATTTTTTGGAAGTTTTATATTTATTTAATATCATTTGCATTTTATTTTTTTCAACAACAAGATAATTCTTTTCTTTTTTTTCATCTTCACTTATTTTATTATATTGTCTTTTTGATATTGCTTCCATTCCGGCTATATCATTCCTCATTGGAAGTCGAACATATATATTAAATATAATGTACACCATTAATAAGGTTTTATCTTTTCCTGTTAGATCTTCTTTCTTTTTAATTTTTTTATCTTTTATTTCTTTTCCCATTTCTTCAATCATTTTATATATTTCTTTAATATCAACAAAGTTCGCTTTTTGTTTTTCACTAATATTTCCCGAGGCTTGATTGTCCTCATATTTTTTATTTAGTTCATCTCGCAATTCAGTATATTTTTTAACTTCATCATCTAAATCACCCTCGCTATTAATAGCCATTAAATAAATTAGAATTGCATTTAAATAATTGCGAATTGTATTATCGCTTAAATTACTTAATTTATCAAGAACTTTTTTATCGTCTTTTAGAAAATCATAATTATCAGTCTCGAACATTTTCTTTAATTTCTCCAAGTTAGAAACATACATCTTAATAGAATTATCTTTAATATTAGGTCTCGCTTTCTTAATAAGTTCTGTTGGGTTTTGTTTAGTCATTTTATATAATATAAGATTTTAATTTTATATAATAAATAAATAAATAAAAGTAATAAGTCCTTGATGTCCTCGGTGTCCTCAATGTCCCCGCAAATAATATTAGAATCTATTTATTTATAATCAACTTTGGATTATTTTATTTTTTTGAGAATCGTAATTATTTTAGGGGACTTTGAGGACTTTGAGGACTATGAGGACTTTAAGCAAAATAACAACTAAACTCACCATCAATAAGAGTTGCGACCTTCATACATTCAATCCAAGTTCTCGCTGTATAGGAACCAACCGGGAGCGTAAGCATCTTGGAATGTAATTCTAAACCACGGGAATTAACACGCTCACCATCGGGCATCTTATATGCAGTCCAAAAGAACTTGCCGGATAAATTAGTGTTCTGTGCGTGTTCTTCATACACAGCCTCGGTCATTCTTCCGCCCTGTCTACCATATTCATCACGGGAAACAAAAGGCATCATTCCTTCCGTGTCTGCTACGCCGTGGAAATGAAGTGCCGTGTTGCTTCTATCGATAGGGAAAACAAATCTATCATTCTTTTTAACATTGGAAGTTAAGCGACCAAAATCACCACCCGCTTCAACATTGGCTTCACTTGAATATAAGTTTAATAAAGTACTATTAGAAGAAGCGTTGTTCTGCGAGATACCAACAAACATTCGGGGGACAAGACGACCAGCACCACCAACATTTCTTATTTGATTCTCGCCTGCTGTTGCGTTAGCGAGAGTTGTTTTAGTTAGTTGATAATCCATATAATTCCAAGTCATCTCACGATTAGCATTAGCATAAGCCGACATTAAATCTCCCGAATATGTGCTGTAATCGGCGATTAGTCGGCATTCCTGTCTGTTAATAGTAATATCAACAAGGGCATTTGTGGTTGTACAAGCATTCGTGGAGCAACGGGATCCATCAGTGGAAGGATTTAAAGTTAGTTCAATTTGAACCGGCATATCGCTATTTAGCATATACAATGGGAAACTTGTATTTTTAAATATCGGGAATAATTCTTCAAGAGTAATGGAGAAAACACCTTTATTGTCTACAAGTTGAAATGGGTGAGCAGATAATCCTTGTTTAACACCCGAAGCGTTCTGCACATATTCACGACCATTATCAAGACCAATGAAAGAACATTGATTCGTTCCGGTTGTATAATGCTGATCGTGAGATATTGCCCGACCACTTAAATATTGTTCTCTTTCTTTATTAGTTTCATTTGAGATGAACATAGATTTATAAGATTCATACCAAGCCCAATCATTCGTCTCGCAGATTGTTTTTGTACCAATTTTTAAGGTTGCGTTTTGTATACACGCCCCAATTCCCACACCTAAACTCGGGAATGACCTTACATTAGACGCAGATTTAGATGATACATTATCAAGTTGAAGGCATACGCGACTATAAGGATTTAAGAAACCTTTATTAACTAACTGGAAACGAATAAAAGAATCAGTGAAAATAACTGGTTCAAGAATATCAGTATCTATCATTGCCTCCTGGTTGGAGGGGATAGAACCTACACGGAGAAGGTCGGGAATTGCCGATTGTCCCATTGCTGGTTTTTGGAAGGATACATCAGGGGGAGGTTCAGGATTAGGTTGAGGAGGTTTAAATAGATTAGACATATTTTTATACTTTATAAAAATATAATAATTAAATGAAAATAAATAAAAAAA
>Ga0209337_1003563_pt1 | contig 10964 bp, 10 predicted proteins | sample LinPmetageLP53_FD_184044 | JGI IMG/M metagenome (GOLD analysis project Ga0209337, IMG submission 184044) | Marine viral communities from the Pacific Ocean - LP-53 (SPAdes) (version 2) | ecosystem: Environmental > Aquatic > Marine > Oceanic | place: Pacific Ocean | collected 2010-02-08 | reverse complement strand
TCGTTTGATGCAACATATCCTTTATCTTCACCAATATATGTATGTAACTGTAACTTACCCTCTTTCATTTTATCGATAATAGCATTTCTCACAGTTCGACCTTCGTGGCCATGATCATCCATGATGATAATAGGATTATTCATTTGTTCAATACATCTATCAATATCATATACTACTTGTTCATATGTATGACCAGCATCTATATGAACTACATCTGCATTTGGTATTTTAAATGTTTTATCATATACGTCAGCATTAATAAATTCTATATTATCTACATCATTACATGTTTCCTTTGCTACTTCTAGATTATGTTCGCTTTTTTCAACAGCTATTACCTTTTTAAAACATTCTGCATATAATCTAGTAGTATTACCCATATGACATCCTAATTCTAACATAGTCATATTTTTGTATTTAGGATCTGAGAATATACGATATATATCTTCTTTAAATTTACCAGACGTAGTATTTTTATTATCTTGTTTAGTTTTGAGTTGATTAAGTATAAAATTATCATCATAATGATGTTTAACATGTTCCCAAACCTGTTTCATTAAATTACTTCTTTGATCTTTTGCAAATCCTGTAAATACCCAATCATATCCATACTTTATAAAAAATGGTGTATTGTCTTCTTTTAATTGCCAATTAGTTCCAAAAAACTCTTTTCTATTCATATGAGTCAATTTAAATGGCAATGGCAATGATAAATTAATATCAACGTTATTCATTTGTAACCAATAATTTAAAGGAGTTTGTTCTGTTCCTTTCTTTACAACATTGTCTTGTAAATTAACAAATGTATCAACATTATCATAATATAGTTTTTTAAATGATTGAAATACTTCTTTATGAGTTTCATTAAAAATCATTGGAGAACTATTTACATATTTTTTAATATCTAATTTATAATTAAAAAATGATTCATATCCTTTAACACTATCGTAAATCCATTTTAAATTATCCATATCTCTTAAAGCACAAAACTCATGATTAGTAAGATCAAAGAAATTTGGAGCATCCCATTTAATCATATGAGTACAGTCAATTAAACATATTTGATCATAGTCAATATTTCTTTTTTCTAACTCATCAAAAACATGTATAGCTTTTTGCCAATTAATTCTAAATTTTGTTAGATCCGAATCAATTGGTTGTTCAAATGGAACAAATAATACATCATTTTTTTTACACCAATATTCCCAAGTTTTTCTGGATATATCCATCCATTCCCAACCTCCATATTTTTCTGAATATTGATTATTCTTTACACCAATCCACCAAATTACATTCTTTTTCATTTACGTTTTCCGTTTTAATACAATATTTTTTCTTGTTTTTGCATTGTCCTGTTTTTATATTAAACTCCCATCCATGTAATGGACATACAACATGATCATCTATAATTTCTCCTTTAGATAAATCTCCTAATGCATGTGGACAATATCTTTGAACTTTATATTTTGCGTCTTTATATGTAATATCAAATGTTTCTGATAACATTTTACTAGTTTCATATCGTTGATATTGTCGTATAGCTGCTTCTGAATAGTTTCTCATAAATCTCAAAAATACAACTAATGATTCATTATATTCATCTGGCCATCTATGAGCTTTAAATCTTAAACTTAAAAATAATTCTTCCCAAGTTAATTTATGTTCTAAGATTAAATTTAAAAATCTCGATTCAATTTCAAATTTACAAAAATATTTTTCTCCTTGATGATAACTAACAGAATCTATAGGACTACTAAAATCTATTAAAATATTTTCATTAACTGGACCTTTTATTTCTAATAATAAACATCCGTTTATCTGATCTCTATAAAATTTATTTTTACTAATAAAGGGTTGAAAATAATCTTTTATTTTGTCTAATAAACTGATATCTGGTATTTCAATTGAATCTATATAGTTATTAATTATATCAATACGCTTACTTTTATATTCTTGTAAATATTTTTTCTTATTAGTAAAACATTGATTATTTAAATTTACTGCTGTTAAATTTTTCATATTATGTGTTAAAATATGAAATTCATCATCTGGAAGTAAAATTACTACTTCATCTCTTAATCCTTGTTCTTGTGTATAATGATAAAAATGATCTTGAGATGGAAATATAGAATATTCAGCAAAATTTAAATCAAATTGATCATCTGACAAAAAACAAGCTGGACCAGCCATGGGTATTAAAAAATCTGCATTAAATTCTTCAAATAATCTTATAACATTATCATATTTTAATTTAATTTTCTTTTTTGATATTTTACATTTTTCTTCATCAGAATAATTATAAACAATTGGATGCCAATTTGCTCCTGAATATTGTACTGCTAAAATATCAATATTAAAATTATTTTTAATCCATTCTAAATCATCATTAGAAGGTTTCATATCATTTAAGTCTAAAAAAGTTCCATATGGTGTTTCAAATATATAAGAACTATCATCCCATATTGGAACAGATTGAATAACTGGTGTTACTATAAAATCATCAGCTAATTCAAATTTAGTTCTTGTCGGAACTTCTATAACTTCATTACTAATATGTTGTTGTAACATTACTGTTAAATAACGATCTTCATATTCTGGAACAATAATTTTAGTTTTACTATTTAGTTTTGATAACCAATCTAAATCAAAATGATCTGCGTGTTCATGTGTAATACAAACATAATCTAAATCATCCATCCATGAAAAATCTAGATTAGAATTATCTGGAAATTGAGCCCACGCACCAATAAATGCTCCAGTTTTGGAAAACCATGGATCTACTACTACTGATATATTATTAAATTTTAAATAAAATGATGCATGACCTAAATATTTTATCATAATTCTTCTATTCGTTTTGTTTTATCACATATTAATAGATCATAAGCAGGTTTAGCTCCAGTAATTAAATTATGCCATTTACAACCCCAATTTTTTAATTGTTTTTCAGTTATATCAAACCAATCAATTTTCGTAACAGTACCTCTTGCTGTCCAATATGTTATAGTATGACCTTCATCATATAATTTATTTATTTTAGCTATATTTTTATGACTAGGCTGGGCATCTGGATAATTTCTATCAGATTCATAAAAACAAATCGTTTCATCTATATCAACATATACATTCATACTATATTATATAAAATATTTTAGTAAAATACTAATTTTTTTCGTAGTTTTTTAACCAATATTCAATCATTTCATCAAGCATTGTTTCAAAAGTATATTCATGTTTCCAATTTAATTCTCGTTTTGCTTTCGAACAATCTCCTTTTAAAAATTCTAACTCCTCTGATCGATAATATTTACTATCTTGTTTAATATAATTAGTCCATTTTAAATCTAATTTACCAAACACATATTCAACCAAATCTTTAACTGTGTGAGATATACCAGTTGAACAAACAAAATCATCTGGGTCATCATGTTGCAACATTAACCACATTGCATATACATAATCTTTAGCATGGCCCCAGTCTCTGCTAGCATCCAAGTTACCAAGTTTAAGTTCATTGGTTAATCCTAATTTTATTTTAACAGCTTCTTTGACTACTTTATTTGTAACAAAATTAGTACCTCTTCTTGGAGATTCATGATTAAACAATATTCCATTACTAATAAACATTCCATATGCATTTCTGTAATTTCTACAAATATTATATCCATATACTTTTGCACATCCATATGGTGATACTGGATTAAGTGGAGTTGTTTCTCGTTGATATCCATCAGCGTCTATATTATTACCAAACATTTCAGAACTACTTGCTTGATACATTTTTGCTTTAGGACATGTTAATCGTATTGCTTCTAATAAGTTTAATGTTCCTGTAGCTATAGAATGAGTTGTATAAATAGGCATATCAAAACTTATTCTTACATGTGATTGTGCAGCAAGGTTATATATTTCATCTGGCTGACATAATTGTAATACTCGTATTAATGATGACATATCTAACATATCAGCATATTCTAATCTTATTTGTTTAAATAACTTATCTGGAATACGTGCTGTTTGATTTTCTGCTACAGAATTACGTTTAAGTATACCCCAAACCTCATATCCTTTGTTTATTAATAATTCTGTTAAATATGAACCATCTTGACCGTTAATACCAGTTATTAGTGCTTTTTTCATTTTATCCTTTTTTTATTAACATACCAATTCATAAATTCTATTAATCCATCTTTAAATGATTTAAGTTGTATTGTTCCAAATTCGTTTTCATATCTACCCATTGATATCCATACTTTATTTGGTGCAGACGTTGAAATAGTATTTGTAGATTTACCTTTTTTTATGTCTTTGTCAAAATGATCTCCAATAATTTTTGCCATTTCATATATTGTTGTTTCTTCTTTACCTCCAATATTATAAACAGAATGAGTTCCATTTAAGATATTCAATAACATTACACAACAATCAGATATATGCAAATATCTTCTATATGCAGATCCTTCGTCAAATAATTTTATAATTTTTTCATCGTTTGTTGCTTTACTAACAATTTCACTCATAACTCTTGTATCATCTAATGATACACCTGGGCCGAAACATAATGACACGCGAGCTGATTTTGCATCAAATCCTTGATTTCTAAATTCATTAACAATAGTTTCTCCAGATAATTTTCCTAATATATAACAGTTTCGTTTATTAGTAGCATCAAATTTGATTATATCAGTTTCTTGATGGGAAATATCTGTGTCATTATTTGCATATACTTCAGAACTACTTAAATATAAAACTTTAGCTGATTTATTATTTATAAAAATATTATTTAATGTATTATGTAAACCAGTAATATTAATTGCCATAGTAGAATGCAAATTTGACATAAACTTTGATGGCTGTGCATATCCAGCACAATAAAAACAAAAATCTATTTTATCAGTTAAAAAAGTTTTATATGATAATGATCCTGCAGATAAATCAATTGACTCATAAAATACATTTTCATTATCAATTATATGTTGTAGTCTATAAGCATCTTGTTGATTACTTTTACTTGTTAATAACAATTTTATATTGTAATTCTTTTTTATGTTTAGATAATTAAAATATTCACTTAAAAATCCTCCTATCAACCCATTTGCTCCGGTGATTAATATTGTTTTGTTTTTAAATAATTCGCTATTAAACGTTTTTAATATAGAATTACATATACTTTTTGTAAATTTATCCATTTTTTAATCCTATTAATATACTTTCTTTGTCTAAGCCACACTCTAATCGTAAATCTTCATATGAGCCATAATTAGTAATAAATTTTCTATCTATTCCAAGTCGTTTAACTGGTTTTTTGAATGTTTCGCTAATTAAATCTCCTAATCCACCAATTTTAAAATGATTTTCAATTGTATATAACATATTACAATCTTTAATTATATTTTTTACAAAATTAATTGATTTATCTGTTATATGTGATAATGTAGAAACATAAAAAACTCCTATATTTTCATCTTCTAACACATCGTCTAATAAATGTCCACAAACAAAAGCATACCGCCCATCTTTTGATTCCCTTACTAATTCAATTTCTCCTGGTGTTACAGATATTTGTTGCGAATGTGTGTTTGCAGATAAACGAAAATATTTTGGTTTTCCATTTCTCCATGTTCTTTTAAATAATTTATTAAATTCAGCTGGTGTTCCAGGTTCATATACTTGCATATTTGGAACTAATCTCATTAGTGCTATATCTCCATAACAATGATGAGTGCACCCTAAATCTGAATAGTCATAGGAGCCTCCTACTGTTATCAATGTAACATCTGTGTTCTGATATCCTAGATCAATTTTAACTTGTTCATATGAACGTTCTACAATAAATGGAGCTATTGTATGAACAATTGGATGCATACCTTCTAATGCTAAACCAGATGCCATTCCTACCATTGATTGTTCACATATACCAATATTATAAAATCTATCAGGATCATATTCCTCAGTGTCCTTTAACAGATAATGACTAATATCTCCTATAAGTATAACAGCTGTTGGATCTTGCTTTACAAGATCTGCACAAATATTTGCAAATTCACGTCTCATTTATTATAACTCTTTTAAAAACATTTTATATTCTTCTTCAGTTGGTGATCGATGATGCCAAGCAAACATATTATCTTCTATATCTTTTATTCCTTTACCTTTTATGGTATTAGCAATTATTGCAATAGGATTTGATATTTTATTTTTTGTTGAATATAAAATACTATCTAATGCTGAAATATTATGTCCGTCAATTTCATATGTTTCCCATCCAAATGATTTGAATTTTTTTGATAAATTTATTGCTGGTAATGATCTAGTTTGTGATTTATTATTATCTACAATACATATCAAATTAGTTAAATTTAATTTTTTTGCAATGCTCAATGATTCCCAAATAGTTCCTTCATTAGATTCTCCATCTCCTATTAGACAAAAAACTGTTCCGTTCTCTTTTTTTATTTTTTTAGCTAATGCTGTGCCAATAGCTATTGGTAATCCATGTCCCAATGACCCAGTTGATGCATATACCTCATCTATTTTATTTTTATCTGGATGACCTCCTAATTTGCTACCACGTTTACCAAAATTTATTAAGTCATCTAAACTAATCTTGCCGGCATTGCACAAATAGGCATAATATGCTAAACATCCATGGCCTTTGCTTAGAATAAAAACATCATTCTTTGATTTTTTTTTATGTATAGCTACTATGCATTCTACAATTGACATGGCACTGGGTATATGTCCATGTTTTGCATGATGTGCTGCTTGTAATATTAATTTTCTTATTTTTTTAGTCATGCGTATAAACTTTCAATTTGTTTTTTAACTACATTAAAACTATACATTTCATTTAATTTATTGAATGCATATTGTATAATTTCAAATTGTTTTTGCGGATTATTTAATAATTCTACAAATTTCTTTTCTAATAATTCTTCATCTATACCAGATGTTTCAGGAAATAATATTGAATGAGATTCATTCATTCCACCAATATTAATAGATCCAACACTTGCAACTTGGCAAACTTGACCTCCTGGATGAAATGGTGATGGATCTAAGTTAAAATGATATAAATATTGACTCCATGATTTTGTAAACTCTAATTGCGATAAATTTATAGAATCTATTTGTGTTTTATAAAAAACTGGTAAATTATATTTATTTCCAATATATTTTGCAAATTCATAAGTTCTACCATGTCTATATGTAGGATTTGGTATATATGCATAAATTCCATTGATTTTTTCATTTGAATAAAAATGTTCAAATAAATAATCTATATTAAGAGGTTGATTTGTAAATTGTAATTTTTTTCCAACTAACTTTTCTATTTGTAAAAACTCTGGCAATGTTTTCATTGTTGAAGTAGCTTCGGCATGTATATAATCACAACTTTTTAAAAACTTTATACGATTTTCAACTCTATCTTCACGCACATGTACTTCTTTTAAATAACCAACTATAGTTGCATTTGGATATTTTGCTTTTATCCTTTTAACACTATAATCATCCCAATGTTCATTAGTTAAGCCTCCCCGTTCTGCTGCATAAAAAATAACATCAAATTCTAAATCTGGAAAATCAATGCCCTTTTCTACAAATTCACTTAAATTTAAAAAATACCCATTGTCCCAAAGAAATGTAAAGTTATGTGTTGCTGGAAAACATTTCTCAGAAACAGTATGATGATACATATATGGTTGATTTGTTTCTAAATCATATGCTGTTCCATTTTTTACATAATATGATTTAATATTAATCGCGCCATCCCAAAATAGTCCAATTTTCATATTTTAAAATTTATTAATTATATTCGTTATAAATTGAATTTCAGATTTAGTTAAATCATGATGATTTGGTATATAAAATCCATATTTATTTAATAATTCAGCATTTGTAAAAATTTGTTTATTAAATAATTTTTCACACATAGGTTTAGTAGCCATATTGCCAGCAATTAAAGGTCTAACTTCTACTCCATGTTTAATTAATTCATTAATTATATCATCTCGTTTTTTATGAACAATAGGCATAGCAAAATTTGATATAACATTATTTTTATTATTTGTTAATTTTAGTTGATTATTTTTTATTAGATTACAATATAAAACAAAATTATTTTGTCGTTTTATTACATAATCATCTAATTTATCTATAGCCCGTAAACCTAAAAATGCTTGTAAATCTGTTGCTCTTAAATTAAATCCTGGCAGATAAAAATTATACAATGCATCAAATTCTGAACATTTATATTTTTTTCTTAATTCTTTTTGTTTCCATTCTGGTAAATCTCTATCCCAACCATGACTTCTCATCATTAATAATGCATGATAAAAATCTTCATCATTAGTATTAATAAATCCTCCTTCTATTGTAGATAAATGATGACCAAAGTACATAGAGAAGAATGAAGCAAACCCAAAGGTTCCTAAATTTTTATTTTCATATTTAGATCCCATACTTTCACATACATCTTCCAATAAAATAACATCATATTTTTTACAAAGATTAACAATTTCTTTCATATTAGGAACTAAACCTAATGTAGACACTAAAATAAAAGCTGCAGGTTTATCCTTTTTAAATATATTTTCTAAATCAGATAGTCTACAAGATAAATCTGTTAAATTACAATCACACATTATAGTATCTAAACCTAATAACATTGGAGAACTAACATCAGTAGCCCAACTAACTGCAGGAACAACTATTTTATTATTTTTTAATCTTCCTGAATGTTTTAAGGCAGCTAATGTTAACAAGATAGCAGAAGATCCAGAATTAACATATACTGAATATTTAGTTCCTAATTTATTAGCCCATTTATCTTCTAGTTTCCATGTCAATTCACCTTTGGTTAATCTAGGAATCTTACTTTGCTGTAACCATCCTACTAATGAATTAATATCATCTTTATTTATAGTATCACTAACTAATTGTATCATATACTTTTTTTATTCCATTTTTAAATTTTGTAAATTTGAAGTTAGGTAGTAATTGTTTCATTAAATCATTACTAACGTCTTTTCTAAATTGGCCTTTCAACTCCGGATTAGAATATTCTATTTCATAATCTTTATTTGTTACTTGTAATGCAATTTTAGCCATCTCATCAATTGACAAATTATCATCTGGAGCTACATTAAAGTTAGTTGTTATATTTTTATCAATAACTTGTTTAATCACATCAGCTAAATCTCCTGCATATATGAATTGCCGTAATGGTTTTCCATTACCAAGAAGTTTTATTTTATTATCTTTAGAATTTTTTATTTTATCTAAAACTGCAGTTATAAAATGCATTTTATTTTTGTTGTTAAAATTATCATATTCGCTATATAAATTACATGCAATTAAATAATTGTAGTTAAGTCCAAATTGTTTATTATATGCATGTATTTGTGTAGCTAAACATCGTTTAGCATACCCGTAACTAAAATTTGTAGGTGCCGGTGGACCAAGAAATAAATCTTGTTCATACATTGGATATGTTTCTACTGAATTTGGATATGCACATGTGCTAAGTATACCAATAAATCTATTAACATTATTTTCATGTGAAACTTTTACCATATTAGTATTCATTAAAATATTGTCATCAAAATATTCTGCAGGTTTTGATATATTATCTTGTATACCTCCAACCCGGGCTGCTAAATGTACAATTATATCAGGTTTATATGTTGATACAAGATTTCTAACTTGTTTTAGATCTGTTAAATCACAATCTTTACTTCCTACATATATTGCATCTGGTAATATTTGTTTTAAATGTATACCTAACATACCAGTACCACCAGTAACAAGAATTTTTTTCATACTGCAACTCCTTTAAATGTTAATATCATAGAATGCCAATATTTAAGTAAATTTTCAACTGTATATGATTCTTTTATAATACGTCTAGCATTTTCTGTAATTTCTTTGCATTGTTTGGGATTAGATTTAACCCATTCAATTTTTTCTATTAAATCTGACCAGTCTAATTTACATGGAACATATGTTTCATATGGGATGTATATATTTGGATATGTTATTACATTACTCATATCTGGTTTAATCATAACACTACCATATTGTATTATTTCAAAATCTCTAAAACATAATTCTCCCATACCATATGGTGATAATGTGCATTTGCTACGTCGCATTGCATCAACAAATTCTGGAAATGGTCTTTTGTCTGTTTCATATGAAATATCAGTAGACTGTTTTAATATTTCCCAAGCACCATTTCTATGATTAGTATACATTAAATCATTACGAACTTTATGATCATAACATTCTTTATGAAATCCCTGATATATCGCACAAACGTCTATATCTCGATTTATATTAGAATTATCAAAATTTAAATAATTTGGATTATAATGTCCAAAATTCCAACCTGTTAATTTAATACGATCATATAATTCATTTGAAATATTATATGATAAATCTAAATCACTATTATTTCCAAAAAACCATTTATTAAATGCAGATGGTATTGCGTATTGTTTTTGTGTAGACTTAGCAGTTTTAAACAAATATTGTGCATTAGATTTTTCAAATACTTCATATGCTGCCATTAAAGAAGTTGAATCTGATCCATCAAATAAAAAATATTCTCCAGATTTATTTGAAAGTGATTCTAAACCATAATTTATACTATCTTGTAATGGTATACTTTTATCTAAAAAATCCATCATTCCAATAAATTCAAAATCATAGCTTCCATTTTCAACAAATTGAACTCCAATTTCATTAAATCGATTTGCATACATTAAAAATATACGAAATGTATGATTATTACGTCCTTTATTCCAATTTGTTAATTTTATTTTAATCATAACGTATTATAATATGCATTTTGCTGTTCCTGACGCTTAATAGTTTTTTCGTGAAGTAAACACCATTCTTCTTCTGTAGGTAAATTAGATATTGTTTTATAACCTTCTAAAACTTCATGTACTTTATTTTTC
>Ga0209337_1003562_pt1 | contig 10965 bp, 4 predicted proteins | sample LinPmetageLP53_FD_184044 | JGI IMG/M metagenome (GOLD analysis project Ga0209337, IMG submission 184044) | Marine viral communities from the Pacific Ocean - LP-53 (SPAdes) (version 2) | ecosystem: Environmental > Aquatic > Marine > Oceanic | place: Pacific Ocean | collected 2010-02-08 | reverse complement strand
ATAGAAACGCAGGTAAAATATATGCAAATTTAAAAATAGCCGTTGAAACTAACAAGTGCCAATCAGAACATTGCTCAGTAGAGTTGTTACAATTAAAACAATTAGAAGAAGCTCCTCAAATTTCTTTAAATTTTTTATCATCTTTAATGGCGGAGCTAAGCGTTACAGACGAGCCTAATTTTGATTTAAACAATGATTATAGATATACTGTTGCCAGCAGCTTAATGAGCGGTAAACCTGGTTATTCAAAAACAGATGGTTATAATGCTTATTTAGATTTATTACCAGATGGTTCTCAGCAAATAGTTTTTACGGGTCCTGCTTTTTACATGCCGTTAATAGTCAACAGCTCAGCATTAAGCTCGTTGGCTATTTCTAATAGTTCACTTATTGCGTCTACTCCTGATATAAACTCTGAAATGCTAAGACTTTTAACTGAAATTAATGTTTTTGCTGCAGATGCAGTAGATCAAGAAGGAGGATTAAAGCCTGGAGCTAAAATTACTGAAGAATATGTAATGATGAATACAGATGGTTCTGTTGATTACGAGATAATAGACTTAGGTAATGGTAAGGGTAGAAACGTGTTTAAATATGACATAGATAAAATAGAAAAAAAAGTTACTCCATTTATAAACGCTGAGGTTGCTGGTTTAATGAGCTCTGAGCAAGACGCAGTTGCTGCTTGGAACGTTTATATATCTAAAGGCACAAGTGTTGAAGAGAACGCTCAGATGGTGCAAAACGCTAACGCTGGGTCATCTAGTTGGAGCTATGAAGAAGACTTACCACTACAGCAAGACAAAAAAGTTTTATTTGAAACAAAATACAAAGAATACTTTATGAATAATTATCTAAAACAATTTATTACTAACCAAATACCTACGGTTAAAGAAGATGCAGCTGTTTTTGATTTAGCAGAAGCTAAAAAAGCAAAGGCTCAAAAGTTTTTAAAAGATAATAATTTAAATTAAATTAAATGAACGAATTAGAAGAATACGTAGCTTCACTGCCTTCTCCATTAAATAGAGAGGCAAGAATAAAGCTTATTGAGCAATGGAAAATAGACAATAATTGGGGTGAAGAAAAGCCTCAATCAGTTGAAGATATAACTTACGGGGGAGAAGCCGTAGAAGAAGTTCTTGAAGCAGTAAAGACGGAGGGCGATGCAGCGGGTGCAGGTGTGGAGCCAGCAGAAGTAACAGCACCAGCAGATTCTACGGAGTCAACATTGGGGGATGGTTTTTCGGAATCTACAGGGTTTTTAAATGAAGTAGGTTTATCTGATTATAATTCTATAATAAACAACGCGCTTGGTGCTTCGGTATACGAGCCTGGTTCTCAAAAAGCTGAAGGAGGTTTAAGTGAACTTGCCAGTAAAGAAAATGGTATTACCTTACAACAGATTATTAAAGACCCTAGCAAGGACCAATATATGGGTGTACCTGCTTCAGAATATCAAGACATGACTTTATTAAGTTCAGGCGCCAGCAGTACTGAAGAAGCTGCTTTAGCTGATAATAAAAATCTCTGGAACAACAGAAACCTATTGTCTGGTATGGTTAGAAGTGCTTTTAGTTTTCAAGGTGTACCTTTAAGCCAATTAAACAAGGATGTTCCTACTTTTGCGTTCGACGTTGAAGAAAGAGATCAAACAGAAAAGCAAATACGAAATAGAATATCTAAAATAGAATTAGATATGTCTAAAAGTATATATAATGAAGAAACTATTTCTAGCATGCAAGATGAAGTGTCTGAACTACAATCACAATTAACTGATGATTTTGGTTTTGAAAACTTTAATACAATAAACATACCATCAGCTATAGATAATAGAATTAAATTTGCTAGAGATGAGGCTAAAAATGCTTTTTTAAATGAAAAAAATAAAGATGAGTTTTTCTCAGACATATTTAAAACAGGCTACCAGCATCTAGGTTATACAGAGAAAAAACTTTCTGACCTGCAAAACGAATATCTTACAGCTAGTGAAAGCAGAAAAAAAGAAATAAAAGCTGAAATAGAAACCATAGACAAAGAGCTTGGGCTTGGAGGTAAACTTTACGACAAAAATACAGGAAATGTTGTAGGTATGGACAAAGCTTCTCAATCTTTAATAGAGTCTTATGAAAAATCAGAAGAACTAGCAGAAACAACTGAACTAGACGAGCTAAACAGTATGTTACTTAACAGCAGTTTTGATCTTGTTGGTATTGCTAAAGATTTTCAATCATTAGAGTCTACTACAAGAAAAGAAGATTTAGGCGTTTTTTCTAAGAAAGATAAAGCATTAATAAGTTATATTGCTAAAAATGGTAAATTACCAGAAAAAATACACAATATAGAAACCAGTCTTACTTCTAACTTTGGGGGCAAGTCTCGTATAGCTAAAGCTTTTAATAAAGCTATAGATAAATATGAAATAATAAACAGAGCTTTACAAACAAATAGAAACCCATTAACAGCTGAAAATAATGAAATTGTTAATGAAATTATCGACGCAACACTAAACATAGTTGGAGGTGATGTTTCTACAAAAAGAGAAAATGCTAATTTATTTATTGATTTAATAGAAGCTAGCCCTTTAGAAATAAAAGATAAAAATGTTTTAAAAGAAGAGTGGGAAAAGTCTAATGTTCAGGAAATAGCAAGAGGCGTTCCTCATTTAGTTCAGTTTGTTGCAGAGGTAGGAGTTACTAAAAAACTATCTGGAAACGGTATAGCTAAAGGTGTAAATTGGGCTAGCAAAGCTTTTACCCAGTATTACAAAGGAAATAAATATATACAAGCAGCTTCTAAAAGCGTGTTTAGTAAGGCTGGTATTAAAGGGGCAATTGAAGCCGGTGAGTTTGGTCTTACCACCGCATTAACTAACGTAGCTTTCGATAGAGACGAGAGTGTTGCTGGATCTGCGGGAGCAGGAGGTGCAATGGGATTTGGTGGAGAGGCGGGGAGGGCGTTTTTTAGATATTTTAACAAGGGATTTGTTAGAAACATGTTTAAAACCCCTTTGTATTACTTAGACAAATCTAGTGTTTATAAAAGCGTAATGCTTCAATCTCAAAGCGCAGCAGGTGGAGCTACAGCATATATAGCAGGTGGAATGATAATGGATCCATTAAACTACGAGTATCATAAACTACAAGATACTTTTATTCAAGAATGGTCAAAAATGTTTATATTAGGTAAACTACAGAGAGGTTTAAAAACTCCTTACGGAGGTATGCAAAACGTGTACAGAAGGTATAGCAACGACATGCTAAAACTACAAAACTTATCATATAGCTCTAAAAAAGGTGCTGATGTTTTAGGCTTAGAAACAAGTATCATAAAAACTCCTGAAAAAACTAGCAATGAACAAGTCGAAAAAGCTGTTCAATTAAAAACACAAGAGGTAAATAAAAAATTAGAAAACAAAGAAATAACTAAAGAACAAGCAGACTTAGAGCTTAGACAAATACAAGAGTCCAAATTAGCTGTTGAAAACCAAATAGGTATAAACCAGGCTAAAATAGAAATAAAACTAGAAAGAGAATCTGGTCAAGCCCCTACTGTTGGTCAAGAGTATGTAACTATGAGTAAGTTAAAAAATGGAGAAAAATTAAACGATAGAGATTCTAGAACTCTTTCTGAACTACCTCCAGAAATTATACTACAAAATATGGGTGTTGCCGCTAGTACTGGGAACGTACAACAAGCAAATGTAATTATAAATAGAGAAGCTAAAATCCAAAAAATGCTAAACGGCGGAAATGGATTTATTTTAACACAGGATGGTTTTGAAGCTGTAAAACAAGGAGAATATAAAGCTTTAGATCCTAAACTTAGAGAAGAAACTTATCAGTTTTTAAATAAAAAATTTGGATTAGATGCAGAATTAAGTCAACTCAAAGACATGAAGACTTCTAGCATGTCTGTTTTAGAACTTGAAAACTATAAAAAAACTATAGAAGAAAAAGAGGTTGAGCTTAAGAAATACCAAGAAGGCGGAGAGACATACGATGCTTTGCAAGAAAGACTGCAAGAGGATGCACTAAAAAAATATGAAGCTGATGTAGCAAAATCTAAAGAATTAGCTAAAACCAATGTTAAAGGAGAGGTAGTAGAGTCTCTTACTAAACCAGAATTTCAAAAAGCATACGATGCCTCTGGCTTAAAAGCTAAGGACGTTAAAGACACCGTTGCTTTTATAGATCCAAATACAGGTAATAGATTTATAAACAGGGAAAAAGCATTAGAAATTAAAAGTTTTAATGTTGCTACACATGAAGACGCTCACGCTGTTACTTTAGATGTTTTTAAAGATTCTAAAGGCAATGTTACAGAAGAAGGTATAATTGTTATAGATAATGTTTTAAGCTCTTTAAGTCCAAGACAACAAAAAATACTAAAAGAAGAAGTAGATTCAAGATATGAAACAGAAAAAGACAAGAGCGAATGGTATGAAGAAAACATAACAGTATTATCAGAGCTTATAAAAGATAAGGTTATTACTTTTAATAAAGGCATTGGTGAGAAGCTGTTAGACATGGTTCCTTTATATAAAAAATATGGTTTTGAAAATTTAGAAATAAACGCTGGAACTGGAAAGGGCATGTTTGAAATGCTTAGAGGTTTAGCAGAAGGCAGCAAAGATGCTCAAGAAGCAGCTGACAAATTTGCTGAAAAAGCAGCTAGAGATAAAACTATTGAAACAAAATCAGATACAGCATTTGAATCTAAAGCTAAAGAATCAGAAACTGTTTTACAAGCTATTGACAACTTAATACCTAAAGATGTAAAAACTAAAGAAGAATACGATAAATTCATAAGAGATCCTCGAAAAAATGCAAAAGTTTTTGAATCTTTAATGAACGAAGGCGGAGCTATTAATAATTACATAAGAAGCAAATCAACAAGCAAAGAAGAAGCAGAAAAAGCAATAGAAAACCTGCAAGATAGAATGTTAAACTTTAATCCAGAGGCATTAAGAGCTGACGGTAAAAAAGTTGGGGTTGAAGGATTTGGAGAATCTATATTTGCTAATACTAGATTTGCTAAGCTTTTTGCTAAATCAGAACTGTTTAAAGAAGGAGAAAAGAAAAAACAAGAAAAAAGACAAGATGATAGCACATTACAGTTAATTGACAAATCGTCTGGTTCTAAGCCAAAACCTAAAGACGATAAGCTGTCTAAGCCTCCTAGCGAAACAATTAAATATAAAAGCGAAGCTTTAAAAAATTTAGGTATAACTAAAAAAGAAGGCGAAACAGACAAAGATGCTATTGAAAATAAAATATCTGAAGTTATTACTAAAGCCTACGAAGGCAAAGACATAACCAGATTTAAACAAACAGCTAATATACCAGAAGCTATAGCTAAGTTATACGCGGACATGTTTGGTATTACCACCGCGTCAGGTATTAAAGCTTTGCGTGTAAAAGCTCAAAATTTTCCAGAAGGTGATGCTAGCGGTGTTACAAGAGCAAGACAATTTTTAATTGACAATGCTGCTGCCGACTTTGCAAGAATTCCTAGAACAAAAGATGACTTTGTAAAAGCTGGAAGAGCAGGTGGCACAGGCGTATACCAAACAAAGCTTGGAAAAGCTCTTTACAATAAAAATGGAAAGTTAACTGGTTCTTTGAGAAATTACATTGATATAATATCAGGAAAAAATGTTACTGTTAATGGCATAGAATTTAATGCTTTAGTAAAAGGTAAAAAATTACCTATATATAGAGATGCTCAACATATTAAGGCAGCTTTAGATTTCCATATTAGAAATAGAGTTCTTGAAACTTTAGAGCCAACTCAAGGCAAAAGAATACAAATGGGCGCTAAATTTAGCGAACCAAAAAAGACTATTCCAACAGCTATTGAAAAAGAGTTAGAAAAACTAGGTATGTCTTCTTTAAAAACGGGAGAAGAAGGTAGGCTTGAGCAAGAAAGATTTATCATTGAAGACTTAGCTCCCGTGATGGGACAAGCTACTTTTCAATTTGTAGCAAATAAAGTTTTAGCAAATGCCGGCGTTAGAGGAGTTGCTTATGATAAAAACGGTAATCTTTCTAAAAATGGTGTTATTGCAAAAGGATACAACTATATAGATAGTATTGAAAAGCTTGAAACGTTATATGGCTCAAAATCTAAAAATCCTAATCCAAAAATTGTAAAAGAAACAAAAGCTTTAATTGAATCAGGAGTTTTGGCCGAGTTATCTAAATTAAAGGAAAAGCTTAAAAATGTAGCTAATAAATCTAAAAGATCTAAAGAAGATGTTAGATTAATTGAGCTAGCACTAGCAGATCAAAATAGAACTAAGATAGATAAAAACGAAAAAAATAGAAATGATATAAATAAAGGTAAAGATTTAATATTTGATATATTTAAAGATTTATACGATAGCTCTAAAGGCAAAAATTTGCCAGCTATATTAAGTTTAGTTTATCACTATAACTCTAATAGTAACCCTTTTAGAAATTTAGCAACAGTAGAATTTTTAGAAAAAGGATTAGGTATTAAAGATAAGCAAATAAGAGAGGAGCATGTTTTAGCTTACTCTAATTTTGTTAAAGAATTTACAACTAGCATTTCTAAAAGTAAAAAAGAGTGGAAAGAATTTAAAGAATGGGCTAAAGAAAATTATTATCAAGAAGCTATAAGCGAAGAGCAAAGATTAATTTTAGATCAAAAAACTATAGCTAAAGATAGGTTTACGGGACTTGTATTGCCGCCTTATTCACCTAAAGCTGGGTTGCATTATTTGCAAGAAAAACTTGGTATACAAAACGTTGATATAAATATTAGAAAATACAACGATTATTTTACAGCAAATCCAAATTTATTAGGCAAAAGAGGTATTACAGATGCCACTCGATATAACGTCGAAGTAGATGCTAAATACGAAAGAAACCTTGATGTTGTTTCTGAACAAGGCAGATTAATATATTTACAAATATTAACTAAAGCTGGCGTTTTAAAAGGAGCAGAAGCTGTAGACGGTAAGAAAGCTAAAAAAATGATGGATGCATATCTAACGCTGGCAAATGGTCAAACTAAAGCAGCTAAAGGTATGAATAAATTAATGCCTAAGCAGATTGAATATAATAAACCTATATCTACTAAGCAAGGTGTTGATGCTTTAGCTAAAACAGATAAAGCTTTAGATTTTGGCAGAAAGCTAGATCCAACAATTAAAAAAGCACGAGTATTTGATTTTGATGATACATTAGCTAGGACTAAAAGCAATGTGTTATATACAATGCCTGACGGACGTACCGGAAAATTAACTGCAACTGAATTTGCTTTAAAATCAGGCGAGATGGAAAAGCAAGGTGTTGAATTTGATTTTTCTGAATTTAGCAAAGTTATGGACGGTAAAAAAGGTCCGTTGTTTGAATTAGCTAAAATGATGAATGAAAGCTCAGGTAAAAGAGATATGTTTGTTTTAACAGCAAGACCTCAGGATGCTGCTGGCCCAATTAAAGAATTCTTAAAGTCTTTAGGATTAGATATACCTATTGAAAATATAACAGGGTTATCAGATGGCACTCCGCAAGCAAAAGCAGGTTGGATTATGGGTAAAGCGGCTGAAGGATTTAATGATTTTTATTTTGCTGACGATGCAATGAAAAATGTTAAAGCTGTTAAAGATGTTCTAGACGTATTAGACGTCAAGGGAACGGTACAACAGGCTAAGTTTAGTAAAGCTAAAACTTTTGATACTATTGTGAACGATATGATCAAAGAATCTGCTGGTATTGAAACTTATAAAGAATATTCTGCAGCTAAAGCTAAAACAGTCGGTGCAAGTAAAGGAAGATTTAATTTCTTTATTCCTGCAAGCGCTGAAGATTTTACAGGTTTATTGTACAAAATGTTAGGCAAAGGAAAAAAAGGGGATGCTCAAATGGCATTTTTAAAAACAAATTTACTTGATACGTATGACAGAGCAGAGTCAGCTGTAACACAAGCTAAAATAGCTGCCGCAAACGATTTTAAAGCATTAAAATCAAACTTAAAAACTTTACCTAGTAGTTTAAGTAAACCTACAGGCGTTGGAGGATTTACGTTTTCTCACGCAGTTCGAGTAGCTGCTTGGACAGCTCAAGGAATGGAAATACCAGGACTATCAAAAAGAGATGTAAAAGAATTAAATGATTTTGTAAATAATAACGCTGAACTTAGAGTATTTACAAATGAATTACTTAAAATACAAAAGGGTAAATTATATCCTAAACCAGGCAAAAATTGGCTAGGAGGCAATATTACTAGCGATATTATAAATGATATTAATAAAGTAAACAGAGAAGATTACCAGCAAGAGTTTAGAGAAAACGTAGACATTATATTTTCTGAAGCTAACATGAACAAAATGGAAGCTGCTTACGGAACTAGATGGCGTGAAGCTATGGAAGATTCTTTAAGAAGAATGAAGTCGGGTAGTAATAGACCTCCAGGAGGCAATAGAATTACAGATGGTATACTTGATTGGTTAAACAACTCTGTAGGTGCTGTAATGTTCTTAAATACACGTTCAGCGCTCTTACAGACTATATCTGCTGTAAACTTTGTGAACTGGGGTGATAATAATATAGCTAAAGCTGGTTTAGCATTTGCTAATCAAAAGCAGTATTGGAAAGATTATATGACTCTTATGAATTCTGATTATTTAGTTGAGCGTAGAAACGGGCTTAAAATAAATGTAAGTGAATCAGAAATTGCTGATGCAGTAAGAGATTCGAGTAATAAGCCTAAAGCAGCTATAGCGTTTTTACTTAGCAAAGGATTTGTTATGACAAGATTTGCAGATAGTTTTGCAATTGCTTCAGGTGGTGCTACTTTTTATAGAAACAGAGTTAAATCTTTGTTAGGCAAAGGCATGGAACAAAAAGCTGCAGAAGCACAAGCTTTTGAAGATTTCAGAGCTATTGCAGAAGAAAGTCAGCAATCTAGTAATCCAAACAGAATTAGTGCACAGCAAGCATCAGCCGCAGGTCGTGTTGTACTAGCTTGGGCAAACACACCAATGCAATATGCTCGTATACAAAAAAGAGCAGGTCAAGATCTTATAAATGGTCGTGGTGATTGGAAAACAAATGTATCTAAAATAGTTTATTACGGTGCTATACAAAATTTAATATTTAATTCTTTACAACAAGCAGTGTTTGCTTTAGCTTTTGGGGAAGATGACGACGAAGAACAACAAAGCGCTAAAAAAAATAATAAAATATCTAGAGTAGCAAATGGTATGATTGATTCTCAGCTTAAAGGATTAGGAATAGGGGGAGCTGCAGTGGTTGCATTAAAAAGTACTTTAATGGAATTAGGTAAGCAGCACTCTAAAGACCGTCCTAAATATGAAGAAGCTGTATTTGATTTATTAAGTTTTTCGCCACCTCTTGGGTCTAAGGTTCAAAAAATAAACGGAGGGCTTAGAAGCTTTAGCTGGAATATGAAAGATATTCAAAGCAAAGGTTTTAGCTTAGATAATCCAGCTTATTTAGCGGGTGCTCAAATAACAACAGGACTTACTAATGTACCGCTTGATAGAGTTGTTAAAAAAATGAATAGCATGCGTGGTATTGTTAACGAACAATCCGCTCTTTGGCAAAAAGTTGCTTTAGGTCTTGGTTGGTCTACATGGGATGTAGGCCTTGGTTATTACGGAGGGTTTGATGCAGCAAGAGTTTTAACTCCTGAAGAAGAAAAAGTCAAAGAAGTTGACGATATGAAAAAATTAACTAAAACACAAGAGCAAGTCGATATGCTTCTTGATTTAGGCTTAACTAAAAAAGAAATAAAAGATTTAGGCAAAGAACAAGCAAGAGTTGAAAAAATTATAGAGCTGCAGAATGCAGAGGCTAAGCCCAAAGAAGAAGCTAAGGTTAAGGAAGAAATAAAAGAAGAAACAAAACCAATACCTGAAGTAAAAGCAAAACCTAAAACCGAAAGTGCTGAAAGAAGACTTAGAAGACAATTTGATTCTATTAAAGATGAAAACAAACCTGATCAAGTAAAGACCTTACTTAAGTTTGGTTTAACCAAAAAAGAAATAAGAGATTTACAATACGAAAAAAATAGAGTAGAAAAAATATTAGAACTAATGCCTAAAAATAAATAATGAGCATATCAGACATCAAAATGTACGCAATGAGTTTTGGAGTTGTTGGAATAACAACATTTGGACATATAGAAACTTGGTTAAAAATTACCTTGCTTCTTGTAACTATTGGATACACCGTAACAAAATGGGTTAAACTTAAAAAAAAATAATATGAATCAAAAATCACCGCTTCACATTAAAGAAGCCGCTTACGAAAAACAAAATCGTAAAATGCGTAAAGAAAATCCAGGAATGGGTAAAAGGCTTACGTCTGGAACAAGCCCTCGAAGAGTGTCATTTGCATGCAGATTTGCAGGAATGGCAGGAGCAATGAAAGATGCAAAAGGAGAACCAACAAAAAAAGCTATGGCTTTAAAAAAATGGGGATTTGGTAGCGTTGGGGCTGCTAGTAGCTTTTGTAGTAAAAACAAATCTAAAAAATAATTATGAAATCAGGACTTTATAAAAAATATATAAGCAAAAAAATAGATCCAGTTAAACTTGATGAAGTTGATCTTGGAACAGTTAAAACCACAAGGCATATGATGCCTAATAGCTATAAAGAAGGCGACTTAGTTGATGAAGATGATTTTGAAGACAGCTTTAAAGCAAAAGGTAAATTTCCTCAATTATCAATACAAGATTATAGCAGCGTTAAAAAAGATAAAAAAGGTAATAGCTACGTAACAAAATTAAAAGAAAATTAAATATGAAATCAAATTCACCATTTAGACAAGATAAGTGTGCAACAGGCTGGGCTAAAATGAAAGCCGGATACAAAGATAAAGAAGAATACAAAAAAGAAAAAAATGAATATCATTGTAATGAAAGCACAAAATATAAAGTTGTAATGAAAGAAAAAGATGATTCTGAAAAAC
>Ga0209337_1003561_pt1 | contig 10973 bp, 20 predicted proteins | sample LinPmetageLP53_FD_184044 | JGI IMG/M metagenome (GOLD analysis project Ga0209337, IMG submission 184044) | Marine viral communities from the Pacific Ocean - LP-53 (SPAdes) (version 2) | ecosystem: Environmental > Aquatic > Marine > Oceanic | place: Pacific Ocean | collected 2010-02-08 | reverse complement strand
TATAAAACATAATCTTTTCAGTAGGTTGGCATACTAAAGTATATACATAGTGTCAAAATCTGGTGTTATACCTATACTAAAGCACTAGGGGGGCATGGGCCACCTGCCGGGTGTACGTATATGTATACACCCAATGACAGCGGGGGGTTAAATACACTTGGTAACTACCTTAACAAATACCCCATATTTACTTTGTGATCACATAATCCCCCCAACACATAATCCCATACCTTTTGTGATCACATAATGTTAATCATAATCCAGCCTCACAAGGCCATCTTAAGGTATTCGGTAGGTAGACCCCCATGAATATACGACATGCCTACTTAGAGAGCCACTCAGAGCCTCTCAGAGGGTATTCTACCCAAAGATAATACCCGATCCTCGCCGTTAAGAACTCTTTAAGTGTCCTATCTCTACCTTATCAATAATAAAAGTAAAAAATCTTAACTTTTCTCTTGACAAATACTTAAAGTATGGTATAATAAGTATACTTAAAGTAACTTAAAGTTCACTTTAAGTAAAATTACTACCTTTATAATTAATAGTAGTAATAGATACTTAAGGTACACTTAAAGTATACTTTAAGTACCCAAGAATTTTTTTAGATTCTTTGTCGTTTCTTCTTGACAGGAGAAATTTTTTAGGTATAACTACCCATGTCCAGAACTAAAACCTATTCTAGTGAGAATGTACTAGAAGAATTTTATTTAGCACTAGCTGATGAGGACGAAGGGAGACTACAAAGAGTACATATCCCAAGGTCTGACGTATTCTACATACGAGAAGCAATATTTCAAGACACAGGCATCAAGTATTCTTTAGATCGTGTAGAGAGAGCCATGTATCTAGAGGGTCATCTTGAGGCCAAAGACGTATTCCAACCACGAACTAAAAGGGATTGGGAGTAATGCCAGAGATTATCATGGAGCGTATACTTAAGTGGCAGATTATGCCCCGCATTATGATGCTTGCAGTTACTATCCTAACTTATCAAGCAGTTCATTGGTTCATGCTCCTACCTGACCCTTCTATTCAACAGGCTGGCCTAGTGTCTATCTGTATGGGAGCCTTAACAGGATGTTTTGCTGTATGGCTTGGCAATGAGAAACACTAATAGCCCTATACATAAAGAAGTAAATAGGTTTATGTGGATTATTAAAGGTCAACTTGTTCCTGATGGTTACAGTGAAGAAGATTATCTAGAAGTACATGACAGCTATCTCCACAAAATATGGGGAAATCACGAAGCCTCTATCCATGAAGAGGGTTTTGAAGAAGCATATATGGAGAAGTATAAAAATGGTTGAAGAATTACCCAAAGGTGTTATGAATAAATTAAAAAAATTAGAAGAACTTGATAAAAAACATGGTAAGATTTCAAGTGATGATAAAATTTTTAACGAACAACAAAATCTACGAATTTCTGCTATGAAAGAAATAGGAATAAGAACTAAAGAAGCTTTAGATAAATTTTTAGGCACAAATAAAAACCTTAATCCTGAAGTTAAATCTGCTCTACGTTTACTTTTTCCTAGTACTATTAAAAGAAAAAACAATTTTAATAAAGGTGGTCTAATAGACTACAGAAAAACTGGAATGTTTAAATGATAGGTAAACTCATAGGGAGTCTTACTGGTCTAGCCACCAGTATCATAGACGGTAAGACCCAGATCAAACTTACCGAAGCTGAGATTAAAAAGAAGCAGCTTACAGGAGAGATTGATTGGGACATAGAGGCTATCAAAGCTACTGAGAATAGCTGGAAGGATGAATGGATTACCCTGCTGTTCTCAATCCCACTAATCCTAGCCTTTTGTGGAGACTGGGGTAATGACATAGTAGCAAGAGGTTTTGCTGCACTGGAAGTAATGCCTCAGTGGTATCAGATTGCTCTTGGTGGAATTGTATCAGCTAGTATTGGTATGCGTTCAGTGAGTAAGTTCTTTGGAAAAAAATAATGTAATACTTATTCCTCAACTATCCGAGTTAGATAAGCAGTTTATTGCATTAGAAAAACAACAAGAGTTAATACGAGAGCAATCAAAGCTCATAGCGGAGAGAAGTAATGACGTTTCAATTATCCAATCGTAGTAAAGGTAGACTAGAGGGAGTAAACCCCAAGCTAGTACAAGTAGTGAATAAAGCTATTGAACTTACTAAAGTAGACTTCGGTGTTACCTGTGGTATGCGTACTGTAGAAGAGCAGGAGAAACTTGTAGCTAGTGGTGCAAGTCAAACCATGAAGAGTAAACACCTAGAAGGACGTGCAGTAGACCTTGTAGCCTACATTGGCCCTAACATTACGTGGGCATTAAATAAATATGATGAGTTAGCTGATGCTATGGCTGATGCTGCAGTTGTGTATAGTGTACCTATTAAGTGGGGAGCTGCATGGAGTGTAGGTGATATCTCTAAGTACTCAGGCTCAATGGAAGACGCAATGAATGAGTATGTAGACCTTCGCCGTTCTCAAGGTCGTAGACCATTCATTGATGCACCACACTTTGAAATGATGTAAAATATATAAATATAAAATAGTGGTCAACCCACAATAAGCCAAACAAAGTGGTAAAACCACGAAAGGATATTAATCATGGCAACTACAACTTTTACAAAAGGTATTGAAGCTTACGAAGATAACGTAACTTTTGGTACAGGAATAACAGGCACAGGTCTACTACATTCATTTGGTACACGTAAAATCCAAACCTTTGTAGGATCACTTGCAGATACAGATACTGCCTCTGCTTATGCAGATGGAGACTGTCTTGTAGAGTTAGGTACATTGGATACTAATACTCCATCAGGCATTGTAACTCCTACTAAATTCTTTATTCATCGTGCATTAGTATTTATTACTACTGTCGCAGGACCGACACTTGTAGGCGGTCTAGCACTTAATCCTACATCAGGGATTGCTACTAATGCTGCTGTTGTATCTTCAGGTACAGAGATTGTAGGTGCAGGAGTTGCATCATTTAATCCACGTATTTCTGCTACTGATTCAGTAACTGAGATAGATCTTAATTTGGATGCAGCCGGGTATCATATTTTTGATCCACTAGTACAAGCACCTATTGCAAATACAAACTTATACGTATTTGCTACCACCACTCTTAATGGTGATGCATCTGCAGGTAGGTTTACTGTTGAACTAGAATATTCAGTACATTAAGGGAGATTAATTAATGTCTACTTCTGTAGGTACTTTTCAACCCAACACCTTACAGTGGAGTGTTCAGACAAAGCAAACAGTAGATAATACTGCTGCTAATACTAAACACTTTACTTGTACTGGTTTTAAAGTTGTACATCTTCACGCTGATCAAGAGTTCTTAATTAATTTTGGCCCTGCAGAAGCTAACTGTGGCGCTAATGATTTAGAACTAGAGGCAGGTAATTATACTTTAGCAATTCCTGACGCAGTTGGCGATGCTGTTATTATGAATATTTTAGCAGCTACTAGTGATAATGTAACAATAAAAGTGGTATTATCATAGGGCGTATATTTAAGAATTTAAATATTTTAATTGGGGGTTAAGCTAGCGCCGGTGTTTCCCCCAATATTTACAAGGAATTACTATGGCTATCCCTGAACGAGTCAAGACTAAGATGAAAGAGGAAGGACTTAAGGGTGTTAATAAACCTAAGAGAACTCCTAATCATAAAACTAAGTCTCACTGCGTTATGGCTAAGGAAGGGGATACCTATAAATTTATCAGATTTGGGCAGCAGGGCGTTAAAGGTGCGGGTAAAGCCCCCAAGACTGCGAAGGATAAAGCCCGTAAAAAAAGTTACTACGCAAGACATGATGCACAAGGGAAGACAACAAGCAAACTGTCAGCAAAATACTGGTCCCACAAAGTCAAGTGGTAGGATAGATATAAAGGTTTAAGATATGGCAGTGTCAGAAAAAAGAATGACGTTTAATAGAGAGTTTAGGGAAGCAAGAAAAGCTTTTGAAGATAATCCTACCGAAAAAAACTACACTTTTACTAGTAAAGTTGATGGTGGTAAAAAGACTGTATTAAAAAAAGGTGAGACTAAACAAGGTCTTATGAAGAAATTTAAATCAAAAGGTGGTGCAAATTATAAAGTAAAAGGTAAAGATAAAGTTCGTCCTAAACTAAGACCTAAAACAACTAGAATGAAACCTATTGTTGACCCTGCTGGTCAAAATGTAGGTAAAGATTATTATACCTTTCCAGAAGATATTTCTGGTTATTCAAGAAAAGAAATGCTTGAAATTATTGATAAAGGTAAAACACCTAGACGTGGTATTGGTGCAAGTTCTTTTGCTGGAAAAGGTAAAGGCAGAGATGAAAAGTCTAAACCAAAAGCTAAACCAAAAGTTAAAGCTAAAGTGTCTGCAACTCAAAAACCACCCTCAATAAAAAAATTAGAAGCTTTTAAAGCAGGTACACTTAAGTTAAATCAAAGATTAGCTTTTAGATTAATTAGATCTTTAAAACGTTATAATGAAAAAAACCCAAAAAATAGAGTTACTATACCTAAAAAACTATTAGATTTAGGGGGGATGTAATAAAATGGCAATGTATAAAAAAGGTGGTATGCAACCTACTCCCGGAACTGTTGATACTAACGTATCAGCAAATTATCCAGCTAAAGATTCTGTCATTGTAAGAGAACCTGCAGCTAAGAAAAACGTTATGACGTTTAACTTAGGTGGCATGATTAAGTCACAAACAAATAATCTTAAAAATAAAATGGGGTTCTCTAAAGGTGGTTCTACGGTAAACAAAGCAGGTAATTACACTAAACCGGGCATGAGAAAGAAACAGTTTAGTCGTATCAAAGCGGGTGGTAAAGGTGGAGCGCCGGGTCAATGGTCAGCACGTAAAGCACAGATGCTTGCTAAAGCTTATAAATCAGCAGGTGGAGGTTATAAATCGTAATGGCACTAACAAAACAAAATAAATCTAAAGTTAAAAAAGTTATTAAAGGCTTAAATAAGGCATCTAAATTACATGCTGGTCAAGCTAAAACTTTAAAGGGCATAGCAGGTAATGGCAAAACAAAAAGACCCAAAGCTAGGAACAGGTAAAAAACCTAAAGGGTCTGGTCGTAGGTTATACACCGACGAGAATCCAAAAGATACTGTGCCAATTAAGTTTGGTACAGTAAAAGAAGCAGAAGCTACAGTTATAAGAGTAAGAAGATCAGGTAAATCTTTTGCAAGAAAAATACAAATCTTGACAGTTATGGAACAACGTGCTAAAGTTATGGGTAAGAAAGCAGTTGTTGCAGTTGCTAAGAAAGCAAAAGAAAGGTTAAGAAAAGAGAATGCCTCATCTAACAAGTAGCATACCATATTTTAAAGCTTGGGTACGTAGAGAGTACACAAAAAATATGGAAGAATACCACGGAGATTTTTTACACTGTATGGTGATTGGTGTAACTACTCTGCCAAACAGAACACTAAGTTTTCAAGTTATTTTTACTGGTTGTGAGTCAGACTTTGATGACACTGAAAATGTACATGGCGGTGCTATGTGGGCTAGAATGCCTCTCACCGCATTAGTAGCGGATACACCACTAGAAGATTGGCCTGAACAATTACCACCATACCTTGCTCAACCTTGGGATTGTATGTCACATAACCACGCAGTTTATAAACTAGAACGTGCAAGCCCAGCGCCATGGATTGCTAAAGTTGACGGGGAGTTTTACCCTGCTAAGTATTACTTCACTGTAGATTATACAGACAGTGAAGTTGCAGATGACCCTGCACAACATAAACAGTCTCATGTTTTAGAGCTGTTAGATGCAGGAGAATATACAGGTAACATCGTTGCGTTACCTAATAACAGAGTGAGGGTAACTCATCCAGCTTGGTTTGAAACAGGACAAGGGGCGCCTGACTTTAAACCTAATCAAAACGTGTTTCATTCTAAACAAGAAACATCTTATGTCTGGGATACAGACAGAGTATTTAACAATCTTTATAAAGAGGAATAATATAATGGCTATGAAGAAAAAAGGTTATGCTAAAGGTGGTATGAAGAAAAAAGGTATGGCACGTGGAGGTGCTATGAAGAAAAAAGGTTATGCTAAAGGTGGTATGCCAATGTCTAAAAACCCAAAAACCGGCAAAATGGTTCCTTCCTTTGCTATGGATGGTAAAGGTAAAATGAACAAGGGCGGCATGATGAAGAAAAAAGGTTATGCTAAAGGTGGGTCAGCTAAGAAACCTACTATGGCTCTTGCTCAAATTCGTTCTGCAGCTAAAGCTAAAGGTTATAAGTTAGTAAAAATTACCTGATGGCATTAGCAAAGTCTCAAAAAAGTTTGAAGTCTTGGACTAAACAAAAGTGGAGGACTAAAAGTGGTAAGCCCTCCACCCAAGGACCAAAGGCTACAGGTGAAAGATACCTACCTGCTAAAGCTATTAAGTCTCTTAGTGATTCTGAGTATGCTGCTACAACCCGCGCCAAACGAAAAGGCAAGGCTAAGGGCAAACAGTTTGTGGCTCAACCTAAAAAAGTTGCAAAAAAAGTAAAACAACATAGGAGAATAACATGATTAGTTACGTAAAACGTATATGGTGTGCTTTACTTAATCGTGATTGCCCCTGTAAAAAGTGTGAGTGTGCATGAGAAAACTTACAGAAAAACAACAGTTATTCCTTGATGTACTGTTTGAACAAGCACAAGGTGATCCTGTAAGGGCTAAACGTCTTGCAGGTTATGCTGATACTGTATCCTCTACAACTATTACTGCGGTACTACAGGATGAAATTACTGAACTCACTAAAAAGTTTATTGCCACCGCTGGTAGTAAAGCTGCATACTCTATGATGCAAGTTATGACTAACCCTACAGACCTTGGCAATAAAGAAAAGATGGCTGCAGCTAAAGACTTTTTAGACCGTGCTGGTTTTGTAAAAACTGAAAAAGTAGAAGTTAAAGCTGAAAACCCTGTATTTATTTTACCTCCTAAAAACAATGAAGATTAATAAAACTTGGAAGTTACCTAAACCAGAATTGGTTAATGATGAATACGAATGGCTTTCTGTCGTTAGGGTAGGCAGGATTGTACCATTTGGTTATAGACAAGATCCTGATGATGGTGATATACTACTACCAATACCAGAAGAGTTAGAAGCTTTAGAAGAAGCTAAGAAGTATCTAAAACAATATAGCTATAGAGATGTAGCTAATTGGTTGAGTGAGAAGTCAGGTAGATACATCTCTCATGTGGGTCTAATGAAAAGAGTTAAACTTGAACGACAACGTAAAGCAGAAGCTTCAACGCAACGCTATTACGCTGAACGCTACAAAGAAGCGGCGGCAAAAGCGGAAACCCTTGAAAGAAACCGTATCGGCGCAAGAGAGTACAACTACACCCGTAGTGCCGAAGCCACAGCCGATAGAGGTTGAAAAAGCTCAAGAGATAATCTTTCAGCCTAATCCCGGCCCTCAAACAGATTTTCTCTCAGCATCAGAACAGGAGGTACTATACGGTGGAGCGGCTGGTGGTGGTAAGTCTTTTGCTATGTTGGCCGATCCTGTTAGGTATTTTAATAATCCTTTATCTTCTATGTTACTTGTACGAAGAAGCACAGAAGAACTCAGGGAACTTATCTCAGTATCCAAACAACTCTATCCCAAAGCAATCCCCGGTATTAAGTTTATGGAAAGAGATAAAACGTGGGTAGCTCCAAGCGGTGCTACTCTTTGGCTTTCATACTTAGACAGAGATGATGATGTACAAAGATATCAAGGACAAGCTTTTAATTGGATTGGTTTTGACGAACTTACACAATGGCCTAGCCCTTATCCTTGGAACTATATGAGGTCAAGATTACGTACTACTAAAAACAGTAACTTACAGTTATACCAAAGAGCTACTACCAACCCCGGCGGAGCTGGTCATCAATGGGTTAAAAAAACTTTTGTAGACCCAGCACCTCATAATACTAGCTTTGATGCTACTGACCCTGAGACAGGGGAACGCATTGCTTGGCCCAGAGGTCACTCAAAAGAAGGTGAGCCACTATTTAAACGTAGATTTATTCCTGCTACTCTATTTGATAACCCGTATCTATCTGATGATGGTCTATATGAAGCTAACCTACTATCACTACCAGAACATCAACGTAAGCAACTACTAGAAGGTAACTGGGATGTAAATGAGGGTGCTGCTTTTCCTGAGTGGAACAGACAGATACACGTAGTAGAACCCTTTGATATACCTAGAAGCTGGTCAAAGTTTAGAGCATGTGACTACGGATATGGTTCTTACTCAGGAGTTGTTTGGTTTGCAGTATCTCCTGATGAACAACTTATAGTTTACCGAGAAATGTATTGCTCAAAGGTTATAGCTACTGATCTAGCTGATATGATACTAGAAGCAGAAGACGGAGAGAAAATACGTTACGGAGTACTTGACTCATCTCTCTGGCATAAACGTGGGGATACTGGCCCAAGTCTAGCTGAACAAATGATTATGAGAGGTTGCAGGTGGAGACCTGCTGACAGGTCCAGAGGTTCAAGGGTAGCAGGTAAGAACGAAATACACAGACGATTACAGGTAGATGAATTTACTGAAGAGCCAAGGTTAGTATTCTTTAATACTTGCACTAGTACTATATCACAAATGCCAGCACTACCTTTGGATAAGAACAACCCTGAAGACGTAGACACACACTCAGAAGATCACCTGTATGATGCAATTAGGTATGGGGTTATGACAAGACCACGAAGCAGTTTATTTGACTTTGACCCTGCAACACAAAAATCAGGGTTTCAAGCAAGCGACCCAACGTTTGGTTATTAAGGAAATACTATGGACGAATTTGAAGAAAGCATGGCAATGGACTCTGAAGAGGCGAACTCTTTAGAAGATATAAAAGAAGATACTTATAGTGATCCCCTTGCAGGAAGCATTGTAGGACTTGTACAAAAACATTACAAGAAAGCTTCTGATGCTAGAGAAACAGAAGAGACACGTTGGATACAAGCTTACCGTAACTATCGTGGTCTTTATGGACCTGATGTACAGTTTACTTCCACAGAAAAATCTCAAGTGTTTGTTAAAGTCACTAAAACTAAAGTCCTCGCAGCTTATGGTCAAATTGCCGAAGTACTTTTTGGCAGCAATAAATTTCCAATTACTGTAGATCCTACTAGTCTACCTGAAGGCGTAGAAGAATCTGTACACTTTGAATCTAATGAAAATATAAAAAAAGCTCAAAACCCAAGTACAGAAGAAACTAAATTACTTCCCGGAGAAACTAAAGCTGCTCTTAAAGAACGGCTAGCTGGATTAAAAGATAAACTTGCTCCTGTAGAAGATCAACTTAAAAAAGGTGTGGGTAGTACTCCTACACAAATTACTTTTCATCCTGCTATGGTATCAGCCAAGAAGATGGAAAAGAAAATTCACGACCAGCTTGAAGAATCTAATGCAAATAAACAACTACGTGTAGCTGCTTTTGAGTGTGCTTTGTTTGGCACAGGCGTTATGAAAGGGCCATTTGCTATAGACAAAGAATATGCTAGTTGGGATGAGGAAGGTGAATATAGTCCCACTATTAAAACTATCCCCCAAACTTCTAGTGTATCTCTTTGGAACTTTTACCCTGATCCTGATGCTTCTAATATGGATGAAGCTGAGTATGTAGTAGAACGTCATAAGATGTCTCGTAGTCAAATAAGAGCATTAAAACGGCGTCCCTTCTTTAGGAAGAATGCTATTGACCTTGCCGTAGCTGATGGTGAATCCTACATCAAAGAATGGTGGGAACAAGCAATGGAAGACGATGCTCAGGAATCCAAAGCTGAACGTTTTGAAGTTCTTGAGTTCTGGGGTAGCGTAGACACAGAGGTTCTTGAAGGACATGATATAGATATCCCTGAAGAACTAGCAGACATGGATCAATTAAATGTAAACATCTGGGTATGTAACGGCAAGGTATTGCGTTTAGTTATGAACCCATTTACTCCCTCTATCATTCCCTATTATGCAGTGCCATACGAAGTAAGCCCCTATAGTTTATTTGGCGTGGGTATTGCTGAGAACATGGATGATACACAGACCCTAATGAATGGCTTTATGCGTATGGCTGTTGACAATGCTGCATTATCTGGTAATATGCTTATTGAGGTGGACGAGACTAACCTAGTTCCCGGTCAAGACTTGTCAGTATACCCCGGCAAAGTCTTTCGTCGCCAAGGCGGTGCTCCGGGTCAAGCTATCTTTGGCACCAAGTTTCCCAACGTATCCAGTGAAAACATGCAGATGTTTGACAAGGCACGTGTACTAGCAGATGAAAGTACAGGCTTCCCTAGCTTTGCTCATGGTCAGACAGGAGTACAAGGTGTTGGACGTACAGCTTCTGGCATTAGTATGCTTATGTCTGCTGCTAATGGTTCTATACGAAATGTAGTTAAGAATGTAGACGATTACCTACTAGCACCATTAGCTAAAGCATTCTTTAACTTTAACATGCAGTTTGATTACGATGATGAGATTAAAGGTGATCTTGACGTTAAAGCTCGTGGTACTGAAAGTTTAATGGCTAACGAGGTACGTAGTCAACGCTTAATGCAATTCCTTGGTGTAGTACAAAACCCTGTACTAGCTCCCTTTGCTAAGATGGATTACATCGTGCGTGAGATTGCTAAGTCTATGGACCTTGATCCAGACAAGCTAGTAAACTCAATGGGTGATGCTGCTATACAAGCTGAGATACTTAAAAAGTTTCGTGAAGAAAATCCATTACCACCTCAACCACAAGCAGGTGCGCCAAAGCCTAAAGGAGGTCCACAGAAACCACCAGCAGGGGCGCAGGTACAGGACACTCAAGGTAGCGGAGGGGGTACTATAGGTACAGGCACAGCACCTCAGCCGGGAGAACAGGGCTTCTCAGCTAACACTGGACAAGGACCAATACAGTGAGTTTAAAACTATTAGTAAATAACCCACAAGTATGGAACGCATTTGAA
>Ga0209337_1003560_pt1 | contig 10973 bp, 14 predicted proteins | sample LinPmetageLP53_FD_184044 | JGI IMG/M metagenome (GOLD analysis project Ga0209337, IMG submission 184044) | Marine viral communities from the Pacific Ocean - LP-53 (SPAdes) (version 2) | ecosystem: Environmental > Aquatic > Marine > Oceanic | place: Pacific Ocean | collected 2010-02-08 | reverse complement strand
CTTCCAACACAGGCGGAGACAACGCCATTTATCCACATTGGAACATAGCAGAAGGATCAGAAGCAGTAATCAGATTCTTACCCGATAAGGATACAAACAATACATTCTTCTGGACAGAAAGAAATATGATCAAGTTACCTTTCGCAGGTATCAAGGGTCAGACTGATTCTAGACCAGTGCAGGTACAAGTACCATGCATGGAGATGTATGGCAAAACTTGCCCAGTACTAACGGAAGTTAGGCCATGGTTCAAAGACAAGAGCATGGAAGACATGGGCAGAAAATATTGGAAAAAGAAAAGTTACATTTTCCAAGGTTTTGTTACAACGAATCCATTGGCAGAAGATTCAACACCTGAGAATCCAGTTAGAAGATTTATTATTGGACCTCAAATCTTTAACATCATTAGAGGAGCATTAATGGATCCAGAGATGGAAGAAATGCCTACTGATTATGTAAAAGGTGTTGATTTTAGAATTAACAAAACAACTAAAGGTGGTTATGCTGACTACTCAACATCAAAATGGTCAAGAAGAGAACGTGCATTAGATGAGGCAGAAAGAGCCGCTATCGATACACATGGGTTACACAACCTAGGTGACTTCAGACCAAAAGAGCCAACTGAAGCAGAAATAAAAATAATCAAAGAATTATTTGAGAAATCTGTAGAAGGTGAGGCTTATGATCTTGAACAGTATGGACAGTACTTCAGACCGGCAGGCATGGCTTACCAAGGTAAACCACAGGTACACGTACCAACTGCATCGGCTCCAGCGGCAACGCCAGTGGCAGAGGCGGCTCCTACAGCGGCACCTGTTACTGAATCTGCACCAGCACCACAACCAGAGGCGGCACCAGCAGTGGTGGCTCCAGCGGGTGACAGTGCCAAGAGAGCAGAAGACATCCTGAAGTTGATTAGATCAAGACAAGCAAAATAATCTGACATTTTACCAAGGCCCTGATATTGACGTTAGGGCCTAGGTATGTTAAAATAGATTACACAAAGGATAAAAATTATGACAAAAGTATTTGACGCAACAAAGTTTAGAAAGAGTATTACAAAATCAATCCAGGGCTTAGGCATAGGATTTAGTGATCCCACAGATTGGATCTCAACAGGAAATTATGCATTGAATTATTTGATGACTGGCGATTTCAACAAAGGAATTCCATTAGGTAAGGTAACAGTACTTGCAGGAGAATCAGGAGCAGGTAAATCTTACATAGCATCAGGAAACATTATCAAGAATGCACAGGATCAAGGTATATTTGTTATACTGATCGACACAGAGAATGCATTGGATGAGAAATGGTTACAGGCATTGAAAGTAGACACATCAGAGGATAAACTTCTAAAGTTAAGTATATCGATGATCGATGACGTTGCAAAAACTATTTCAGAGTTCATGAAAGGGTACAAAGAGCAACACTCGGAAGATAAAGAAGGTGCTCCAAAAGTTCTTTTCGTTATAGATAGTTTAGGTATGATGCTTACACCAACTGACGTAAATCAGTTTGAAGCAGGTGACATGAAAGGTGATCTAGGTAGAAAACCCAAGGCATTGACAGCACTTGTGAGAAACTGTGTGAACATGTTTGGTTCATGGAACGTAGGACTTATAGCAACAAATCATACATATGCATCACAGGACATGTTTGATCCAGATGACAAAATATCAGGTGGACAAGGATTTATCTATGCAAGTTCGATTGTTATTGCAATGAAGAAACTTAAATTAAAAGAAGATCTAGATGGAAATAAAGTTACAGATGTGAGAGGTATAAGAGCCGCTTGTAAAGTTATGAAAACAAGATACTCTAAACCGTTTGAATCAGTACAGGTTAAGATTCCGTATGAAACAGGAATGAACCCATACAGTGGACTAGTTGACTTATTTGAGAAAAAAGGTGTACTAGTACAACAAGGAAATAGACTGAAATACATTGACAAAACAGGTAAAGAACATATCGACTTCAGAAAACAATGGATTGGTGATAAATTAGATATGCTAATGGCAGACTTCACAGAGTCTACAGATTTTGCTGTAAAAGAAGAAGAGCCAGTAGCTAAAATAAAAACTAAAAAAGCAGAACCAATTAAAGAAGAGAAATAGATGATAGACTTTACACACGAAGACATTGAACGTTTGTGGAATTCGATTATACACTACGTCCCTGAAAGACAGAAATTGGACATGGCTATTGACTTCATCAAGAGTTTAGAAGATATCGGTGTAGAGCATGACGAACTAAAAGCGTCTGCAGAATACGATCCAAAACTAGAGGAAGCCATTAATACTGTGTTCGAAGAGGACGAAGTTGACGAAGACGGATACGGCGACGATGAATGATAAACTGGTACAACGAAGTAAGTAGAAACCTAGACAAGATACCAGATTGCGTAGCATACTTTGATAACGAATTATTAGAAGCAAAGAAGCAGTGCAAAATATTTGGCAATCTCGAAAGAGCTAGTGCTTCACTACCCGGAATAGTAGAAGAAAGATTTAGCCAACTACAACAGCTAGAAGCAATACTAGAATATCTAAACATTGAATTAAGAAGATTAAGATCTAAAACTTTTAGAAAGTATCTAGAAAACTACAACAGAGCATTATCAAGCAGAGATGCAGAGAAGTATGTTGACGGCGAGGACGATGTTGTGGACATGGACAAGATCATAAACGACTTTGCATTGATAAGGAATCAATGGTTGGGCATCACCAAAGGGCTAGATCAGAAACAATGGCAGATAACAAATATTGTCAAACTGAGAGTAGCAGGAATGGAAGATGCCGATATCAAATAGAGTAATACTTACAGACGTTGATGGAGTACTGTTGGAATGGGAACACCATTTCTCAAAATGGATGTCGTTGCGATCTTACTTTGATGACAAAGGTGTAAGATACTATCCATACAAACAGTTACCAGACATGTATAATGACTACGAAATGGCCAACAGGTATGGGGTGAGTAAGGATATAATTAGACAAGAAATTAGAGAGTTCAATAGGAGTGCTTGGATGGGTACACAGAGACCAATGTTAGAATCACAAACATGGGTTAAACTACTCGCGGCAGAGGGTTGGACATTCATACCTATAACGTCACAAACATCAGACATACCAGGACAAGAGCTACGTAAGAAGAGATTAGGCGAACTGTTTGGAGATCATATTTTTAAAAATTACCATATACTAGGTACAGGAGCAGACAAAAATTCAGCATTGGCAGACTTCCACGACACCGGGCTATATTGGATCGAGGACAAGCCTAAGAACGCTGTACTGGGGCTCAAATACGGTTTAAAGCCTATATTAGTAGACCATCCATACAATCGAGACTTTGAACACCCAGAGGTTATCCGTGTAAGTAATTGGAAACAAATACGTGAAATAGTATTAGGGAAAAAATGAAAATATACGTAGGCTGGGATTCAAGAGAAGACATTTCGTACCAGGTGTGTGAGCACTCGATCAAACGCAGAGACCCCGATGCAGAAATACAACCACTAAAACAGAACGAGATGAGACAGCAGGGCATATACACACGTGAAGTGGACAAACTTGCAACAACAGAATTTACATTTACAAGATTTTTTGTGCCTCACCTTAACAACTACAAAGGGTGGGCGGTATTTTGTGACTGCGATTTCCTATGGAAGATACCTGCAAAGGAATTAGAACAATACTGTGATGATTCGAAAGCAGTGGTATGTGTACAACATGACTACACTCCCGAAGAAGGATCAATTAAGATGGACGGACAAGTACAGACAGCATATCCAAGAAAGAACTGGAGTAGTATGGTACTTTGGAACTGTGGACATCCTAAGAATCAAATACTTACACCAGACTTCTTAAACAAACAAACACCAAAATTCCTGCATAGGTTTAGCTGGCTGGAAGATTCAGATATTGGATCCCTGCCACACAACTACAACTGGTTAGTTGGTTGGTACAAAGAACCCAAAGACGGTGTACCAAAAATACTACACTACACGGAGGGCGGACCTTGGTTTGATGGTTACAGAGATTGCGAGTATTCCGACGATTGGAAGAAAGAAGTCATCAACCTGTTCAGTGCATGATAGACTGGAACAAATTAAAATTAGATCACTATTTTGATCAACCTGTAGAACACATCTGTATCACTACTTTAATTAACACAAATACATACGATAGATTATACGAGAATCAAAAAGATTTAAATCACCCAGCATGGCAAGACTTCCGTAAGAAGTATGAAGTAAATTGTTATTTCAGAGAAGGTGTCTCAGATATTGATTTCAGCAAAGACATTATTTGGCTTTGGTTCTTTAAGGAAAGAAGCGACCAAACTGCATCTTATATACACATAAAAGGCAAACAGATAAGATACAAACCCAACACATTCTTGATCTCTAGATCAAAGGATATTAAATTTGTGCATACCACAAGGAAATATATTAGAAGTCCTTTAGTACAACTAGACATGAGTCAAGAGGACTACAATAATATATTAAAAAGATTTAATAAAACTCTGTAACGCATTCACATCGGATTGCAAATGCCTGCTTCTTACTTTTGTCCAAACGAATCCATCTCTCTCACGAATATTCAAATTTTTACGAATTTGCTTTCCTGCATTATCATCCATGATCTTTTTTGCTTTAAATTCTATGCTTGGAAGATAAAGACATCTATTAAGATTCCTTGCAACTTTTTGTGTGTATGAATCAACATGCCAATGCCAAAAAAATACAGGGGCAAGATATCCTAAAGTATTTGTCCAGTTTTTGTGTACTGCAAAATGTGCCGCTGGTAACGGTTTGTCAGGCCAGAGTGTTGCTGTACTACTAACATTTTTGTTGCCCTTTATTCGACCATCACTAGGTACAACCATTAATATCTTATCATCATATTTGTTAATCTCATCTACTATCAATTGATCCCAATCTTTAGTTTTGACTTGTACGTCATCGCCCATTAACATAACAACATCATTACTTGCTTTGTCACACATTAGATTCCAACTATAGCAAGTAGACTGGTTAGGACCTATTGTATAATATTTTTCATCAAGTAAGTCTTTGTATTCTTCTAGTTTTGCATCGTCGTCGTTGAGATAAAATAGAAATTCAGTATTACCTTTTTGTGTTTCTGTAGCAGTATCAACCAATCTCTTTGCTAGGTTGGGTCTGCCTCTAGAGGGACAACAAAAAGAAATCATATCAATTTATTCTTCCAAGTATCCGGGGTCTTATCATTTATAATTTCTAAAGGTAAATGATATTGGAATTTTTTAGTACCTCTGGATCTAATGTATTCAGCAGTCTTTCTAACAGACGTTCTCATGTCCGTTGCTGTGCTGTAACCTAACAAGTCTCTTGCTTTGTCTGATGAACATACTGCTAGTTTGACTTCTTTAGGTCTGTCTTTATGGTGTATCGGGTCTAGATTAATTCCTGTTTCGTTAGCACAAGCTTCTGCTAACTCATTGATTGTTATGGGTTCTTCGTCTGGTCCAATATTAATCACTTCGCCGACCACGTTGTTGTTGAATGCAAGTGCATTTAAACAATACAAGCAATCGTCAATATAACTGAAACATCTTTGTTGTTTTCCGTCTCCGTAAATAATTGGTTGCTTGCCTTGTAACATTCTATTCAGCATGATAGACATAACGTTTCTAAATGGATCATCGTACTTCTGTCTTGGTCCAACTATGTTGTGTGGTACAGCAATAACATATTCCACACCGTGTGTTTCGCATAGATTCCTTAACACATCCTCGCCGGCCTTCTTTGCGATACCATATGGATCCTGTGGACGGCATTCGTAATCTTCCTTGTATGGCATCTTGTCATGGTGTCCGTATCTTGCCATGCTTGAACAATACACAATACGTTTGACTTTGTTTCTTATTGCCGCTGTAATAGTTGTAACTGATGCTTCAAAAATATTTCTTGTAACAAGAACTGGCGAGAACACAGACAACCCTTCATAGGCAGTAGCGGCAGTGTGATACACTATGTCACACCCTTCCATAGCTTTGGTCATGTTCTCTAGATCACAACAGTCTACTTGATGAAATTCTACATCCTGCGGAATGTTATCTGTGTATCCACCAATCATGTTATCATTACCAGCGACAGTGTGGCCTTCCGATATCATTAAGTCTGCTAGGTGTGAACCTAAAAATCCTGCGACACCTGTTATAAAAATTTTCATTTTGAGTATTTAATTTGTATTATGCACGATGAAAAACTTTGTCTGGCCAATGCTCCATTAAAAGTTTAAAGCCTAATGACCTTATGTATTTTTCTATTATCTTGTTACTACTACCATACTTTTTTGTGTTGTTGTTCAACTCAATCATGATGTACTGGATATTTTTCAATGTGTTTTCTGCACCTTTCAATACTTCCATTTCGTAGCCCTCCACATCAATCTTAATCAAATCTATATCCTCAAGTCCTAAGCTATCAATATTAATCATAGGAATAGTGCCGTCACCTATTACTCTTCTACTTTGTGTAAAATCATCCTCCGACAGAGATATCATTTTTTGTTCGGCGCCAACAGCTAACTGGTGTGTTTCTATATCATCACTAGTATTTTTTACAAGACATTCATAGTGTAGACTGTCCGGTTCAAAAGCAATCACTCGTCCGCAATATTGATTCATAGCCATACTCCATGTGCCGACCCATGCTCCTATGTCCAGAATATGATTAAATTTTTTATTTTCTAATTTGCAGTAATCTAGAAACTGCAGGAGACATTTGTTTTGTGTAAACGGTTTGCCAGACTTCCAGTCCTCTATGTGAACGTCATTACTTGGCACCCAGAATCCATTAACTTTTTCTATGTTCATAGTATTTCTTCAACTAGCGGCATCAATTGTTCCGCCCATGCTGTTTGGCCTTCTACGTTTGGATGTTCGTCTAATTCCGATACCACCATTTTATGTTTTAGGCACCAACCATGTTGCGTTTCATTGAAACTGCCTTGCAACCTGTAATATTTTTTTTGATCAATCATACCTAATAATTTTTTACACTCATCCGTTAAGGGATCGTCGAATCCGTTGTAAAGGCTATTGTACATCAAATAAGGTATATCATTCGCTTTTAAAAAATTTTGCATATAGAGTATCTGTATCGCTGTCCTTATCTGCCCTTCTTCTTCTATCGCAGGGTAGTATTCTCTTACACCTTTGTTCATCCATGGATCAAATCTAATATCCTTGTACTTTGCCTCCTCGTCCGGACCTATCATTTTCCATGTGTGCCAGTGGCTAGGATTACTGTGATACTTCTCTCTTGCTCTAGTAAGTCCTTCTCTTCTGTTGTGGCTAGTGATACCGATCAATACAAACGTTTTTCTAAACTGTATATGTAATAATTTTCGCAATATCATCTCGTTGCTGGCACCGTTTTGGGAAATAGGATTGTATTTCCGACCTAATTTATCTGCTAATATCTTGCCAACGTTGATAGGTTCGTTAGATATAATTACTCCGTGTTTTTTCTCAAACTGTTTCTTACGAGTTTTAAAATGTAGGTTGGCTCCCCTCTCCAGCCCGGGCATAAATGTTGGCACGGCATTACCAACAGCGAAAGAACATCCTAAATGTATCAATCTTTTCACAACAGTCCCTTGTCCATTAATATTTCTATTGCATGACCATTTGCTAACTCATCAGGTGTAAACTGTTGGTATGCAAGACTGTACAGCCAAGGTTCCGGGCCTCCAAAATAAGGATTCTCTATGTCAGAAAGTTCTGTGTTTGCAACATCGGTTGCAAAACTTTTCTCATGACAGAAGACAGGCACTCCTTCACACATGGCCTCTACCGCTGAGATCGAACAACTGGTCACTACGCACCATGCATCTTTTAGATCTTCTGATAAGGATACTCTAGCTTCACTCGGACCCGATGTGCCTCTGCCTCTAGGCTTGTATCGAACTCGTATTGGTCTGTCTGTGTATCTCTTAATTTTTTCAATTGTACGGTCAGTCCACTCTGGTTCATCTATGTAAGTATTAATACTATCAGAACTAGGACACACTAATATGTACTTGCCTTTAAATGAAGGAGCTTTGATCTTTATGCCAAATTTTTCAAACCTGTCTGACTTGCAGTCTTTTATGTAAGGAACATGTAAAGCATTCTTGCATATACGCCAGTAGTGATTATCAAATTTTAGATTATTGTTATCAAATCTTCCAAAGTAGGGAGTATCTGTAAACCAATAATTGTGATTACGTGCTTCTAACTTCTTGATCATTTCCATGTTATTGTTTACAAATCCCCAAAACATAGAATTGCTGACAGGATCTGTTTCTGTTGCATTGTCTAGTTTTGCAATCTTCTCAGGCCAGGACTTCACTACACCGTCAAATACTTCCCAGGCTTTGCTTTTTCTATTACTAAATGGTGCGTAGATTGTTAGCATCAATAAATTCCTTTAACTGTTTTGCCCATTGCTCTTGCCCTTCGGTCGACGGATGAGGATCATGACGGCTTGTTACTAATCCTTTTTCTAAAATAAATTCTAATTGACTTGTTTCTGGTTTGAAAAATCTTTTCTTGTTAATAGCATTTGCAATAATTTTAAAATCACCTATATTTTTCTGAGGTAACTCATTTGGCAGAGCGTTGTACATCACGTATGGAATACGCCTGCTTTCGAAATAAGTTTGTAAGTTAAAAACATGGTCTAAGAATCGCATTGTAGAAGTGTTTTTAATATCCCATCCTTCTTTTGATTTTACAAAATCTATATTATCCAATATTTTCCAGGTCCTCCATGTTAAGGCAGTCTGTGGTATCTTGCCTTTTTTGTGGTTATCATCTGTGACATAATCATGTCGGTTGGAACTTGACCATCCTATTACTGCGAAATAGGCGTCACGTTTGTGTCGCTCTAACCATACCTTTGTTGTAAAACTAATCCTATCGTTACCCCTTCCTGGTAGTGCAAAATTACACAATGGAATATTGTATGCTTCTGCTAGTATCTTAGTTGTGTAGGTGTCCACTCCCTCGTTGGACCTATTGTTCAAGAAACTACATCCATTTGAAAATAAAATCATAGCATTAAGTCGTTAGCGTCAATAAATTTCTTTAATTGAGTTGCCCAGTCTTTGTGTCCTGCTGTTGACGGATGTGGGTCGTCAGGTGCACAGTGTTGATTGTTTTGCACCGTGTAGTCTAAATGGCTGGTGTCTGGTTTGAAGAATCTTTTTGTATCTATCTTGTCAAACAGTAACTTTATATCAGGATTTTTTATATCTGCGTCTGATAGTGTGTTGTACATGACATATGGATACTTCCTTAATTTGAAGAAATCCTGCAGATCGTGTATGGCAAGAAGAGATTCAATTTGAGTCGCCTGTTCTATGTCTAAACCTTTTGCAAAAAGATATTTGAAAAAAGATTCTGTGTTGCTGTCACGGTTTGGATCCCATGTCTTCCATGTGGTCTCCATTGTTGGAAACTTACGTTTCTTAAAACCATCACTGGTAGGAAAGTCAAACCTATCACCGCCACTGGATCCTATCACAAAAAAACATTCACTTGCCTGATCTGGAAACTTTTCACACCAAACTCTAGTTGTCCACATTAGGCGTTTGTTGCCACGTCCGCCGCCTGCAAGGTTCTCAGCGATTGGAAGATCCATTAATCTTGACAATTCGTTACCACAGTGCGTGTTGACTCCACACTTGGGTCTGGTTGTCAAGAAAGAACAACCATTTATGAACATTTTTGTTGGCATGCGACTATAATTATATACTACTTATTCATGGTATGCAAACGGTAAAAAACATAAGTTCTCTGAAGTATTTCTTGGATCGTTGGGAAACGGTTGATCCAGAATACAATTACACTGTTCCTTATCATGACTCGATTGATCCAAAATTCTCAAGTTTACCAACATTTGTAGCGGAGTTCCATAATTGCAAAGTGCATACTTGTCCTTTGTTGTTAACAAGAGAAAATAAATTAATCACAAACCATGTTTGGACCCTCACACACAAGAGCAGACACAAGCCACACAAAAGTCACAACCTCTGGTCCGAATGGAACGACACAGTAGATTTACAAATACCACCGGTAACGGAATTTTTCCATGAGAAAAACAAATACGTGTGGTTACCTATAGATGAAGAGAGCAAAGGCAACCCATGGCACATCTGGATAGATGTAATATCTAAATTTAGACTGCTTGAAAAAAGATGGTCTACCAACTTCGCTAGGTATTGCTTTGTGTTGGCAAATCATAGTCCTTACTTTGAAAAAGTTTGTAAGGAACTTTTTCCTGATGTAAAGATAGTTGTTATGCCAAAGGACGACACATGGCATTTTGAACACCTCATCGTGCCAAGCATGAGTAACGTAAGAGATGGGGTAATTGTGCCACCACTGGCACCTTGGCTGAGACATTTCAAAGGGGCAAATAACCTTAAAGGGGTGAAACCTCACAGGAAAATAGTTGTATTACGACCTGGAGCGAAAACTAGAAGAATGTTGAATTCAGATGAATTGTTGCTGAAACTAAAAGGATGGGATACAGTTACTCTTGAAAATTTAAGTATTAAAGATCAAATGAAAATATTTGCAGAGGCATCTCACGTGCTGGCGGCTCACGGCGCAGGCTTGGTTAATTTGTTATGGTGCCAACCCGGAACAAAGGTCATAGAGATCCAAGACAGGAACATGATACACAAAAAAGTATATCCACTGCTGTCGCACAACCTTAACCTGGAGCATAAGTTATATCTAGCAGATGTGGTTCCTATACCGAGAGAGAATAATTCAAAACCAACAGGAGTGAAAAGGTTCAGCGATATGATTAACTTTAAAATTAATATTCCGGATATAATGGAGCACTTAGAATGATGCTGTCAGTACTACAAAAAACACCTATCTTAATAAAAGAACCTTATCCTCATTTTATCATAGAGGATTGCTTACCAGAT
>Ga0209337_1003559_pt1 | contig 10974 bp, 5 predicted proteins | sample LinPmetageLP53_FD_184044 | JGI IMG/M metagenome (GOLD analysis project Ga0209337, IMG submission 184044) | Marine viral communities from the Pacific Ocean - LP-53 (SPAdes) (version 2) | ecosystem: Environmental > Aquatic > Marine > Oceanic | place: Pacific Ocean | collected 2010-02-08 | reverse complement strand
GCAGTCAATGATAAACTAGAAGCACTAGACAAAAGAATGTGGCGAATAGAAGCTATGTCTATGGTGGGAACTTTAGGTGTGGTAGCTTTGGTTGTCGCAATAGTAATGAAGTAAGGATTAGAGTATGGCAGTAACTGATACAAAATTAGAAGATAAAACAGGTGACGCTTTAAGATCGGGCGTTATAGCTAAAGAAGCTGAAGCAGGGGATAAAACAACCTTACAGCCAAGTGAAAAAATATCTTTAGAAAAACAAACTGTTAAAGATGATGAATTAATTCAACCAGATGCTTACAACATAGACAATGCTACTGCTAAAACTCCAGACGCTATAGATGTTACAAAATTTGGGCAGACTGCACCTGCCAAGACTGAAGCTCCTACGTATGATGCAAGTACAGTAGGTGATGTAGGTACGATGGCTACAGCACAAGGAACACTTTCTGATGATTCTAAGATAACTGCAGCACAGGGTACAGCTTCTGATGCTTCTCTTGCCACTGCGGCTACAGAAGAACTAGACCAGAAGGCTACTGTTTCATACCAAATAGGAGAACTATTTAAAAGTATAGGAGATGGCACAGAACTTCCTGCGTGGGCATCCCCCAATGTACGTAAAGTTTCTGCAATAATGGCACAACGAGGATTAGGTGCATCTAGTATGGCTTCTGCAGCTATGATACAAGCTGTATACGAAGCTGGAGTTCCAATTGCAACAGCCGATGCAAATAAATATGCCACGATCCAATTACAGAATTTAAACAACAGACAACAAACAGCTATTCAAAACGCCACAGTTGTAGCGACAATGGATACAGCCAATTTAAATAATAGGCAATCAGCAGCTGTAAACAATGCAAAAAGTTTTTTAGCTATGGATATGCAAAATTTAACTAACTCACAACAAAAAGCTACAATTGATTTTCAACAAAAAGTTAGTGGCATGTTTACAGATGCTGCTCAAGAAAATGCTGGAAAACAATTTAATGCTAAGACGCAAGGAGAAGTAGATCAGTTTTTTGCCGAATTAGGCGTGGCAGTAGAAAACACAGCACTAAATAGAAATGCTGCACTACAACAATACAACATATCTCAAACTAGTGCAGTTGATCAATTTAACGCACAGATGACCACACAGAGAGATCAATTTAATTCTAACAACAGAAAACAAATAGACGCATCTAATGCACAGTGGAGAAGAACAATTAATACTGCTGAAACTGCAACTATAAATGAAGAGAACAGAACAAACTTACAGACATTATTAAGCTTGTCTAACCAAGCACAGAATAATTTGTGGCAACTCTATAGAGATCAAGCAGGTTGGGCAATGAGTACAAGTGAGAACAATCTAGATAGGGCCCATAATGCGGCCATGCAAGCTGCGGCTATCTCTGAAAGAGCAGATATGTATGATGATAAGTTTGATGATTTTTTAATTGTAAGTACAATAGATAATATGTTTGGGTAGGAGTAATACAAAATGAGTTTTTTTGCTAGTGCAATGGGTAAAGTGTTAATAGGTGCAACAGTAAATAAAGGTGCAGAGTTAGCAGGTAATTATCTTTCAGATACAATATTTTCAGAGGATAGTTTTCTAGGGTCAACGTTTGATAAATACTTAGGAAAATTTAACCCGTTTGGTGAATCAAGTCCTATAGTAAGTGCAACAGGAGAAGTAGTAAAAGCTGGAGTTGCTGCTGGAGCTAAACAAATGTTATCACAAGGATTAGGTGTAGACCCTCGCACAGGACAAAATATGCCTAGCATAAATGTACCAGAGGGAAACACTTTTTCTTCTCGTAACAAGAACTTTGGAAAAGGTAATTATGCAGGTCTTCCTCAAGGCAGTTACAAAATACTTGATAACGCATTTAAAGATCAAACATTAAACCAGATCGCATTTGATTATAAACAAGCAAGGATGCCTAACGTTAAAGTGGCAAGTGGTACTGTAAGCATGGGAAGTTCTACTATAGGAAACTTGGACAAGGGAATCATAAAAGGAGTTAAGAATTAATGGCTTTAGATAAGATACAAGCGTTATCTGCTCCACCCGGACATTCTTTTACACAAGAACCCGGAAAGTGGGCGTGGGAACAACCACCAAGATTTAGCGATCCTGACGATGCTATAGATTTTATAGTGGATAAACTAAAAGAAGGTGAAGGCGAAAACGATATGTTAAAGCTTATGGCTGCAGGTATTACAGTTGAAGAACTTGTAGCTCAAGTATCTCTTAAGGGGTTTATGCAAGGTGCGTTTACTCCTGATGTTGCTGAACTTATAAAGCCTGCTATAGCTACCTATTTTATGAAGTTAGGCGTAGATAATGGATTTACTCCTACTTTATTTTTACCAAAAGAATCTGATGGTGGTCAAGTTGATGACGTTAACTTCTTTAAAATACTAAAAGAACGTAACCCAGAAGTGTTTCGTGATATGAATGAGAGACTAAACAAAGCAGCAAGAATGGAAGAAGAGTTTGCTGTCCAAGAAAATATACAGGATATGGATGCTGTTCAAAATGAAGGTGAGGGTAGTTTCATAACAGAGGAACAACCAGTAGGAGAAGAAGAGATAATGCCTGTGGAACAACCAGTAGGAGAAGAAGAAATGGTAAACATAGAACAACCAATTGAAGAGGAGATTGTTTAATGCTTGCACAAATACCTCTATTAGCTCTATACGCACTTTCCGTAAAAAGTAAAACACAAAGACAACAGATTGCAGCCAATGAAAAAGCAAAAGCTGACTCAGCAGTTCACAATTGGGTCAGTGGGCGAAATGGTATGAGAAAAATACCACAAGGAGGTACTTTAAATAGAGAGGAAGGAGAAACTTTGTATGGGTTTACTATAGGTAGAGATACAAAAATACAACAGTTTAAAGAAAAATATATAGACATGTTTGAGAATCCTTTAAATTCTGAAGGTCCTCTTATGTCTAGATTGGATTTTGAAAATTACAATAAACAAAATTCAGGCATGGACTCTTCTACTAATTCTCTTTCTCCGGGAAAATCTGTAGGACAAAGAAACCCAGTTGATAATAAAATTTCATTTTATACAGGGTATGAGAGATTTAAGAAAGAACCAGATGTAGAAAAACAATATCAAGAAAATGGAAAAATAGTAAAAGGACAGTTTGTAAAAACAGAAAGTGGTGCTACTCATACAAGACAAATAACTAAGTCTTCAACTAAAAACTATGTTGGCAAGCCAGAATTAATTGGTGAAAAAAATACTCAAGAAATAAAAACACCAGAGTCGGGGTATATGAACGCACAGAACATGTTTGTACCTATAGGTAAAGACCAAAAAAGCTTTGAAGATGGTGTAACACAAAGAGCCACTCACACTAGGATAGTAACTAAAGTTGGAAACAAAGTTGTAGAAACAACTGTAGCCACTCCTATTTCAAAAACTAAAAAAGCATCTGAAATACAAGCAACAGTTAGATATCTTGATGCTGAGGGTAAAGTTACAACAAGTGATAAGGCAGTGACATTTGAAAAAGTTAAGATGATTGATGGTAATTTAGAGGTGGTTGACGAAGCAAAGGCTACAAACAAACTAGCCAATCAGACAATAGTTACTTTATTTGACAAAAATGGAAACGTAACTTTTGATAGAACAGAAGCAGTTACACAAAAACAAGATGAGTTTGATGGTAAAGGTACACTATTAAAACAAGGATTAAATCAAGAATACAAACAGCCTGAAGATTCTATTGTTCAAAAAGAAACAGAATATCTTGTAAAGATACAAAGAAAAGACGGTACTATTGAACAAGGACTACACACTGATTTAAAGTTAACTGAGAGTGAAGTGTTAGCTAATCTATCAGAAGATGGTGAAAAAGTACTTATAATAAAAAGTAGAACCTACAACAAAGATAATGTAGCAGGAGAATTTAAATCATTTGATAATGCAGGTAAAGCCAAGTCTGTAAACTCTGCTTCTAATGCTTTAAAAACATATGGTGCTATAACTTTGCAAACTAATACTAAAAATAATAATTTTGGTTACGAAAAACAAACTATAGTTATGAGTAAAGACCTTCCGGGAGCATCAAATCTTGTAAATCTTAATTCTCAATTACTTAACTCACCTGATGGTAGTTTTATAAGCCAAATAAATGCAAGTTACGGACAAAAAAATAATGCACTTTATCAAATTACATCAACTAATTTAATTAATGAGTTACGTAGACACTATAAAGAAACATCAGTTGGAGCAGGAGGTATGCAAGTATATAAAAACTTGCCAAGAACTCCACAACAAGCAATTGATGATGCTAAAATATTATTTGGCGTTGGTGGCAACGGTCTTACTAAACTTAAAAATTTTGATCAGTTGGTTAAATTTGCAGCAGAAAAAGCAGGTGCTGAAGAGAAGGCAGCTTTCCTTGCAAAATCAGCTAACCTTCCCGGAGAAAGTGCATATGTAGCTGAAAGCGTAGTAAAAAGTGGGTTGTTAAAAGGGCAAACAGCATTTGTAAAAATAAATTACCCTACGTTTTATCAAAACGAAATTGAAAATGTACTTCCTCGATATGTTAAAAATCCTCAAAAAGCAAATGCAGTTATCCAAGCTCTTATCAAAACTAAGATGAATGACAAGGGAGAGATGGTATTTGAAACTCGCCCTAATGGAGATAAAGTTCGTGTTTTAGATGATAGACAAGAACTTCTAGCTTACATAAAAGATATGAACTCTAAAAAAATATTAGGTACGACAGTCATAGGTGCAGATGGCAAAGAAAGACCTGCAACTTATTTAGATGCTTTTTTCAGTGTCTTACACCCGTATGCAAAAGAAGCTAAAATAAAACCTAGTATTATAAGTGGGGATGTTAGAAAAAATATATTAGATGGGTTTGTTAAAATTGCTAGTAATGATTTTAATGAAGCACGAAGATTAATATCTGGATTTACAGATGTAGCTGACTCAGAAGTAGACAATTTAATAAGAGGATTACATGGGGGTGATTTAACTGTTGTTAAAGTAGAAGAGGAAATTAGAGGTAAATCAACGTCTGCGTTTAATGCTATGATCACTATAGACTCTATGTTAGAAACTTATCAAATAGTAGGTCCTAATGGTACACTTCAAGACATTAACATAAACACTGTACAAGGAGGTCTTATTGTAAAAGCTTCAGGCTTGTACCAAACAGGTAGTAGAATATTTAGGTTCTTTAAAGGCGAAAGTGCAATGGATATTGTTACAAGTAGCGTTGAAGATATTAATAATAATTTAGTTGATCAAGATCAAGTGTATGATAAACGTGTCAATTCAAATGATCCTAAAGAAATTGAAGCTAGGGCAAAGAACCAAGCAGAACTTGCAAGAATAAAAAAGATGATGGCAGGTGACTTTGGTGATAAGGGATTTGGTATTAGTGCTTTTGGTGTAGGTCAAGGTTCTAAATTTGTTGAATCAATGCCTTCTTCTATGCAAAAAGCCTACAGGAGTGGTAAGCTTGGCACAGAAGTTATAAGAAAATTAGCTATACGTCAGTATCACAAGTACATGTTAGCCTATCAATTAGCTGCGGCCATTCAAGGTGGAACTGGTGGAAGAACAATATCTGACCAAGACGTTCAAAACATTTTAGAATCTTTGAACTTTGGTACATTTACTGAAGCCAGCCTAGAACGTGCAACTTTGTTAGAAGCAAAGAAAATGATGACATCTATATACGATTACAACAATGCTTTGTTAAGTAAGGATACGACAGAACAATATTCTGCTATAAAAGCGAGACAACTGTTGCAAGAAGGAGGTAAAGCTCCCTTTTTAGGCATAGGTAATTTAGGCAGTAACAAGGGAGTTATGGCTAGAAGAAAGTTTATAATGAATAGTCTAAAAATAAATGATAAGCCTACGGGTTCTTCTACAGATAAAAAGATAGACAAGGATGAACTTGAACAATCTCGATTGCAAGATGAAATGTTAAAACTTAATAAAAAGTAGGAAATATTTATGGCTGAAGAAGTAATAGAAAACGTAGATAACACCGTACAACCAGTTATCAACAATGATACTGATAAAAAAATAGAGCCTGCTACACCTCCTGTACAACCAAAAAAAGGGTACAGTATGTTTGATGACACAGCAGGTGCAGTTAAGAGTGCAGCTACTACAGTGGTTGAAAAATCAGGTATAGGTGGAGTTAGACCCGATGCTATTATAGGAGTTAAAAAAACTTTTACAGAAGACTTTGTTCCGGGATCAGAGACTGTTTCTAAAAGAGAGTTAATTGTAGATTCATCTAAGATACAACCTTTTATTAAAACACAAGACATATACCAACGTGACAATCCCATAGCACAAAAGTTGGTTGGGGGTATGATTGGCTTTAGAACAAAGAATACGGAAGGAGATAGTTACGTTCCTTTTGCAGAAAATTCTACATATGACAACAAGATTGAAAAGATGAATTACATGGGTGCTTTGCAATATGCCTATAAAACATCTGCTGGTACTATATTATACAAAGACATACCTTATGAAAGTAGAATTGCAAAACTTATAGAAGAACCAGAAGGGTACGATGCTCCATCAATAGGAGCAATTGCTTTGAAGACGCTTGCTCCCGGAGGAGCTTTCAGTCCAGCAGGCGATGCTACAATTTATGATGACAAAAAAATTTCTATAGCAAATAAGGATCAAGGAGAGTTTCCTGATTGGATGCCATTTGGTCTTGGTGGAGAAAAAATAGGAGTAACTCTTGATAAAGCATTTGGTACAAACTTTGATGAGACAGGCTTTAAGCTTCACCTTGCTAGACAATACAACAAGATATTAATAAAGGCAGGTCTTAATCCTAGACAACGATTGGGTATAATAACTGAAAGATTGGACAACAATTTTAAAAACATTGAAAACATAATTGGTTACGCTAGAAGAGGTGTGAGGTTTGGAGTTGAGACGGGTGGATACTTGATAGGCGAAGGCTACGATATTCTTACTGATGATGATAGTTGGGCAGGTGGCTTAGGTATAAAAGACTCTAAGAAGAGAAATGATTTCTACGATCTGATACTTGATAAACAAGCTAACATACTTCAAGATGGTTATGCGGCAATGGGAATAACTGTAGACATAGGAACAGCAGAAATAATAGCCACTATGTTTACTTCAAGTCCTCAAAGATTAGCTGCAGTTGCATCTGAAATACTAATACCAAGTGGTGTAGCAACTAAGTTAGTTAAGAGCCTTAGTGGTAAAGAAATTAAAAAATTTAGAAGATACTACCTAAAAGAAAAACTAAAAAAAGGAAAGATGACTAAAGAAGAAGAAAATGTATTTACCAACGACACAATAGAAAAATTTCAAGCGTTAAGAAATAGAGAATTTTTTGGTCTTAAAGCAGGTGATGTACCTTTTGGAGTAGGTGCAACTTATCAAAAACTTGATTCTATAGTTAATGGTGGAAGATTAGTAAGAGGTTTACAGATAGAAAATGCTGCTAAAAAAGTAAGTCAAAGACCTGAAGTTACTGCTGCTATAGCAACAAGAAGGAATGTGATTAATCAGAGAAACGCCTACATGGAAGGCGTAAAACTAAAAGGTTCAAGAACTTTACAAGACGAAAAACAAATTGCTAAACTTAATAACTCAGTCAACATGGCTAGTGAAAATCTTCGTTCTATAGTACTAGAATCAAATCTACCAGCATTTTTAAGAGATGCTGCACGTGGCAATAAGTACATGATTATTGGTTCAGCAAGCTTTGGGCAACTAGCACAAGAAGGAGGATTTGGAGAAGATAAAGATTCTCAAATATTTGAAGCTGTGGGTTTATTTGCAGGAATTGTAATGGATGCTGGTGCTAATAACAGATCAATTGCAGGTCTTATCAAGAGAGCATCTATGTTTACTAACGCAAGTAAGAAAGAAATAAATTTTGCACAAGAACTTGGCAAAAGAATAAATACTTTTTCTCCTCAATTTAGAGTACAATTAGAAAAACGTCTTCAGTATATAGATAATTTAAAACAAGATTTAATTGCAGTAAACCCAAAATTAGAACCTGTAGTAAAAATGGGGTTTGCTAAACTATCAGGTTTATCTATATTACAAGGAATAGAAGAAACTGCTAGATTAAATATATCTGAAAAAAGTATTCACAGTTTCGGTCAAACAATTGAAGATTTGGAAAATGTAACTCAATTAAAAAATCAATTACTAAATGAACTAGCCAGTGCTTCTCAAAATATTTCTGATATCCGTAGAAAATTTGGAGATGATCCTAAATTAATAACGTTTCAAAAGAGACTAGATGAAGCATATGCCTACAGTAAAAAAAGAAATGATGAGTTATCTAAAACAATAGATGATTTAAAAATAGCCCAAGAAAATGAAATAACAGATGCTATAAACGGTACATCAGATGTTCTTAACGATGGGGTAGACAAATCCTCAGACATAAGCACCAAATTAAATACTATGTATAGTTTAAACGTTAAAAACACTAATTGGAAGAATGAAGTTGAATCAGAAAATATGATTGAAAAGACAAGTAATGCCGTAGACACTGCCTTAGAAAGCAAAGCAAAATCACTAAACAGAACTGCGTTGATGAAAAATTCTAGAACTCAGCTAAATAAACAATTAAAAAAAGAAGATGTTGATTCAGTAGAATACGATACTTTTGGAGACTTAATGCAAACATTTTCTGAAAATGTAAGAAACAAGTCTAATGCAAAAGTTTCAAAAGAGTATATAAAACTAGACACATCAAAGTTTGTAGACGGTAATAAAAATTTGATAGGTACAGATGCTAAAGTAGAAGGCATAGGGATACTAGACACGTTTATTGACTTAATAGGTAAGAACAACGACACTGATGTACTTAAAGACTTGGCAGGTAAAAACATAGGCAAATCAAAGAGAGCTAATTTGTTTAATGCTATGGATAATGCCGCAGCTCAGTCGGTGGAAAAACATTTTGAGACAGTAAATGTAAATGGACAATTTGAAAACGTACAAGAGTTTATTAACTCTATATTAGAAAATGCTCCTGCAGGATCAGTTAAATCTTATTTGCCCAAAAACTTACAGGTTGTAGATGTTTTAAATCAAACTATGAAAAGTAAAGGTAAGACAATAGATTCTATCCCGTTAACTTTTGTGCAACTTAAAGAGTTAAAATCAGCGTTTTCTAACCTGCAGTCAAAGCATTACAGTATGCAATTGTCAGGGGTACAAGGTGCAGGCAATGTATCTACACAGTATAAAGCACTAAAAGAGAAAACCGATGAAATGTTTGGTGACTTTAGGGTAAACTTTGGTGAGCCAGATGAAAAAGCAATTGGTAGTATGTTTGTAGAGATAGGTGATGAAATAATGCCTGTCACTAAAATATTAGAAAACGCAAATGGTATGCACCAAACTCACATGAGTAGATTCTTTGACAACCAAGATAATTGGTCAAAATCTTTTAAAGGAAGAAACAAAGTTGATCCTTACAATGTAAGACCAACAGGTATAACTGTAGACAATTCTCCTGAATCTTGGTTTGATTTTGATAAGATTGCTGACTACAATGACGCACAAGTAGACGAATTTCAAAAAGGTTTCTTTGAATTTTTAGGGGATTTTAAAGGTGACGAACTTGTTATAGATACAGGAACTCAAAGTGGCAAGACTCTTAAGGCTCTTATGCAGTTAAAACTTTCTGATTATCTAAATGACTTAGCTAAAAAAGGATCGTTAGATAGTAGGCAATATATTACTAAATTAAAAAACCTTGAACGAATATTTAAAATTTCAAGAAAAGATGGTAAATTAGAAAGTCTTATAGACATTCAAAAAGCAGAGGTAGATTTATTTGCTTACAATCCTGCTTCAGTAGGTACTAAGCTTTGGGAAAAAGGGCAACGTAATTTAGCAGCCAGATTAAAAAAATTAGGGTTAGAGGATGTACAACCAGCAACTGAATATTTGGATCAAAGAAGACAAGTTCAAAACGTTCTTAACGCTATGTCTTCAGAAAATACAGATACACCCACTTTAGCTCAAAAGATGTTTCAAAATGGCCCTAGATTAAATAAAATAAAAGAGGGTCTATTTGATTTTTATGGGGGTAGAGTATCAAGAGAAAAAATAGATGGCTATGTAAGGGATGTTTATTTAGAAGACTTGAATGATGCTGTTTTTCAAACTACGGGTAGACAAGTTTTAAGTCACAAAGGAGAATTAATACCAGAAGTAACTATGAACTTAGAAGTTCTTAAGGCTACAACTGGATTTAACAACCCTGTTGTACGATCTCAAGTTAAAGATTTAATTGGAGAAAAAAGATTAAAGGTATTTGATAGCATGGTTAAGTTCTGTGCAGAAGAAAGTGCTACAGCCATACAAAAATCAAATATAACAGGAGTTCCAAGACACTTTTCTGTAGAAAGTTACATCAGTAGATTTTATTCTATAAACAGAGGGGTTATATCTGCGAGGTATGTGGGAACAGAAGCTGTGTTACAGCAGTTTCGTATGAAAGGTCACAATCTGTTTAAGTCTTTGATTGAAAATCCAGAAGCAGGCGAATTGTTTTTAGAGATAGTAAAGACAGGTCAACCTTTATCTAGACAAAAAGAAATACAATTCTTTAATGTCTTAACTCAGTCACTATCATTTCAAGAAAAACTATACGCACAAAATCCCGAAAGAGAAATAAACTTGCCTAGAGGGTGGCAAATTAAACATCGTGAATACGATAAAGTTAACTTAACTTAAGGAGAACGACTAATGAAGATGTATAATAACGGACAAAGAAAATCCATGATGTATGGTGGTGGAGCAAGTATGCGAAAGCCAATGATGTACGGTGGCATGACTAAGAAAAAAATGAACATGGGTGGACTTGCTGATCAAAACAGAAAGACTACAACAGGATCATCTGCAATGATGAACCCAATGGGTAGCATGACTGAGAAGAAGAAGTTCAGCATGGGTATGTCTT
>Ga0209337_1003558_pt1 | contig 10980 bp, 19 predicted proteins | sample LinPmetageLP53_FD_184044 | JGI IMG/M metagenome (GOLD analysis project Ga0209337, IMG submission 184044) | Marine viral communities from the Pacific Ocean - LP-53 (SPAdes) (version 2) | ecosystem: Environmental > Aquatic > Marine > Oceanic | place: Pacific Ocean | collected 2010-02-08 | reverse complement strand
AAGAATTTGCAAGAATATGCCACCAAATCATTAAAATAGGTGACTCTGTACGTCCCGGTAAAGGAATAGAGTATTTAAATATCATGCGAAACAAGAAAAAGAGTCCAGCTTCATACATGATAGGAGTCCATGAATACTGTAAAGTAATCGGCAATGATTCTAAAGTAACAAAAGATAGAGTTTTAAATTGGATGTTAAATGTAGGTACTGCTCACAGGATAAAGGCTCTTATATCGTTAAAATGTCCTGCTCATTTACTTAAAATTGGTATTAACTCAGGTAGACCAATTAGAGGTACTTGGGAAATTACAGCAGGATAATTTTAATTGACATTAATTATTTGCTATAATATACTTGCGTTGTTTACAATGTCAACTATAATAAAGGCGACTATGAAACTTAAAGAACAATGCAAGCAATTTAAAGTACAATTAAGTAAGATAGCAATTGAGTTGGGTTACTCTAGACAATATGTATATATGGTTGTTGATGGTAATCGTCAAAATAACAAAATTATAACTGCGGTTTACCTAGCTTTAGAAGCAAGAAAAAGTGAACTGCGTAAACTCATCGGATAATCCGAGAAAGGGTAATATGAATAAAAGTAATAACTTTGCAGTAAATGATCTGGAACGTAGAAAACAAGGTATTGGAGGTTCAGATGCAGGTACAGCAATAGGTGTCAATCCGTGGAAGACTCCATTCCAACTATACTTAGAAAAGACAGGTGAAACAATTCCAGAAGATATATCTCACAAACCAGCAGTTAAAAGGGGAGTTAGATTAGAACCTGAAATAATAAAATGGGTAGCAGAAGACTTAAATATAACTATCAGAAAAGACAATACAACACACATATCTGATAAATACCCCTTCTTATTCTGTCACAATGACGGAACTATAGTAGGCAAGAAAAGAGTAGCTGAGATAAAAGCTCCTTCTCTCCATATGCGTGAGTTTTGGGGTGAAGAAGGTACTGATTCAATACCTCAGTATTACTTAGCACAAGGTGTACATGCATTGGCAATTCAGCCAGAAATGGAAGGAGTAGATTACTTCGCATATTTTGACCCCAACATATTGCATTTCAAATTAGAGCGTAAACAGTCTCTTATAGATGCATATATAAATAAAGTCTCTAGATTTTGGGGGCATGTAGTAGAGAAAATCCCACCTAATCCCCAAGATGAAAATGATCTCATCTATAAATACTTCAAGAAAAACAACAAGTATAAACAAGCTAGTCCTCAAATGGATATTCTAGTAAAGGATTTGATACAGATAAAGGCTGATAAAAAAGCCTTGGATGCTGAAGAAAAGGAAGTAAAGTTCCAAATCAAAAGCTTTATTGGTTTTAATGATGGTATTGAACTTAATGATGGCAAAAAAGTCACATTAAGCAGAGTAAAGTTGTTAGCTTTTCAAGAAGCATATTTAGAAAAAAGCTCTCCTAAACTTTATGAACAGTTCTGTACTGTATTTGATACTAAGAATTTTAAGAAACAATACCCTGAAGAATATGCAGAAAATTGTTTCTCAAAAGAATCAACTAGATTAATCTTACCAAGGTATTAACTCTCAAGCAGTTTAAGGGTAAAGGCCGTGATTGAGTTCCTATGGTTTCTCGGACAGATGGCAATGCATCGTCTTTCAATCAGACATACGGTTAAATCAATAAATGGTGCCATTGAAGACTGCCGCACAAAATATATGCGGCAAATACCTTACGATGCCCTTAAATTGCATTCTTTTTTAAAATTAAACATATAAGGACAAAATGACTACAGAAATAACCACATATAATAACATCACTCCAGATCAAGTAAATTTAATTAAAAGCCAAATTGCAGTAGGTGCAACAGATAACGAATTAAAGTTATTCCTTCATGTTGCAGACAAATCAGGCTTAGACCCACTTTCCAGACAGATATATTTCATCAAGCGTAGTGGCAAGATGACTATTCAAACTGGTATAGATGGTTTTAGAGCAGTTGCAGACAGAACTGGTCAGTATATTGGTAGTAGTGATGCTGTATTTGAAGAAATAAGTAACAAACCAGTTCAAGCTACTGTCACAGTAAACAAAGTAGTACAAGGTGTTATAGGCAACTTTACTGCTACAGCTAGATGGTCAGAATACTATCCCGGTAAGTCTCAAGGTTTCATGTGGGATAAAATGCCTCATACAATGTTAGGTAAATGTGCTGAAGCATTAGCACTTAGAAAAGCCTTTCCTGCACAGTTATCAGGTTTATATACTGGTGACGAAATGGATCAGGCTGGTAAAGAAGGTATTCCTAATCAAAGTAAAAATATTAATCCAAAAGGAGGTACTAAGCAATTAGAAGAATCTTTAAAAGAAGAACCTACTAATCAGAGTATAGTTCTTGATATACCTGATAAAGTAGTTTCAGCAGATGAAAGTGATGCGGCATATATAAAAGCTGAAAAGCAACTAGATGAAGCATTTTCTTTCTGTTCTGACAAAGATATACATGATAGGATCATAAATAATCTTAGTGATGCTAAATTTGAGGATACAGAAGAAATAAATGAAGTTCTTAATAACTTTGCAACTTCTCATCCTAATAACAAAGCTAAATTCCAAGATGTAGCTAGAGCTAATACTAAGGAATGGCAAGATAGTATGAGTAAAGAAGCATATGCTCAATTATATGCATGGATGAGTACACTTAATAGTTACTTTACTGTTAAGGAGGTTGCATGAAGAAATTTCTAGATGAGTTACCAAATTGGATTGATCCTGTAGTTTGGGAACAATATCAAATACATAGGAAAACCATCAAGAAACCTATGAGTGACTATGCAGAATATCTCTGTGTTAAAAAATTAGAAAAAGCTAAAGATGATGGTCACGATCCAAATGAACTTATAAACACTACAATAGAGAAAGGATGGCAAGGTATAGTTATACCAGACAAACCTGCTGGTCACTCTAAACTAGCTAGAGATAGAGGTGGTTGGGGATTAAACCCTGACTACCAGATTGAACAAGCAACCGAAGAATTCTTGAAAGGTAAAAATGTCACAATCAATTGAAGACACCATTCATCCACAAGTTAAAATATTTGTTACAATGCTTTGTGAAGGATTCAACGTGCCTAATTCAGTTACTAAGATGCAAGCATTTGATGAAAAACTAAAGCATCCACATACTCCAGCACTTAGAGAAACATACAATATCTTCACAGATGGAAGAGCATCTACTAATAAGATGCCAACCATTGCAGAAGTAATGGAAGTTTATAAAGGTGTAGTTAAAAGAATGACTATGACTTCAGAACAAACATTACTTGAATCACAACCTAAACATATTGACTATGCCAAAAGCAAAGAGTTTTTCAGTAAGCTCAAAAAGATGGTTGCTGGCGAAATACCTAAATACAGTCATTCAATAGATCGTAATACTGTTGATTGGCAGAATGGGTATAAGTTTACACTTAGCAGGAACGAAAAGGGGCAAGATTTCGTATATTACCATAATCACCCCATTAATGATCGTTCTTAAACTCTCAGATCGCTCTCTGCTGAAAGAAAGCTAGGCTTCTCATGGATGAGTACCTTTTTCTGAGGCCGTATTTTAGTAGAGAGCTTTATAACTATAACGAGGTATTATGGAAAAATACCCTAACGGTGATTGGCGTAAATATAAAATGGCAAGGCTTAATAAGAAACGATTCTGTATAGAATGCAAATCTGAAATAAATAACTCAGACCGCAAAATACAGAAACGTACTAAGTTCTGCTCAGAAGATTGTGCCGATGACTATAAATGGAATAGAAAGGAAATAACATGTTCTTAGAAACATCAGTTATAACCATAGACGTTGCTCCTTGTTCAAAACCTAGAATGACAAAAAGAGATCGTTGGGCTAAAAGGCCATCTGTACTTAAGTTTTTTGCCTTTAGAGATGCAATAAAGCAAAGTAAGTATTGGAAGCCGCATAATCTACTCTCTTTAGAATCATTTGATATTGAATTTCATATTCCAATGCCTAAGTCATGGAGCAAAAAGAAAAAGTCTCTACACAATGGCGCACCCCATAAACAACGTCCTGATCTAGACAACTATATTAAGGCGTGGTGTGACTCAGTATTTGAAGAAGATTCTGTTGTGTGGAGATTTAAAGCATCTAAACGATGGACTGACCAAAAAGGTCACATCAAATTATCAACACTTTAACATGAGGTATAAACACTTTGCTTGGTGGAAAGTAAATCTTTATAAAAAAAGAACACATGAAGAAGATAAAGCAATATTGCGTAAAGAAATAGATGTCGCAACAGTTGAATATTTAAAAAAGAATAAGATAACGTATCTTCCAAATAGCCCTAATATCAAAGGTTACTCTGTAAAAGTTAAAGATTTACGAGAAATCAGCGATACTGAGGAATTTTATTACTTGGAAGAAGAAAATGAAGATAACCTCTATTAGGAGATAATATGGATATAGTAATTGCATCCGGCTGGCTAACTGCCGACCCTGAACATGGCCCTACAAGCAAAGGTCAATATTGTAACTTTACAATGGGTGTTCTTGAATATAAGTTCAAAGATAGTAAAAGAAAAGGCTTATTTCTTCCAATGGTTTGTTATGATGACACAGCAGAAAGAGTTAAAAAAACCTGTGTAAAAGGTTCCTTTATAACTCTAACTAATGCTCGTCATATAATGGATGAATGGGAAAAAGAAGGTCAAAAACGACAGATGCTCAAAATACAAATATATGGTTTTGAAGTATCTAGGTTTGGTACAGGTAAAGAGGATGATCAAGGAAGAACTTTAAAAGATGCTTTTGATGATCTCCCCTTTGATAATTAAAAACTCATGTTTTCTTACACTATTAATGCAGTGATGTTCACCTCTGTACTGACATAAAAGTTAAACAATGAGTTTATTGGGTAAGCTGGTGAAGACTAAGTAGCCAGCTTATTTAATATGACCACATAGTAGGTCTAGGATGACTATCTTCAGAGAGTGTATCTATATGTATAAATCGTTTTGCATGTAATCCTCTCTGCGATATTCCAACTCCACTTATACCATGCTTCCTTGCTATATCTACAAACCTTAATGCATCTGCTCCAGCAATGACAATATCTGCCGCCTTCCCACCGCTAGTTCTTGGAACATGTGGCCCTGTAGAACCTGTTGAAGACACATTAGAATTATGTTTTACACAGCGTACTCCACTACTGATTTTAAGAGGTCTGTTCATATCTTCTCTTATATTCTGTAATATGTCCATAAAGTCCATATCCATAGAATCCTCACCGCATCCGCAATGACACATCATTTCATCCACAGAAAAGTTTTTTGTAATCATCATAGCTATTCCTCCAAGTATAAGCCCATTGAATTGTCGTCTAGTTCCAACCCACATGGGTATAGTAAATCGAACTTACTTGTCCGACTTGCCCAATGATTCTTTTAGAAGTTTGACGAGTTTATCATCTACATCACTATCTGTCTTCTTCGCCAAAGTTTCTAATAATAAAATAATGACTTTTTCAATTACGCCAGAATTACCTAACATACTAAAAGCCATGCTTTTTACTACTCCTGCAATAATAAACGGCATCTAATAATCCTTTTTAGGTTTACTTGTTAATATAGAACTTCCCTCTGAAGAATCTTCTTCTTTTTTCTTTTTCTTTTTAGATGGACGACCTACTTGATCTCCATATGTTCCTTCACCTTGTGGCATTTTAACACTCCTTATTTCTATATGGTGTATTTGGCTCAACACATTGCCAGATTGAGTATTCACTAGGATAAGTATCTACCCAATGGCCTAACCTACTATTACTAACAACACTACATCCTGATAATACTAAAATCAATATTAAAATTTTCATTCTTTGGCAGTCAGTATTTTTAAATCCCCACTATTTTGATTTACTTGGAATTTAATAACCTTAACATCTCCACTAAGCTCTGAAACTGTCACCAGTAGCCATGTAATTGAAGCTACTACCAAACTACCTAAAACTAATAAAATGTTGTTGACGGTCATAGAGTCACTTTTATCAATGATTTTTTTGAAACCCATTACCTACATAAATTCTAATATTTGTAACGTCACTTTCTAATTTCTCAATATCGTCCCACAAATCCGCTGATTCTTGTTGTGAATGTATAATAGCCTGTTCGTTTTTTAATGCTTTATTCTCTAAATCAAGAAGCATTGTAAACAACCAACCTACAGTTCCAAGTAATGCGGCAACAGCAATCGGAGTAAATGTTTTTACTAAACTGTGATCAATCACAGACTGTAAATTACCGTTTGCCACTTTTTCTTGTTTGCTTTGCACGTTCAAAATCCTCTAATTTAAGGCTTCTTTTAAGTTTAGATTTTTTCGTTTGTTTTCTTGATTGCCTGTGTAATTCTTTTAAACGATCAGCTTCTTCTGTTTCTTTCTTCCACTTATCTATAATATAATGATCATCTTTATCAGGTTCAAAATCAAAAAACATATCTTTAAACTTACTAATTAAGCCCATATATCACTTTCCTTTCTTTAATTTATATCTTCCCTTGCTTGCTTCCATCTCTTCTTCATGTTCATGATCTTTCTTCTCACGAAACCAATAATCGGTACTTTTAGCAAGAACTGCCACATATGCTCCACAGAGGATATTAACCAAGTCACGGCTTGATTCTTTAACTTCCGAATAGAACAGTAAATAGAGTAAAACCAAGAACGTAATTGCGTTGGCAATTGAAATGACAAATCGTGCCCAAAAGTTAAGAAGTTTCCTGTTTTCAAGTGGACTCCCTGCACCTCCAAGTAAAGTGTGATTCACTCGTTTCATTCATTCAGATTTGCCACTTATAAATCCTGCAATAATTCCTACAGTTCCAGTTAAAGCTGATTGTAAAAGACCATGAGTTGATTCACTCACCTCTTTACCTTCTGCTAATGCTATATAACTCTCCATGCCTACTATACATATCAGTATTATAATTAAACCTGATGCTAATAATAAAACTATTTTAGATTTCATGGTTTAGTGGGCCATGTAATGTTATCTACATCGGCTTGTGAAGGTACATCCCTGAGTGCTTGTCTATATGTTTTCATATTAGTTGCTAGCGTAGAATCTTTAAGTGCTAGGTAGTCAGTCTGACTAAGCCTACTGTTTCTGTCTCTACGAACTGCAATCCACTTGTCTGCCAATAAACGAGCATCCTTTGCAGTATCATCACCTGAGAAGTGAGTCTGGATTGTTATGTCTTCTCCATCCATGTCCTGACCTGTGACTGCACTTACTTTGGAATCTGACCACTTGATGTTGTAGACTAATGCTTCATCTGGTGAACGATTACTATTAACATAATCACCAAGCTGAGATAATCTTGCAAATACATCCTCATCAGTACATTCAACAATGGTGTATCCTGTTTCTCCAGAGTAATCTACTACAGGTGGATCACCAGAAGTAACAGAATCTAACCAAGTCCAGTATTCACTATCTGTAGCAATTCCTTTTACAGCTTTCCTACATTCCCATTCTACCTCATGGATCGATTGTATTACGTTTGATTTATGTGAGATATATTTTATCATCTTAATTTAATTATCGAAAATTGTGAATGTTGTGTGTTTGTATCACTCCAATGACCACCCTTTACCTGAATATAATCACCTCTTTTAAGATGTACTGGAAATTCATTCCTTATTCTAAAATAACTATGGTCTGGTGAATAGCTTGTATATGAAGAAGTACAAGCAGTACCATTTATTTCTAGAAAAGATTGCTCTTTGACTCCTTTACCTAAAATTGTCGCATACGAAACGACATATTCTCCACTAATCAAACATATTACTCTATCAAAAGCCATTACAAAACTATCTTTGATAAAATGATCATGGTGATTTGTTTTTCCTCTATTCAGTTTCCATTGTACCGCAACATTCGTATCAATATGCGCTCCTTGAGAACCATTAAGATTCAATACTGTTTGACCAATATAACTCACATCCCTAGTCACCTCATCCCATGTCTTACCATCTGGAGTAACCACCAAATTAGTCTGCTCCATATTACGATCACCTCCGACTAGCTCCCTTAAAAAACTTGTCTGAAAGGTCTGGTAGTGGGATGATGTGTGGATATGAGATGCTATTTCTGATCCTGTGACAGAGAAATTCTTGTTTGCTAAAGATAAACCCTTCCAAACATGACTTCCTATAGTGCCAGAAGTATTAATTCCACTTATATATCCGCCCCATGCCGCTGTACTAGAACGAGTTAATCCAGAAGATATGGTTGAACCATCTATTGATATAACTCCAGCTAATCTATCTGAAGGTTGATACCCACGATAAACCACTTCTTTTCCAAAATAAGGTAATTGTAGATAACCAGTAGCATTATCAGCAAGAGTTGATGTACCTTCAACATTTAAGCCCGGAAATGCTGTACTATTAATGTTTACACCACTTAATGCACTTGGAGCATTATAGAAATGATCCCTTGAACAATTTACTGACCTTACACCTTTACTAATGTATTGCCCTCCTTCTGCACCTACCGCAACAAAGTCTGCCATCAGCATATAGTCTGCAATGACTACAGCATCATCGGGAATTGGAGGCATTTTGGGTTGGTGGAAAGTTGCTTCATTTATAGCTAAATAATGTAATGCTGTTGATCCTATTGCAATTCCATCTACTGTCCAATCAGTAGTAGATGATGTAGAAGCATTTGCAAATAATTTTAGTATATGTGTGCCATAAGGAAGATTTTGTGCAATACAGTAAGTTCCTGCCGCACTAAATTGAGTTGATTTAATTGTAATTCCTGTCCCAATAAATGTTAAATAGTGATAATCTGATGCTCCTGATCTACTTAAATCTAAACTAGATTGTTCAGGGTCTTCAGAACTTAATGAAGTTAATCCATCATCCATTACATAAGCTCTTCCAGTAGTATCAGAACCATTTAACGTTGAGTAATCACGATAACTGTTATTACCATTAGCCGAACCATTTCCAAACTCCCTCCAATGGAATGTCTTTGCAACTTCTGCTTGTGAGTGGTCTATTGCTTGATCTGTAAATGTTGGTAAGTATTGAGTATTAGCTACTGCCGCACTTGTGGTTCCTCCTGAATCATCACCTTTTTCGTTGGAAGCAGTTGAGGATATATTACGAGCATTCGGAGGCATCATGTTGACTGATGTTTTAATCGTACCATCACTAGCAATCCACTTGACTACCCTTCCACCATTGTAAGGTTTATAGTAATTCGTTGAAACCCATGCCGCTAAACCTAAAGAAGTTGCAGTATCAATGTTGGTACTAGAACCTGTTCCTATAGGCCATGCAGTACCATTATGTGCGCCAGATGCCCATGCTGTTGAACCATCAGTCTTAAATGCAAATGGGTTGTAGTGTTTTGTCTCTGCAACGGTGAACTTCTTTCCGTATGAAACTACATTCTGTGAGGGTATCTGTATCTTGGATTTGTTTGCAGTTGATGTTCTATCTTGGGCTATTAGTTCGATGCCGTAAATCCTTAAATAATCAGTTCCTCCACTTGTTATTTTAAATTTTAATGTGTTAATTGCTGGTGTAGTTCCTAAAGAAGTAGAAATAGTAGACCCACCATTAATTAATGAAGCTGGATCAACATATCTGGATGATAATGGAGTACTTACAGTAGTTCTGCCACCAATAGTTGTATTAGTTTGTGATACTGTGCCATTAACTGAAACTTCTATAGCATCGGCACAATTATTCATTGTCATAACTAAAAAGTTAATATCATTATAGTAACCAGTTATCTCAAAAAAATTATTCGATGCATCTGGTACTAACTCAATACCATTTCCATAGTTTGTATTAGCGACTGTTTGTTTAGATGCTACATCAACTGAACGTAACCACTCTCTGCCATCAATAGAATAAACATTACTTCCATGAGTTGCAGTCTCTTGTTCTAGCAGTTGCAATGACTTAAACTTATGCCTCTGACTCCCAAAGTGTGCGCCAATTCTAGGGTCTTTGATAGGCTTGGAACCTTTGATGTCTGTGTAGTAATAACTTCTAGTATCAGACTGTGCAGTTCCGTATGCACCAGAATTTCTCCCTGTTGGTGCAGAGTGAATTAAAAGACCTACATTGCCAGCAGTTGAGTTTGCGACTATATTAGTTCCTGCACTCCATGTGGTTGTTAATGCAGATGTTGGTGCAGTAAAGTTACCAGTATATACTGCCAAACCTTTTGTAATTCGTAATTCATCTAAGTAAAATTCACCAAATTGAATATAAGAACCAGATAATATTCTACATCCTATAGATATGGCAGAAGTACCATCAGTGCTGGAAGAATAATTAACAGAATCTGAAAAAGTATAAAGACTTGTTCCATTTTTATAACAAGTCATTGTACCACTTGCTTTTACAAATGCTACATGATACCAATTATCTACAGCAAAATCTGAAGTAGAGGGAGATAAATGATCTCCTCCTGCGGCCCAATTCAGTTTCCCTGACTCAAATCGTAAATAAAATGTAGAATCCGTACCACTATTTTTTCTTGATATAATATTTTCAGTTCCTATAACACCAGATGGTCTTACCCAAAACTCTACTGTAAAATCACCAGTACCCCAATCCCAATCAGTATTATGAGCAATTTCTAAACGATCATCTACTCCATTAAACCTCATAGAAGTATTTTGCATTTTTGTTGCGTGAGGAGTATGTCTTACAGAACCTCCAAAAGCATTAATTGTTAATGTATCTGGTGAGGAGTCAATAAATTTATAGGCAGAAGAATGATCACTAAGATAACCTTCCCATGCAGGATACAGCACATTTGGGATTATGTGTGGCTTCCCTAATGCTAGTGCTTCTCCAGAGACAGTAATTGTCTGACCTGTACCAGATGTTGCAATACCATTGCTCCCTGCAACTGTAAGAGACTGAGTGTCTAAATCAACTGCA
>Ga0209337_1003556_pt1 | contig 10988 bp, 6 predicted proteins | sample LinPmetageLP53_FD_184044 | JGI IMG/M metagenome (GOLD analysis project Ga0209337, IMG submission 184044) | Marine viral communities from the Pacific Ocean - LP-53 (SPAdes) (version 2) | ecosystem: Environmental > Aquatic > Marine > Oceanic | place: Pacific Ocean | collected 2010-02-08 | reverse complement strand
AGATTCAAATGATGTACTTAAAATAATAGAAGGGACTGTTTCTGGCTCTAGTATTAGTTATGGAAGTGCAACAACAGTTAATAACAGAGTAGGCAGACTACCTATAAGTACTTATGACAGTAATTTAGATAAAGTTGTCATAGGGTATTCAGAAATTAATGATGCATCTGGGCCTTTTGGTCAGGCTAATGTAGTTACTTCAGCCGTAACAGATCCAAATCGAAACCTTACATCAGAAAACTTTATAGGCATAGCATCAGGAGGCACTTACCCAACAGCAGCAGAAGCTACAATAGATATAGTTGGCACAGTAAACAAAGATCAATCAGGTTTAACAGCAGGTCAGACTTACTTTGTACAGACTGATGGCACATTAGGAACGAGTGCAGATGATCCTAGTGTTGTGGCTGGTACGGCAATATCTGCTACAGAATTAATTGTGAAAGGTTAATGATTAATGGAGGGAATATCACCAGTAATTTTTTGGAACGTAGTACTAACGCTGGTGATTGCACCTGCTATATGGATGTTCAGGAATCTTATGGCAGAGGTTAAACGTATAGATATACTTTTGAACAGAACTAGAGAAGACTATTCTACTAAGCAAGAACTACGAGAAGATATGCGTATGGTTACGGAAGCTTTGTATAGATTAGAAGATAAATTAGATAAAGTATTAGAAAGAGGGAAGTAAGATGCCATTAACAACCGCACAAGCGAATAATTATTTAGATAGAAATCCAGATTTGAAAGAAGCATTTAATGCTACAGGTCCAGATTCTCAGGCAAATAACTTTAGTACAATAGAAGATTTTGCATCTGCTCATTTTGATTATGCAACAGCTACTAATGTACCAGGTCGTGAAGGTAGAATGGAAAGTAGAGATTATAGTATTGATACACCAGCACCTACACCTCCTCCACCAGGAGTTACTAAAGCAGAGTTTGATGCTGGTATAGCTAGTATACCCAGAGGTGGTGGTGGTAGTAGCACTACTAATGTTTTAGGTCCAACTCAAGAAGAAATGATTAAAGCTTTTAAAGCTGCTCAACCTGAGTTAGATACTTCTGGTATTATGAGTGCTATTGGTACAGGAACTGGTGGTGTAGATACACCTGCTACAGGACTATATCAACCAATAGAAGGGTTACAGGCTCAAGTAGGACAACAGGCTACTGATACTCAAGCTGCTACAGGATTATTCCAACCTTTAGGTAACATAGAATCAAGAATAGGTCAAGCAGCAGTCCCAGGAACAACAGATGATGAAGCTGTAGCACCTACAGGACTATTCGCAGGACAACAAGGTATCATGTCTAACATTGGTCAAGCAGGTACAGCATCACAAGATGCTACTGGATTATATGGTGGACAAGCTAACATATTAGGTAATCAAGGTACAATAACTTCAAACCAAGCTGCAATCGGTGGTGGAGTATCAGGATTACAACAAACTGTAGGTCAGGCAGCAGGAGTAGACGCTGATGGTGTAACTCCTACAGCACCTACAGGACTATTTGCAGGACAAGCTGGATTGTTATCTGGTCAACAACAAATAGGTAAAAACATAACTGGTGAGTTAGGTGGATTAGGTGGTGACTTAGCATCATTTCGTACAGCAGCAGAAGCATATCAAAGACAAGCAGAAACTGCCAGAGGTGATATACAAGGTACACAAAAAGCAGGTCAATCAGAAATAGAAAGACAAATAGGTGGTGTAGGTTTAGCATCTAATCGTGCAGCAGAAATGCTTACACAACAAAGACAAGCTGAAGCATTGGCTGCTCGACAAGCACGATCTGCACAACCAGTTAATTCTGTACAACAACAGGCACAGTCTTTTGCACAGACAGCAGGTAGAAACTTAGCTACTCCTACTGCACAACAACAAGTAGGTCCAATGGGACCACAATCTCAAGACCCTAGAGATATATTTATTCAAAATTTATTTAAAACATCTCAGGGATTGATGAATAGAACACCAGTATAAGGTAAAAAATTATGGCAAAAGTATATCAAAGTGTACCTGGAAATCCTAATGCTCCTCCTTCAGTAGTAGAAGTACCAGATGAAATATTTCAACAGTTAGCTGATGGAGCAACAAAAATATATCTAGATGCTAATCCTGATGTAAAAGAATATATCACAAAAGAATTAACTGATTCTAATATTCCTGTTACACAAGATAATTTATATAATCAAGCAAGAGTACACTATATAAATTATAATAGAGATAAGCCTAGACCTGGAACGCAAGCTTTTAGTTTAAATTTAACTTATGCAGGTGTAGGTGCAGCACCAGGAGGAACCGAAAATCCTAGTCCTTTTACAGGAGAAAATGCTCAAACTTTTGTAACTAAAATAGATGATCTTGGATTTGGAGATTCTGGTAATTTAGATTTTAGTCCTACAGGAACACTTGATCCTGCTTCTGCACGTACAATGATTGGTGGTACTCAAGTAGATGGGGATACATATCAAGGAACTGAAGTAGCTTTTGGTGGACCAGGTGGGGGTTTGATGTCAAATATGCCTGACACTACACCTGACACTACACCTGACACTACAGGAGGTAGTGAAGCATCAAATAATCCAATATCAACAGGACCGCTACCTAGTTGGCTTACCCCACCGCCCGAAGGTACTATGGTAACCCAAGCAGTAACAACTCATACTAATCCAGAAACAGGAGAAACGTATACAACATCTAGCGGTGGATATGGTATTAATGTAGGAAATACCGTAGCTGATACTACACCTGATACTACACCTGATACTACCGCTACTAATCCTGATGTACGTGAAGAAACAGTAATACCTGAAGGACCAATTTTAGGATATAACAGATTTCCTCCTGGAGATCCTAGAAATGAAACTGCTGAATATGGTACACCTGATACTACACCTCCTATTAATCCTACACCTCCTATTAATCCTACACCTCCTATTAATCCTACACCTCCTATTAATCCTACACCTCCTGCTGGTAATGTAGATACTCAAATGGCTGGTGCAATGAATGCAGGTCAAAGTGTTGGTAATTTAGTTGGTAATTTAGCTGGTGCAGTAGTTGGGGCAGGTACTGGACCTTCTGTAAATACAGCTACTACTACACCTAATACTGATTTTTTTAAGGACTATTTAAATGAAGATAAAACTGGTATACGCCCAGATCTTAACGTAGATTTAGGTAGTTTTGAAAAAGACTATTTAGCTGCAAATCCTGATGTTGCTCAAGCAGTTGGTAATACTCCTGGTGGAGGTATACAACATTACTTTGATTATGGTAAAGCAGAAGGTAGAGGGGGTGCATCCGAAGCATTACAGAATTTAAATCCTTTAGACTATCAAGCATTAACTGCTGATATAAATGATCCAAATCTAAGTCAAGAAGTAAAAGATCGTATGTTAGCAGGTTTTAAAAGTAGAGATGTAGGTAGAGCTACAGGATATAGAGGAATATTTACTGGTATTGAAGGTGGACAAAACTACGATACATTTAAAACTGCTGTAGGTTCTAGAAAACCTTTTTCAGATGAGTACGGTAGACAGACTGCATTAGGTAGGGAAGAAGAACAAAGGGATGCTCCTACATTAATTAAAAATACCCTTGATACCACACAATATTTAAGGGACAATGTAGACGTATTAGTTAATGCTGAAAGATTAGCTCAAGAAGCAGGAATACCTAGAACAGAAAAAGAACGGTATGATAACTTTGTTAATAAAGTTGCTCAAGATCACTATGATATGTTTGGTAAACAAGAAGGTAGAGAAGCTAATTTTGGTGGAGGCACTGAATTAGAACTACAGAGATTAAAAGCTAACGAGAATGAGTTCTTAGATTCTAATCAATATACGATAGACGCTGATGGAAATCGTATTACCACACAAACAGCAAAAATAGATAATGCTAGAGATGCAGTTAAAACTGATGTAGGTGATTTTACTGCACAAGAAAGATACAATCTAGTAGCTAAAGAAAATATAGAAGCTGCACAACAAAAAGCATTAAGCGATAAAGTTAATGCCCAGAAAGGTATTGTAAGTAAAGATGCTACTGTGCAGGGTCAATTAGAAAGTTTAATGGCTCAGTTTGATGGTGGTGAAATACCAGCATTTGCAGCAGGAGCTATTAGAACAGCAGAACAAAGATTAGCTGCTAGAGGAATGGGTGCATCAAGTATGGCAGGGGCTGCTATTGTACAGGCTGCTATGGAAGCTTCTACACCTATAGCTGCTGCTGATGCTGCAACCTTTGCACGTATGAATGAATTAAACCTTAATAATAGACAACAAGCAGAGGTTTTAAATGCTCAAATGTCATTACAGTTAGACGTAGCTAATCTTAATAACGAACAACAAGCTAGAGTTACTAACGTAGCTAACCGTGTACAAAGTTTATTTACTGATCAAGCAGCAGTTAATTCATCCAGACAATTTAATGCAACTAATGAACAACAGAATGATCAGTTCTTTGCTAATTTATTTAATGATACTGCTAAGTTTAATACTGCACAGACTAATGGATTACGTCAATTTAATGCAGGACAAGAAAATGCAGTAGAACAATTTAATTCTACTTTAGCAGATAATAGAGAGCAATTTAATCAAAAGAATGCTATAATAATAGATCAAGCTAATGCTGTATATAGAAGAAATATTAATACCTCTAATACTGCTTTAGCTAATGCAGAGGCTGAATATAATACTAGAAATCTATTTAACATAAGTCAAAATGCTCAGAATAGATTATTAACAGAACAAAAAGATCAAGTAAACTTTGCAAGAGTAAATGCATTAAATGAAAAAGCATTTCAAAATAATCTAGCTTTATCCTCATATGCTTTTGATAGAGATTTAGAATTAGCAGGAGACATCGCAACAGGTGGTGTAATAGGAGATTTATTAGGTACTGCATTTGATGCAGGTTTCAAAGCTCTACCTTCTTTATTAGGTAGTAAACCATCGTAAGAAAAGGATAATAATATGTTTGCAGCAATAGCCAGTTCAGTTATATCAGCAGGAGCAAGTAAGTTTTTAAGTAGTGCAACAGGAGCAGACGGAAAAGCTGGTAGTAGAGTAAAAACTCCAGAATTTTCTAAGAAACAAGCAAGAACAGTATCTAGTGTAACTAATGTGGGTACGAGAGATGTTAAGTTTGATGAATTTGCAGAATTAGGTACAGCAAGTCAGTTGGCTTCATTAATAAGTAGACACGAAAGTTTGATGAAATCCGTAGATACAACTGAAGGAACAGTAAAAGGATCAGTAGGTCGTTCAACTATAGCATAAAGGTGTAAAATGGAAGATAAAGATTTAGTAATGTTTGACGGTCCTATCCCAGGATCTTCTTTAACAACAGAGTTAGGGTCGGAACCACATGAGCGTCCACCTGAAATAGCAGATCCTGCTGATGCTTATGAGGATTTAGCTAGGCGTATGACTATTCCAGAAGCATTTGAAAGAATTGCTGTAGCTGCTGAGTTAGGTACTCCTGTAGAACTAATTGCTAGAGCTATGGTGTTTAGTGGATGGGCTAATGGTAAATATAGTTTTGATGTGCAGTATCTTATTTATGGACCTTTCTTTGAATTACTAATGAAGATGTTAGATAGTGCTGGGATAGAATACGTACCTTTGGCAAAGCGTAAAGAAGATCAAAGTCTTGCTAAAGCTTTAAAGCAACTAGACAAACAAAGAGAAAAAATTAAAGAGCTTACAGGGGAAACTGAAGAAGAACCAGAGCCTGAAGAAATAGAAGAAACCCCTGACGTTCCTAAACGTGGTGGTATAATGGGTGGAGAAGAATAATGGATATATCTACTGGTATGAAAATTGGCCTAGCTTCAGGGTTTATGGCAAGAAAAGAAAAAATAGCAAAAGACCAAAAAGAAGAAACGAAAGATTTTGGTAAGGCTACTGATGCTTCCATAAAAACAGCAAACCAAATTCTTAGAGTAGAGTCTGAAAGAGATGCTGCGGAGATTGTTGAAGGGAAAGGAATACTACAACATGCAGTGTTAGCTCCTATATTAAAAGGTAAAAATATATCTGATGATATGATAAGAAAAGTAGGTATAGAAGCACAAGCGTTAAAAAAAGCAGGTTCAAGTGTTAAAGCTATTGCATTATCCCTTCAAAAAAGGATAGCTAATGAAACTATAAAATTAGAAGAAACTCAAGCAAAAGAACAAAGAGATGAACAACTTCAACAAGCATTAGTTGATAAAGCAAAAGAAAATAATACGTCTAATAAGGTTGCTACTGCATTAGCAGAAGCATTCTCTGGTAGTGCAAGAGGAGAAGCAGCAAGAGATTTAATTAGACAAAGGATTACTCCTGATCAGCAAGAAGTTATGGATAGAGGAAATACATATAAAGAAAGAAAACCTTCTTTAGGATTGTCTCCTGTGAGGAAAAATACTGCTTCAGAGATGAGGTCAATAAACAAAACTCTTATAGAAGCAAACAATCTAGGTGATTTTAATTTAGCAACTGGAGAAATGAAATATAAATCAGATCTTGCTGACAACAGGAAAGACATAGGAGCAATTATTAGCGCACTTTCAAGATCATATGAAGAACAATATGCACAAGAAGAAGTAGGTATATTATCAAGCCAACTTACCAAAATAATTGATAAAGAAGGAGGAGAAGAATTTTTATCAAAAAACAAAGCAGATATTATTAGAAGTATAACAGAATTTGGTGCTAAACCAACAGTGGAGTCATTATTAAAAGGTGAGATATTAGGACAAAAAGAACCTAAAGTTGATAACCCTAAAGTTAAAAAATCTGTATCTGATTCAGGTAAAAAAACTGATGAAGATTTTAAAGATGATGAAATGCCTCTTCCTGAAGGAGCAAAAAAAATAGATAAGACATCAACCATAAGATCAGATGGTAGAGTGGATACGCAATATAGATTACCTGATGGTAAAATTGTTGTTATTATTAATAACGGTTCAGGTACATATTATAAAAAGTAAATGGTTTTACAAAGGAATAAGTAATGGCTCTAACTAGAGAAGATATCATTAAAGATCCTGAGTTAATGAAAACTTTGGCTCAGTATGGTGTTAAAAGAAATGGTGACACTTATGATAGTAAAGAAGAAGCTGTTGATGGTTTCTTAGAGGATTATCGTGCGCTTCAATCTAATACTATATCTGCTGCTAAATTTATAGGTTTTGTAAATGATATTGATGAAGAAAAAGATGGAGAGTTTAAACAGAACTTAGGTAAGCTTTATAGCAGAGTTGATGAAGAAGTAGATGAAGTATTTGGCGATAGTACTATTGGGCAAAAAGCAGATGCTATTTTTGATTATGCAAAATATGCTATTATAGATCCAATAAATTTATTAGGGTTTGGTGCAGGTAAAGCTATTGCTGCAACTGCTGGTAGAGGTGCATTAAAAGCTATGTTAGGTAAAGCTTTTTCTACTAAAGCAGGTAGAATGGCAGGAGCAGGTGTAGCTACTGGATTAGCTGAAGCACCAATAGGTGCAGGTCAGGAAAGGTTAATTCAAGAAGCTGAGAAAGATTTAGGTGCTAGAAAAGACATTGACTACGGTGAGGTTGCTCTTGTTGGAGCAGCGAGTGGTGTTGTCGGTGGTGGATTTGGTGCGTTAGGTGCAAGAAAAGCCCCATACTCTAGAACAGAAGAGATTGAAAGAGTAGCAGCAGAAAATGTAGAGAATACTGTACAAGGCCAAGCTGCTAAAAAAGAATCCGTAGCAGATGCATTTGATGAGTTTGTAGCTAGAACACCTCAGAAAGCAGAAGAGGGTGCAGAAGAGGTAGCTTCTGTAGCTAAACCTGAAGATGACTTAGCTGCTTTATATGTAAATGTAAAAGACACAGCTACTATGCCAGAAGATTTGGGTAAAAATTACGATCCAATGGGTAGAATTGTGTCTATAAATAAAGAAGATAAAACTGCTGTAGTAGAGTTTCTACCTAAAGGTGCTATTGAAGAGACTGTAGAGGCTCCTGCTATAAGAGCAACAGATGCAGAAGTAACCTTTGATGGTTCTGTTGCAGTTACTCCTGCCTCAGATACATTTGAAACAAGTACTAGAATTGGTGCAAGAACCGAAAGTATAAATTTAAAAGATTTAAAAGCAGTATCTCAAAAACAAAGTAATATAAATAGAGATCAGTATATAAAAGATTACAATAAATTTTTTGATAAGTCAGATCCGAAGTTTCAAAAAGGTAAAGAAGCACTTGCTGATGCTGGAATAATAGGTCCGAATGAATTAGATGAAGCTTTTGGAGCAAACTTAACAGGTGAATTTTTAGCTAAAACTAATGATGCTATCGTATCTGCTGTACAAAATAGACCTGAATTACGAGGTCATTTAGACAAAGGTAAAAGAATAACTGAAAATATAGCTTTCCTACTAGAAAATTTAGGAGAAGTTGATTTTGGTCAAACCATTAATCCTTCATTAGCACGTATGGGAATAACTACTGAACAACTTGCACAGATATATCGTGCTGATCTAAGTATGAAAGCAGCAGCACTAGCTGGTCAAAGTAAATTACAAAAAGCTTTCTTTTCTAAAGCTAAAAATAGTGAGTCTATGATACAACGCATTATGGCTAGTAGGGATAACCTAACTAATGCACAAAGAGCATCATTAAAAATAATTGAGAAAGAAACCAAACTAGAAAAAGAAATGGCTAAAAGATTTAATGTTGCTGTAGATGTGTGGAGATCTTTCTTAGTTACTCAACCTGCAACAACGATGCGTAACATACTTGGTTCTGCTGCAAGAGTACCAGGAGAAACCTTCTCTGCACAATTAGATAATTGGTTTGCAGGAACTGATAGAAAATTGTTAGGGTTATCTGAAGAACAAATGGGTAAACCTTTACTACGTAGGGAGATTACTTCTTTAACTCGTAATCTAGCTAACCCTGATGACTCTATTGCTATAACAAGACTAGTAGCTGAAAACTTTTCTGAAGTAGATAAGAAAATATTTCAAGTATTTGATGAGTATATATCAACCGATAAAATAGGTGGGGATACTAAGATAGATAAATTCTTAGGTTCTTTAAATGGTGTATCTCAGGTAGCAAATACTCTAAACAGATTACAGGATAGAGCAATTAAATCTGCTGGATTTTTATCTGAGCTAGATGCACAAATAAAGCAAGGTATTAATAGAGGAGATATTGTAGATCCTAATATTAAAAGTATAGATGATGTAATCAAACAGGGTAAACTAGATCTAGTTAATGATGAGATGATTAGAAAATCATTAGAGTTTGCTTATAAATTAACTTATCAAACAAAACGTGCAGGAGATGATTTAGTATTTGGTGGTGGGGTTGTAAATAAAGTACAAGACACTTTAAACTCTAACGCTGTTATAAAATTAGCTATACCTTTTCCTAACTTCTTAATTAACTCTTTAGTATTTACTACTAATAGAGTTGGTCTAGGTGCTATTAAATCTCTTAAATCAGGTTATTCATTATTAAAAAACTCTACTGATGCTGCAACAGCTAAAAATAGAGCAAAGAAAGTTAAACTAGATGATGCTCAAAAGAAATTAGATGAAGTTATAAAAGGTAAACAACCTAATCCTGCTGAAATATCTAAACTTAAAGCTGAGATAGAAGAGTTAGATATCTTCTTTGGTAAGCAAATGAAGGGTTTGACTGATTTTAAACGTGGTATAGTAGAAACAGCAGAAGGTGCAAGTCTACTTGGTATAGCATTAGTATTACGTGAGAACTCTCCTGGTGCTGAATGGTACAGCGTAAAAGATCCTACAGGTCAAGAAAGAGATTTACGTCCTTTATTTCCATTTGCTCCCTTCTTGTTTATGGCTGACTTAATATTAAAAGCATTTAAAGATGAGCCTATCTCAGAAGAGTTTCTTAAAGAAGGTACAGAAGCAGTTATAGGTGTTAGTGCTAGATCAGGTGCATTAGGTAATCTTATGCGTACTGGGTATGCAAGAGTTTTAAATGAAGATGATCCATATAGCGCAAAGAAATTTGGTAAAGATGTAGGAGGATTATTTGGATATATTTTAGGTGGATTTGCTACACCACTAAGACCTATACAAGATCTTGCAGGAACAATAGGTAGAAATAAAAACCTAGAAAGAAGTATGCAGTCTAATGCATTTGGCGTAGATATAGAAGTTGAATGGCCTAGAATGCAAGGATTTATAGATCAGGCAGCTAAAGATATATTTAGAGGTACACCATTTGAAGAAGGCTTTGAAGCTAGTGTACCTGGTACAGATATATCAGTAGAAGTACCTGGGGCGTTTAAAGATACTCCAGAAGCAATATCAGCAACAGGTTTAGAAACTCCTTCAGCACCTGCTGCACCCATAGAAAAGCAGTTAACTGGTGCAACTGTGATGAGAGAAAAAACTCCTGTTGGAGATGAGTTAGCTAAGTTAGGAATACCAGAGTGGAAGTTAGTTCCTTATACAGAGGTAAAAGAATACAACTTTTTATTTAAAGAGTTACTAGGAGAATTTTCTACTTTGATAGTAGAGCCGTATATAAACTCTAGTGAATATTTAAATATGTCACCTAGAGAACAGAAAAGAAATTTAAATAATTTTTACAGAGGTAAAGATTTATCTAATTTAAATAAAAGACTACGAAGAGGCTTAACTAAATATGGACAAAAAACTCCTGTAAATGTTAGAGCTTTAGTAAAATCAGAAATAGAAGCTAGGTATCCATTGCTTGATAGATTAGCTAAATTTAAAAAAGGAATATCAAGTGCTGATCTATCTAAAGCATTAGAAAAATTTAAAACAACTCCTGAATTTTTAGATATAAAAAGAAGACTTCCAAGCAGAATAGGAAGAACTTCTAACAGTATTAGTTTAAATTATATAGATGAAAAAAATAATAAAGAAGAAGCACAAGCCCTAGATGAATTACTTGCAGGTGTACAGGCAATAGTAAAACCTGCTAGAAGTTTAACAGACAATCAA
>Ga0209337_1003555_pt1 | contig 10991 bp, 18 predicted proteins | sample LinPmetageLP53_FD_184044 | JGI IMG/M metagenome (GOLD analysis project Ga0209337, IMG submission 184044) | Marine viral communities from the Pacific Ocean - LP-53 (SPAdes) (version 2) | ecosystem: Environmental > Aquatic > Marine > Oceanic | place: Pacific Ocean | collected 2010-02-08 | reverse complement strand
AGGAGATTGGTTAGTTCTAGCTAGGACTAATTATCTATTAAACGCTATTGACGACTATTGCAGAAATGAAGGATGGTTTTTTGAAGTAAAAGGAAGACCTAGTATTTCTGAAGCAAAAGTAAGAGCGGTTATTTTCTGGGAAAGATTAGGCAAAGGAGAAACAATTACTTTAACCGAATGTGCTAATATTTTAAAATTTGTTAAAGTAGATAAACCTAAGAAACTAGACTTGTTAGATTCGAAATTAATGCTGCAATACTCTGATTTAAAAAACTATTTTCCTGATTTACCCGAGGGTTTTTGGTATGACGTTTTTACGTTACTAAGCCCTAGTGAGATAAGTTACATAAGAGCTATGTTACGCAGGGGAGAAAAGATAACTAAACAGCCTCGAATACGGTTATCAACTATACATGCTGCTAAAGGAGGCGAAGCTACCAACGTAGTGTTGTTAACAGACATGACTACACGAGTTTATAAAAACTATCGAGAAAACCCTGATGATGAAAACAGAGTTTTTTATGTGGGGATAACAAGAGCTAAAGAAAATCTATATTTAATTGAGCCTAAATCGCCACGCCACTACCAGCTATAAAGTTCTTTACTTTGCACGTAAAAGTAAAGTATAAAGTTTATTATTATTACGTGTGTTTAAAGAAAGGAGAAATGTATCAACATATTTTATTTTGACGATTGTCCAATGGAATCAGCACAAGCACAGCCAGATAAAATGTTAGTAAAAATGCCGTTAGAATCAGCACAAATGTTATGTACGGCACATAGAGAGTTAGATGGTGATAGTGAGTGGGTAGAAAGAAATAAATTGTATAAAACGGCTTATAAAAATCACCCATGTGCTATATGGGCTAGAGAATGTTCAGCAAACTACCGATGGTTATACGAACATTTTCTTGAGTTAGGTGAAGAATATACATACCGATACAATAAAGTTCATGCAAGTGTAGAAAAACTTGCAAACTCTTTATTTTTTCTACCTGATAATATTCGACACACCAAAGAAAAAACAACGATAGTTCAGGCTATGCCTGAGCAATACAAAAAATTACACGATCCTATTCAAGCTTATCGTGACTATGTTATGAACGAAAAACATTACGCTAAATGGGAAAAAAGACGAGATAAACCAACTTGGTGGGAGGTACATTAAAAATGTCATCAATAAGAAAGAAACTAACTGTAAATGAAAACGATAGTAAAAATACACGAATGGATATTGCTAGTGCAGGAGTATTAGCAAACTGGAGACCGGATGAACTCGCGCATATAAGCCGTTTTGATAAAATAGCTTCTATGTGTATAGAAGAAGCTAAACGGTTAGAAAGACCTATAGATGCTTTTGAAGTAGGTTGCGGTGAGTGTTGGACTTTAAGAAACTTATATAAAGCATACGTTATAAAGAAATCCGATGTTATTGCTTCATATCTTGGCTACGATATTGATCCCGCTTGTGAATTAGAAAACCCTTTTTGGTCTAATGGGGGAGAGCCTTTAAAAGACTCTACATGGTTTAAAAACTTTAATGGTGAAATAAGAATACAAGACTTAACAGTGCCTAGAGACCTTCAAAACCCTAAACAGGTGTTTGATATTGCTGATGAAAGCATAGATTTTTTCTGGACTACCGAAGTTATTGAACATATGGGACGAGAGTTTATAGGGGCATGGTTAGACGATGCAGCTAGAACCATGAGACCTAATGCGTTAGCTTTTGTATCTACGCCTAACCATGATGGTTCTCGTGATAAGTTACCCGAAGACCACGTATACGAGTGGGGGTTTCAAGAACTTAAGGAAGAATTAGAAAGAAACTTTATTATAGAAGATGTTACAGGAACTTTTATACAGCTACCTAATTTAAGAAAAGCTATAAAAGAACAAGTAGAGCCTTCTGTTGATGGAATACCTACATACAGTAGTGTAAAACGATACCCTAGAACATGGTCTTCTGAACAATTAGAAATGTTAGAATCTAGATACGGTAGACAGTTTTTACGTGTAGTAGCTGCAGCACCGTACCCGGAATACGCTAATAATTGTTCTTGGGTATTGCGTAAAAAATAATGACTAACTTTATTCCAGAAGAACTAGATCGTTTTATCTATTGGCAAAAAGAACGAGAGCGAATCCGAGTTCAAAAAGAAGTGCTTAAACAACCTCCTCCATGGACTGATGATCCTATTCTTCAGGAGTTTAAATTCTGTCAAGTTTTCCGTGAGGACGATAGAACTACTCGGTGGTTTGTTAAACACATAAGAGACCCGTTACGAGATGAGCCTAGTGTCATTATGGCTACTGTTATCTTTCGATGGTTTAATTTAATAAACACAGGAAGAACTTTAATAGAGCACGATTTACTTTTAAATTGGGATCGAAAAAAAGCTATTAAGGAGATCACTAAACAACCTAAGTGGATCACAGGCGCTTACATTATCAAAACGCCTAACGATATGGATAAGGTAACAGGAGTTGCTGAATGCATTTCTCATATGTGGAAAAACCGTAATTATATTACAGACACTTTAGGAGACCAGTGGATAAAGAAAGAGTCCTCTTTAAAGAAAACATGGGAACTTCTTTTAAAATACCCGTACATGGGTCCTTTTATGGCATACGAGGTAGTAACCGATTTAAGTCACACCTATTTACTGCGAAACGCAGAAGATAGATTAACTTGGGCTAATGCAGGTCCGGGGGCCATGAGAGGACTTAATAGATTAACTGGTCGTGATTTAGACTTTTGTAAACGCAGTCATGATTGGAATAAAGAAATGAATGATCTATATGAAACGGTTGGTGTTCGTATGATTTTTCAGTTAGGTCGAAAAGATTTATCTTATGAAATGCGTGAGATAGAAGGAGGGCTTTGTGAGTTTGATAAATATTCTAGAATATTTAAAGGACAAGGACGAACGCGGTCTATTTATAAACACAATAAAGAACTTCCTTTAATAGAAGATGTAATAAACGGAGAAAGTAAGTATGGGAAACGTTAACGAATATTCAATTCAGCTTTTAGAGGATTGGGGAGATTTAGTAGACATTTACTATACTCAGTTCTTAGAGGTAGCGTTCTTTTTAAAAGTTCCTGCAACACAAAATATGGCAGTAGCTTTTGTTAAAAGGAAAATTCCGGGGCTACAAAAAAGCGAAATAAACTTCCTCATTGGTGAAATAATAGACGGACACTACGAAATTTTATGAAAGTGATTAAAGCAAGAAACGTAAACGATGCTTTGTTATTAGGAATCGATTTATTTAGCAGTTCTGTTAATTTCCGAGTACAAGAAAGTCGTAACGGTACGACTTACGAAGCATTAGAGCCTGTAACAACTGTTTATAGTAAACCGTGTGAAAGAGTCTGTTTAATCAAAGAGCGAGACGCTAATCCATTCTTTCATTTTATAGAAAGTCTTTGGATGTTAGCTGGTCGTAAAGATTTAAAACCTTTAACTTATTTTGTTAAGTCTATGGCGGATTTTTCAGATGACGGTGAAAGTTTATGGGGGGCTTATGGTTGGCGATGGAGAAGTTATTTTTTAAAAAATCAATTAACTATTATTGTGAATATGTTAAAAGAAAACCCAGAAGATAGACGGGCTGTTTTACAAATGTGGGACGCAAATAAAGATTTAAATAAAAACGGTAAAGACGTTCCGTGTAACACCAATATCTATTTTAAGATTAGAGATAACAGCCTAAATATGACGGTGTGTAATCGATCGAATGATATGTTATGGGGAGCTTATGGGGCTAATGTCGTTCATATGTCAATCTTACAAGAATATATGGCTGCGGCTATTGGTGTTGAGGTAGGGGTTTATAGACAAGTCAGCGATAGTTTTCATATCTACTTAAATCCTGTTTGGGACAAAGTTAAGCATATAGAAATAAATCCATATACTTATCGAGATATGGTAAACCCGTACGACACATTAGAAAACTATAAACACATTCCTTTGTTTACAGATACTGATAATTTAAATGTTGACTTAGATCGCTTTTTTAACACAACACCTGCTTATTGTAATAAAGACGGTTGGGCAAACTCTATGTTCCCTGATATTGCAATACCGATGAGAGAGGCTTATTCTTATTACAAAGAAAAAGATTTTAGGAGTTCATTTGAAATAATCTACTCTATTAAAGCATTGGATTGGAGAACGGCTTGTCTTGATTGGATCCGCAAAAGAGAAGAGTCGTTTATTAGTAAAACGGAGAAAGGAGAAACGTATGAGTAAATGGGAAAATATGAAAGAAATAGCTCAGAATGATTTAGAAGCACTTAAACGAGCTGAAACTTCTTATGGAGATTCTTGGAAACGTCGTGGAGGCGTTGGTGCTTTTATGATGCTAGCACGTAAGTTCGATAGAATTGAGCATCAAGTACAAGACTTAGGATGGGATATTTTTGAAGCGGGTGACTTATATATCGGAGAAGACGGGCTACTTGACGATATTAGAGATTTACGTAGGTATTTATTATTGACTGAAGAACATATCTTAGAGCACAAACAGCCCACGAAAATAAAAAATACCCAACACGATTTTATTGAAGAAAATAAAAAGGAGAATTAACATGAATTGGTTTTCAAAATTTATTAAGTTTATAAACCCCCCAGTTAAGATAAGCGAAGCAAAAAAAGCTGCAGTAATTAAAGAAGCAACGGTTACTTTAAAACCTTTAAATAAAGCGATCGAAGAAGGCGATGTAATTCCTGTTATTAAAGCAAAAGCTAGGCGAGCTAGAACGAAAAAAGGCACGTATATAAAAGATAACAAAGATACTAAAGGTAAAAACGAAGCATGGGTTGGAGGTAAAGAACCTAAAAAGAAAGTTTCAAAACCTACCCCTAAAACTGTAAGGATTAAGAAAAAGAAATGATCTTACAGAATTCGTTGTTTCCCCCTCAAAGTTCTTGGACTGTACCCGATGTTTTTCCTCAGTTTACTGAGACAGAAACTATAGCTATAGACTTAGAAACTTATGACCCCCACCTCATGACGTGCGGTCCTGGATGGGCTACAGGACGTGGTCATGTGGTGGGAGTGGGGGTAGCAACGAAAGATTGGGAAGGTTATTTTCCTATCCGTCATGAAGGCGGCGGTAATCTTGATGAAGATATAGTTTTGCGATGGCTAAAAAATACACTTAGCTCTACTAGAAGAGACGTGGTGTTTCATAATGCACTCTACGATGTAGGCTGGTTAAGAAAAGAAGGAGTTACTGTAGCAGGTAACATACTTGACACTATTGTTGCTGCGCCTTTAATCGATGAAAACAGGTTTTCTTATTCATTAGAGAATTTAGGCGCAGCTTATTGTGATGAAAGAAAAGATGAATCTTTATTACAAGACGCAGCACTGGCTTTTGGTATTAACCCTAAATCTGAAATGTATAAGTTACACGCTAAATACGTTGGACCGTATGGTCAGCAGGATGCTTCTTTAACATTAAAACTATGGAATAAACTTAAACTAGAAATAGCAGAACAAGGATTAGAAAACATATTAAAGATGGAGTCTAAGTTAATTCCTTTGCTTTTAGAAATGCGTTGGAGAGGAGTTAGGGTAGACGAAGAAAAAGCACAACAGGTAAGTAAAAAACTCTCGACAGAGGAACAAAAAATACAGATAGAGATTAAACGTAAGTACGGTAGTGATATTAATCTATGGGCTAATGCTTCTTTACAAAATATTTTCGAAAAGAATAAACTGTGGTTTCCACGAACAGAAAAAGGTATGGCTAGTTTTCAAAAAGACTGGCTAGAAGGACATGACCATGAACTCCCACAGTTAATAGTTAGAGCAAGAAAACTTAATAAAGCTAGAACTACGTTTATTGATAAAATGATTATGGATCACGCTTTTAATGGAAGGATACACGCAGAAGCTCATCCTATGCGTAACGATCGTGGAGGCACTGTTAGTGGTCGATTTAGTTACAGTAATCCTAATTTACAACAAGTTCCAGCAAGAGATCCTGAAATAGGTAATTTAATCCGTTCTTTGTTTATTCCAGAAAAAGACTGTCAGTGGGGGGTGTTTGATTATTCTCAGCAAGAACCTCGATTAACGGTGCATTACGCTAATCAAATGAAACTTACTGGAGCTAACGATGCGGTAAAACAATACACTGAAGAAAATGCCGATTTTCACCAAATCGTTGCAGATATGGCAAATATACCGCGTAAGCAAGCTAAAACGATTAACTTAGGATTAAGCTACGGAATGGGTAAAGAAAAACTCATTAAGGAGTTAGGCTTAGACAACACAGAAGCTGAAAATCTTTTCCAACAGTACCACGCTAAAGTTCCATTTATTCGAGCGTTACAAGACCAATGTGCACGAGTAGCTATGGAGCGAGGGTATATTAAAACTTTCAAAGGCCGACGTTGCCGTTTTAATTTATGGGAGAGTAGATACGAAAGAACTCTACCGTTGCCCCTTAAGGAGGCTAAAGAAAAATACGGTGACGACCTTAAACGGTCTTATACTTACAAAGCTTTAAATCGCTTAATACAAGGATCTGCGGCTGACATGACAAAACTAGCAATGATAGGTCTTTGGGAAGAAGGGATAATCCCTCATTTACAAGTTCACGATGAAGTTGATATTTCAATAGAAAATATCGAGCAAGCTAACAAGGTAATACAAATAATGGAAAACTGCGTAGAACTTGATGTACCTTTATTAGTAGACCAAGAGTTAGGGGCTTCATGGGGCGAAACAAAGGAAATAAAAACATGAGAGGCATCGCTGCACAAAAAGCAAAAGTTAACTCTGTTAGGTACAGAAAAATGTATAAACAATGGACGGATTCAAAAACGACACTAGAAGAACTAGGTGAAGAATACAATATCACTAAACAACGTGCATGGCAAATAATTACACGGTGCAAACTTGGCGATGGGGATTATTATTACGGATTTATGGTTGCTCGCTATAAATGGGCTGAATTTAAAGAACTCTACTCAGACATTGATCAAACGAAAAGAGCCTTTGATGAGTGGTTAAAGAATCGTGAAATCAAATTAATCTCAAATAATCAAAAAGTAGCTCCACACACCGGATGGGATTGGTAATTAAAGAATTTTTAAAGTTTTTCAAAAAATCGGCTTTATCAGATGCTTTAGGTTAAATTTTTTAAGGGTAACTAAGGCCGTAGGTTAAAAAGAAATTAAAAACGCTTAGAACGTCTTAGGTTAACGTATACGCTATCTACTCTACTCTTAGCAGTTTACTTTAACGTTTTTTCTAAGAAAAAAGGAATTTTATTAATTATGGCGAAAGAAAAGAATCTTTGGCTCTTATTAAGAAAAAATTTACCACAAATACACCTTCAAAGAATTGAAACAGGTATGACAGGAGCAGGGGTTCCTGATGTTAACGGTTGTGCTAAAGGCAAAGAGTTTTGGATAGAACTAAAAGAGATACATTCGGGCAATGCACTCACTCTACGCCCAATGCAAATTTCTTGGTTAGCTAAACGTGCACTACACGGAGGTCAAGTTTTTGTGATGGCTAGAAAAAATAAAGAAATTAAACTCTACCACATAGACAGTCTTACAGGAATAAAAGAATTGGTTAAAAAAGGTTACGTTTCTGAGGCTCTTGTAGTTTTAAACATTCCTTACGATTGGGATGCTCTTACTACTGCTTTACTTTCTTAAAACTGTTTTATATACTTTAAAGGTAGTAATTTTGCTACGAATGATTAGTAACCAAGAAAGGAGAATGTTATGTCACATGAAGTAGAAACAATGGCATGGACAGGTAACAAACCTTGGCACGGATTAGGTGTTGAAGTTAACCCTAACCTTACCCCATTAGAAATGCAGGAGGCAGCACAGTTAGACTGGACAGTTAGCAAACGTCCAAGCTATACTTTAGACTCGCCGGTGTGGAGCGAAGATGTAGGTATTATCCAAGCGGAAAATACTTTTCACATTGTTCGTGATTCGGATAACCGAATATTGTCGCATTGCGGTAGAGATTACCTTCCTATTCAAAATAAGGACGTGTTTGAATTCTTTAAACGCTTTACGGAAGCTGGTCATATGACTATGGAAACCGCAGGTAGTTTAAAAGATGGCGGAGAAATATGGGGTTTAGCTAAAATCTCAGAAGACTTCGAGCTCGCGGGTGATGATCTTATAAAAGGCTACCTTTTAATTAACCAGCCGCATATTGTAGGTAAGTCGATGACCATTAAACTAACGCCTATACGGGTAGTGTGTAATAACACTCTTACAGTGGCTTTAGGGCAAAGCGGTACAGCATCTTTCCGTATGCCACACGTTAAAGAGTTCGGTAACGACGTTATACAGGCTGCAGAAAACGCTTTAGGCTTATCTGCTGCCGCTATGACAGAGTTTAGAGATAACTCTATTATCTTGTCTAAAGCAAAAGCTAAGCACTCTGATGTTCTTGATTATGTAGGTGAGATATACCAGCCTACGATGATTGCTGAGTATCGTAAAGAGCAGTTGTTACGTGAGTCAGGTAAAGCGCTTGGCATGCAAGAGCCTTTAAAAGAGAAGCTTAATAAGTTTCCTTCATTGGTTGTTGAAGCGTTAGAGCATAGTCCTGGAGCAAACCTAAAGTCTGCTAAAGGAACATGGTGGGGCGCGTTAAACGCAGTAACCTATGTAGAAGATCATTTGCGTGAGTCTCAAACAGAAGGTAATGCGTTACACAGTGCTTGGTTTGGTGCAGCCGCTAACCGTAAAAGCAAGGCATTGGCTCTTGCTATGAAGAGGGCAGCATAATGGAAAAAGAAACCCCTAAAACGTATTTTTTATCAGCAGAAGTTTTAGAGACGATATGGGTTGGTTTGCACGAGTCAGGTCAAGAAGATCTGGCTCGTGTTGTATCAGATACCATGTTTGAGCAAGGATGTCAAGAGTTAGTTAGTATAGACGATATGATACTTATTGCAATGTTTTGGAAAAACTACCTAGAAGAAAATAAATTAGTTACATTTAAAAAACGAGAGGATCTTCACTAATGGAAATACTAGAGATTGAAAAAGGAATTCCTTTACCCCTTGATACACGTGGGGAGACTAAATACCCTGTTTTTGATTTAATGGGAATAGGGGATTCTGTCTTTTTCTCGCTAGAGGATGAGAACGATGCTAAGCGTATGAAAAATAGATTAGCACAAGCTACTCGGACTTATGGGAAAAAACAGGAGCCAGAAAAACATTTTATACTCCGTTATCGTCTAGAAAACGAATTGTCAGGAGTTCGGGTTTGGCGGAAAGACTAAAGGGGAACTTTAATGAAAACTCCAGATAAAGACCGCTATATTGAAGATTTAGAAAGACACGTTACTTCACTAGATAAACGTTTAACGGCTAATAAACAGGCATTGGATCTTTTAGTCAAACACATAGAAGAAAATATGCCACGAGTAAACGCTGATAAACAAAAGTTATGCACAGAATGTGGAGATAATCAAGAAGTAATAATTGCGGTTTACAATAAGGATAAATTACAACCTTTATGGTCTACTTTTGATCAGGCGTATGAATTACTTCACGGCTCAACTTTAAGATTACGAAATACATTTAAAGATTTTTACAGTATTTGCGAAGACTGTAATAATGGGCCAACCAAGAACTATGTTGACCAGTAATCAGGGTGTTCGTAGTACTGCTTTACTTTGGCGTTACTGTAAGGTAAAGTAGTTTTATGCTCTACTACACGGTAGGGTAAATTTTATAGAAAGGAGAAAGTTATGCAAGTTATTACAGCGCAACCAACAGCTGCAATGAATAAACTTCCTAAAAAACGAGGAGTTACTTCAAAGAAAGCTACCTTAAGCAAAGCTAAAGTGACAGCCGTGCCGAAACCTGTAAAATCAGATAAGGCTACAGCGAGAACTTTATACAAGCTTGTAGGAGACGTGCCTCAAGAGAAAAAGTTTACGCCGCAAATGAAAGCGTTAATCCTTACGGCTAGCCAAGCTAAGAAAGGTGAACTAGATCATACTAGTTTCACAGCCCAAGACTTAGTTGCTTTAGCGGTTAAGAAAGGAACGTTAACTACCGGGCAAGACCCGTTAAGAATCTTTTCGTTCTACCAGAAAAGACTCGTTAATGAAAACTACTTTGCGAAAGTGTAAGTAATTAGGTGCACAGATTGGTCTGTGCACCTTTTTTCAATAGAAAGGAGAAAGATATGAATGCCTTAACTAAAATTCTAATCGGGATTGCAGTGTTTATTGCCCTTGGCATTATTGGCAATATGGACTACTACGACGCAGTTTTGGCCGAACAGCATTATGCTGCTATGGTTTGCGATGGTCACTGGCCGGATTATAAAGAGTTAAATCCTGAATGTAACTAATTTACAAAAAGAAAGGAGAAAGAAACATGAAACACTTTAGACTATGCCAGCAAACAATTCGATATTATAAAGACGACAGCGGATTGTTTAGGCTCGACTCGAAAGCAATAGCCAATCGGGATGAGACTCAAGTTAAGGCGGAATACTTGGATATTCCATTGTACGGGGAAAGAGTTGTATCAGGCGATGAAAACGCCGATTGTTTTTACATCACTCGCACCGCGTAACATCTATAAGGAGCTAGACCAATGAATGACCGTATGCCGTGTCGGATTACCGACGATCCTTATTATAACTATGACGAGTCTGAGGAAGAAAACTCCGATGAAGCGTACGATAGACAAAGACAAGAAGAACTAGACGATGCATGGGAGAAAGAAACATGAAAACTGCGGGACTTGTTTTATTTGCTCTAGTTTTGTACAGTATTTACAGCGATTTAACCAAACAAAGAAAAGATCTCAAAAAAGCTCAGTCTGTTAAGCAGACTACATTAAAACTCCCACAGTCCTGTAATGTACATTTACAGCAGCATAAACAAACATGGGACTTGGTGAGCGAGACTTATTTACCCATAAACGAAAATTGGGAAGCCTGCATGCAGGTAAGCCGTAGATA
>Ga0209337_1003552_pt1 | contig 10996 bp, 13 predicted proteins | sample LinPmetageLP53_FD_184044 | JGI IMG/M metagenome (GOLD analysis project Ga0209337, IMG submission 184044) | Marine viral communities from the Pacific Ocean - LP-53 (SPAdes) (version 2) | ecosystem: Environmental > Aquatic > Marine > Oceanic | place: Pacific Ocean | collected 2010-02-08 | reverse complement strand
ATATAATGTTATTTTTTTAAACCATTTTATATCAACATATATTTATTTATTTAAGTTTGATTCATTATCCTGTTGTTTTTTAAGTTTTCTATTTTCTCTGTATTGTTTTTGTTTAATTTTAATTTTTTCTTTATTCTTAAGATAATATGATTTTTGGTACTCATCTCTCCTTAATAATGATGATTTATTTTTCTCAATTTCATTTGGTGTGGCATTTTCCTTTAGTTTAAAAGTTTTTTCATAATATTGTTTTGAAGATTTACGGCAAGTTGCTCTTCTTGCTTCCAATCTTTGTGCCATTAATTCATATTCCGCTTTTAGTTCAGAATGTGATTTATTTTCCCACGATTTTTGGGCATTGTTTAAAACTGTATTTATTAAATTAGTTGACATTGTATTATATATATATAAGATAATATTTTTTTAAATCAATTTTTTTTTATTAGTTAATATAAATTTTATATTAATTATTAAAAAGTTCAAAAAATGAAATTATTTGTAAATTTTCTTGCGACACATTGGGCAATCTACGGTTTTATTAGTTGTTGTATTTTTTAATTGTTCCATACAATCATTGTGGAAATTATGACCACATCCCGTGGTATATAAATCTTTGCTTTCTATTTTCTCCATACAAATCGGACATTCTACTTTTTCTTTTGCTTTATTGTACAAATCTTGTATAAACTTCATTAAATGGTCATCCATTTGTTTTGGTGATTCAATTGTATCTTCACTTGTTTCCGATTCACTATTACTATACATATCATCATATAGTTCATCATAAATATGTGTTTCTAAGGCAAATAGTTCATTTCTTAGTTGAAAATATTGACCCCAAGCAAATTTGGATTTTTTCTTCTCTTTAAAATATTCTTTTTTATAATCAATTGGCATTATATATATTTATATTAGTTGACAAAGTTTTAAGTCAATTTATATCAATTTACATTTTACATTTAATATAAATTGAACTAAATTTTTAAAATCTTTATCTGACATATCATCAGTTTTAATAGACATTGCGGACTGTAAAGCACTATAAATATGTTTATTAAATAATTCTTTCATTTGTGCTTTGTTGCCAAAATCAATATTAGGTTGTGTTTTATAAGATTTCATTTTACTGTTATATATATTAGTTAACATTTATTTAAATCAATTTTTATTTTTTTCTTTATCTTATTCATAATTTTTATAATAAATATAGTGAGAACTCTTTTGTAATTACATTGACTGATTAGTTAATAGAATTACAATTGGGTTCTTATTTTTTATTTGCTTTTTTTCTTTCTTTCTGTGCTTGTTTCCTTTCTTCAGGACTTGAATATGCTTTCATAACTGGTGTTTTTCTTGGATTTCTTGGTTTACCCCTTACTTGTTTTTTAGGTGTTTTATTTTTTTCAGGAGTTGTACAAGTTTTGTACATTGCTCCATTTTTTGCTCGTAAATTAAAACATTTTAATTTTTTATTAGGTAAATTACCTTTATTACTTCCATCTTTGCCAACTTTTATTGATTTATTAATTTTAATCTTTTTTACTGGTTTTGAATCTTTATTATGAGTTGACCCAGTCATTACACTTCCATCGGGCATTTTATGTGTGCCTTTCTTTTTTGCTCTGCTTTCTCTTGTTCTTAACATTCCATATTTCTTTCTCTCTTCGGGTGTCATATCCTTGACTTTTTTGTTTAAACTTTGTTTATATTCTTTAGAATTCATTATATATAATTACTTAAGATTTTATTTTGAAACATTTTATTTATTTATTTATTGTACTTTCTGAAGTGTTCGTAAATCAATTTGTGAATAATTTTTAACAAAACTTTCTTGAATGGAAACTCTGTTGCTTCTCGTTGCGGGAAGGTTTGTTCTACCAGTATTAACACCACTTGAAACTTTTAATTCATAATCTTGATTTACAAAATTTTGTGTTTGTCCTATATTGTTATTATAATCTACGGCAACACCTAATAAATCGGGGTTTGTATTATTACCTTTCATTGAAGTTGCGGTTGGTATTGTATCGGCATCATAATCACCTTGTAAACATCTATTAGTTAATTGAACAGATGCGGATGAATGTGCGGGAAGTCTACCACCAAGTAAAGCACGACCAAATTGTAATCTTAATTCGCTATCACCTTGTAATGCTGATGGAAATAGTGTTGAATTTGGGACAACATCCCCACCCGCTGTAATTTGACTTCTCGCATTTGGTTGAACTTTGGTTTGAAAGTCATTTGGATATCTAACATTGTTTTTTGCCTGTTGGTATTGTTCAAGACCAAGTGGAACTCTGAAATTATTTTGATTTAATTTATAATTATTTGATTGGTTATCATCCAAAAATGTATTAATTACACCTTTTACCATTTTTAATTGTGGTGTGTATGTGTTGGCATTTTCTGATGAAACTAAATCATTCATTAAATTTACCCTTGAATTCATTGTTATAACTGGATTATACATTTGTAAATCTTGTTGAGTTGGGACAGCATATTTACCTTCTAATTTAACATTCTTTAAAATGTATGATGTACCATTAATATTACTGTTTGCTGTACCATTATCTACACTTCTGAATCTGCTATGAAATACAGCACTATCGGGTGATAAATGAAGAGTAAGCAAAAGACCACCAGCAAAATCATTACCAAGATGGATTGATTGAGCATTTAAAAGTGCTACATCTAATTTAATACTAAAAAAATGTCCTATATATTTACTTGACTGAGTAAGCACCCTTGTATCAGTTGCTAAAGGTGTATCATTCAAATGTCTATCAGTTAATCCACTGTTTTCTCCTGAACACATATTACGAATAAATACACTTCTTTGGTAATCATCAGCATTATAACTATGACCCATTTTTAAAGCATTGAAACTTGAATAATTAATAATGGTTGACAATTCGGTTTGTGTTTTTTTTGATTGAATTACAACTTTATCAATAACAGATGACACACCATTCCAATTACTTTTGTTTGTCATATTTACAAAAGTTGTACCAGCATCAGCATTGTTTTTATCATAATCTAAAACACTACCAACGGCATTTGTTTGAAAATTTCCATTATTTTGTACAACAATAAATTGTCCTGATAAATGTAAATTGTTTACATCCAAAAGTACATCTTGTGCTGGAATACTAAATTTAATAGTTGGAAAACCATTTTTATGTGAAAAACCACTTGAAATTTTGGTTGCTGATTCCGCATTAACTGGGTTATCGTTAATAGGAGCAAGTGAAAAATTAAGTTTCTTTGACGGCATTGTATATATTAATATAATATATTTTATTTTTAATAATAAATATATTTTTTATAATTATTATTAAAGATATTTTTTGGTGGAACTCTTTTGTAATTCTATTGACTAATTAGTTAATGAAATTACAAAAAGGTTCTCATAATTTTTATATATATTTTATTTAATGTTCAAGTGAAAGTCCATTTTCTCCATCAATATGTAATATTTTTTTACTAAATACAAAAGTTTTCATTCTTAAATTACCAACGGCATTTCCTTGAACATCTGTTCCTCTACCAGCACTAAAACCAATTCTAATTTGTGGTTCGGCATTTTGTAAATTAAAAACACTGTTTCCTCTTGCTAATTCTCTACCGTGTAAATATCTGTTTGTATATTCTCCTAAATCAGCATTTTTACTTGAACCAAGAATTTTTGGAACAAATCCAAGAGTGCCGAATGCTTTGACAAGTTCATTTTGGTTAATAACTCTATCACCATATCTACTTGGGTTATATGCTCTTAATGGGTAAAGTTTATTATTAATAAAATATACTATACTATTCATATTAATACCAGTTTCATCAGGTGTTGAACCTTGATAATAATGTCCATTTGGAAAATTGGTATAACCATCATAAAATGGATTTTCATACAAAGTAAATAATGAAACCGCTTTTGATGCTACAGATGTAATATCTTGATTAAAATTTGTTTGACTTTTTGGTACTGTATCACGGAATAAATCATAAGAAGTAAAAACATAATCCATATTTGCCATTTTAGTATTTGGTGGCATTTCTTGTAAAAGTCTAAATTCGGCATTTCTAACTTTATAACTAATATTTGAATCAGTTAACATAGTATCAGCAAGAACAATTGACCCACCACCAGCAGTTGATTGAAGGGTAATAGCATCAACAGTTAATTTAACTTGTGTTCCGTCCTCTTCTACATTAGTAATAGCAACAACTTGTGATATGGCATTTGCTGTACCGTGTTGTGTATAATTTACCGCTATACTATGACCAATTTGTAATCCGCAATCTTTCATTGTTAATGGGTTTTGCGAAAGTGTTAGTTCTGTAGCACCCGCAGCGAATGCTGGAATTTTAAATGGAAGTCCAACCGCTTTACAAAGGTGTCCACCTTGTGAATTATCAGATTTTAAAACACCACTGAATGGCATATCTAAAACTTCTATAGATTCGGCAAGTACAAGTTCAATTCTAAGACCACCCATTTGTAAAATTGGTACTAATGTTTCTGTATCCCAGTGTCTAAATATACCACATCTTAATGGGCAAGTAAATCTAACTGGGCAAATTTGGTTGGTATTATCATCTTTATATTGTGTTAATCTCCTTTGTGCTGGTTCTGACATATGATTATGCCAATTTTTATATAATTTTACATCATCTGCTGAAGGTGCTAAACCTGCCTTACTTTGAAGATGAAGTGGGCATCCTTCAATGTTAGAAACATTATTGCTATCATCGTGTCTATATTGAATTTCGGTTGCTGTCCATTGGTTATAATCATCTAATGTTTCTAATAACATACCATTTTGTTGACTAAAAATATTGACTTGTTTAATAATGGATGAGATGCCACCCGATGCTAAAGTAAGGGGTAATGGAACAGTACCAGTATTTTCAATATCAAAAACTAAATAACTATCCCTTCCTTTTATCCAACCCAATGATGGGTCAAGATTAAAAATAATTTTTTGGGATGGGTTAAACTCTGTACCGTTTTCAGGTATTATACTCACATATTTAGCATTATTAGTTTGCGAATTTTGTGTAATCGGGTTTGATGCTGGATTAGACATTGTATATATTAATATAATATATTTTATTTTTATAATTAATTATTTATTATAAGTTTTTATTTGAATTAAAAAATTAATATATATAATATTAATATATGGGAAAACAGATTGTAAAAAACGGTGATTTCAGAACATCATTAAATGCCATCTATTGTGGAGAACTTAATACACTTGGATTCAATAGTGTTGTTATAAATGTTAATTCAAGACAACTTATAACATCAACACCAACACCACATTTTAAATTAAATGTTTATAAAAGTAATAATCCTTATCAAGAATTTGCTACAGATAATATAAATGAAATGGAATTATTTAAAACATTCAATCTAAAATGTTCAATAAATTCAAAAAATGGGGGTATAGTTGACCAAAATAATGATTTATCACAAGTTGTTAATTGTAATTCACATTATTTAGTATTTACAATGGAAAGTGCCTCAATTCAAGATTTATCATTTAATTTTAGTGCGGATTGTCAACATAATAGTGTTGAAGAATATAAAGCAAGAGATGCTTACATTGAACTTAATGAAATAGGAATTTTAACAAAACCTATTACAGATTTTAAAGTTGATGTTCAATCTAATAAAATGAAAGGTTTGTCAGTTTGGTCAATGTCGTGTAAAGGTGATATTACAAACTCTGAATATTTATTATTTGAAGATGCTATTAATACATTAGGATATTTTGACACTGCTGGACAAGTTCATAAAGCAAATCAAATTGTGGTGTCATCAAATTCAAGTTCTGATGACCATACAGACATTGGGGCAAGAAGTATTAAAATAACTGGATTAAATGGTAGTTTTAATGAAGTTTCGGAACATATTATAATGAATGGTACATCTGATGTATATTTGGCAACTCAAATGACTGAAGTAAATTCGGCAGAAGTTGTAGGAAGTGGTGGTTTATATTGTAATGCTGGAACAATTAAAATTTTTAATACAGATACAAATGGTGGTACATCAGCAAATCCAATGTGTACAATACCAATGAATTATGGATTACATCAAAATAGTCAATATTGTGTTCCATTAGGTTATACATTAATTATTCAAAAAGTTATGATTAGTTCTCATTGTGAAGATGAATCAGAAATTTTATTTAATAAATATCAATGGGGCGGAAGTAATACAAATATAAATAAACATAGGATTAAAACATATCATTTACATAGTAGTACAACAGTAAATGAAGATGTATCACTTACACTAAAAGAAAAAGAAAGATTTACAATTACGGCACAAACATCAACCGCTCCAACTGGTATAAATCGTATTTCGGTTGAAGTTTTTGGTTATTTAAAACTTAATAAATTTACACAAAGTTCAAATAATTCATATAATGATGCTAAATATATTCAAGGTGAAGATGTTTTACCAATAAGTTTACCTTATGTTTAATGAATAAATCTCAACTTTATTAATACTTTTTTAATTATTTTATTTATAAATAAAAATATATTATAATAATATATACAATGTCAGTTAAAGTAAGGGCGAAAAATCCATCAAATATTTTACAAACTTTAAGTTGTGATGCCAACGGACAATTAAATGTTGCCTTTGATGGTTTAGATTTATCAACAACCAATGATAAATTAGATTTAAATTTCGGAAAATTGAGTAATATACAAACCATTACCGATACAAAATTAAGTGCTATACAAACATTTTTGGATAAAGATAGTGGCAACCAATTCCATAATGATATTACTAACACAAAATTAGAAGAATTAAAAACATTAAATACAAAAGCAATTCAACATATAAGTTTATTAAATCATACTATAAGTGCTAATTCAGTTGGAAATGTTATTGATTTATCAACATATAAAACTTTAGGTGGTACATTATGGGGAAATTCTGATACTCATTATAATTTAATTTTACAATATAGTGAAGATAATATAACATATTTTAATATAAAAAATATTAGTGTAGTAAATATTGAAAATGATTTAACTTTTTATGAATTTTTAGAAGTCCCACCAAAATATATAAGGTTTTTAAATCCTAAAAATAGCAGTGTTGCCGTTAATATTCATTTAGATTTAATTACATAAATTCAAAGTTATATGAAATATAACTTTATAATTAAAATATATAATAATATTATATACAATGTCGGGATTATCCCAAATCGTAGGTTCAACACTAGGTGTAGCACACATCGCAAATGTTAATGCTAGTGGTAAATTATCTGTTGTTGATAGTGCTGTCGCAACTGCTTTATCAGGTACTTTAGCGGTTTCAGATACTAATGTAGTGTCCGCACTAGAAGCACAATTGAGTGTATCAGATTCTGATGTTTTAACCGCATTGGCACCGCTCGCTAGTACTTTAGCGGTTGCTGATAGTGCTGTAGCAACTGCTCTTGCTCCATTAAGTAGTACTCTTGCTGTCGCTGATAGTGCTGTTGCTTCTGCTCTTGCTGGTACATTATCGGTTTCAGCACCAACAATAACAACTACATCCGCAATACCAAAAAGTGCGGTAAATGTTTTAAGTGGTGGTACAGAAAGCACTACAGCATTAGATTTAAGTGATGCTAAAAAAATTGCTGTTTTTGGAAATTTAAATGATACCACTGGAAGTATTAAAATTGAAGTTTCAAGGGATAATGTAAATTATTTTGAAAATCAAGAAGCAAGTATATTTATTAATGCTTCAGGTGATTTTTACAAAACTATTGAATTAGAAGCAAGATATGTTATTTTTAAATATACAAATGGTTCGGGTTCAACAAAAGTTTTGACTCTAAATACATCATACAAAAAATAAATTAATAGTTTATGAATTATATATAAAATATGATAATATATTATATATAAATGTATTCATATCTTTTTGGAAAATATTATTATTTATCAGATATTGAAAAAATGATTGATGAGATTGTAGAAAATCGGAAAAAATTACGATTAATTGGTGAAACAATGTCAACTACTTTTGCTGAAGATTTAAAATTAAAATTAAAAAATGATTCTTAAAATCAAAGTTATATGTATATAACTTTATTGAGAACCTATTTGTAATTCTATTGACTAATTAGTTAATGAAATTACAAATGGGTTCTTAGTGAATTTCCAATAATAGCATAATTTGATTATTTACATATTCCAAATTATGTTCCATAGTTTGACCATTTATACCCAAATCATCCATACTATTAAAAATTTCCGCACAAAATGAAGTTATGCCCAAAGTTTTGTACATTATCATTTTAAAATCATTTAATTCACTTTTTACTTTTTTAAGTTCCTCTTCCTTCTCCTCCATAATATTTTTAAAATCTTGTGCCAATTCCAAATATTTTTGCTCTGTTAAATTATCCATATCGGGATTATCCATTATAATATTATTTTAGATTAAAAAATAACTTTAAAAAAAAAATATATAGTAATATATATATATAATGATTTCAATTCAAGATATAATAAACTATTATATGGAAATTAACCCAAATAGAAGTACAAGTACTTATTCAGTTATGAAATTTAATTTAGTTAGATTAGAAAAAATTACAAAAAAAGATATTAATGACTTATCTATACAAGATTTTGAGAACACAAAAAAATTTGTAAAATTATTTGAACATTATGCCTTAAATACCCAAATTCAAACAATTATGGGAATTAAAACTTTTTTGAAGTTTAAGGAAGCACCCGAAAGTTTAATTTTAAAATGGAATGAAATTTTAAAAACACATTGTGATAAAACAAAAGTTATTACAGAAAAAAATGAAATGACAGAAAAAGAACAAAAAAATTGGATTGATTATCCAATACTAAAAGAAAAAATTGATGATTTTTATGAAAATCAATTTTGGCAAGAATTGGAAAAAGATAATTTAACAGATTATACCAAATATAAATGGACAAGGGATTTTTTACTTTTATGTTTATACACACAATTACCACCAACAAGGATTGGAAATTATCAATTTATGAAAATAAGACAGAAAAAGAAAAGGTCGGCAACCAGTTTAGATAAAAAACAAAATTATTTAATGATTAATGGGGATGATACATTTGAATTAGTATTTAATCAATATAAAACATCAAAATATTTAGGACAAATTGACCATACAATTGATGAAAATAATATAATATCAAAAATACTACCAAAATATCTTGAAATAAGGGCAAATTTTATAAATAATAAAAAGAATTTATCATTATTTGTAAACAAAGAGAAAAGAGATATGACCCAAAGTAATATTACAGATACATTAAAATATATAACACGAAAAGTGGTTGATAAAGAATTATCAGTTAATTTAATTAGACATATATTTATTAGTGATTTTTTATCACATAATCATAATATTGAACATAAAAGAAAAATAGCAAATTTTATGGGTCAAACATATGATGCTACAATGATGGAAAAATATAATAAAAAGAAAATGGTAAAAGATTCTGATATTAATTCAAGATTAACTATCACTTTTGATTAAAGGTTTTTTTAATGGGTCAGGACAATTACTTTTTGTCATTGCTTGACATCCACATTTACATCCGCCGTTTTTTTGTCCATTGTTTTTTACAACTTTTTTTACAACTTTTTTAGTTGAAGATGAATTAATATTTTTATATGATGATTTTTTCATTATATATAAGTATATTATATTAAAAGTTATATTTAATATAACTTTAGTTTCCTACAAGTTCATTTTGTGTTGCTTGAATTTGTTGTACTATTTGTTTTTTAGTTGGGTCATTTTCTAATAATGATAATGGTGTAATATTTGGTAATGTTAATTTTAAAATAATTGAAGAATTTTCTTCAAGTTGTGGTGCTGTTAAATCGGGATTTAAAATTTTTATATTGAAATTATTAATAATTTTATCTTGACTTAATACTTGTACAATTTGATTTTCTGCCGTAATAAAATCTTGATTACTCAAACTTGTTTTTGGAACAACACCAATTAATGGTAATACATCACCTTTTTTAACATTATCTTTGTAATTATCACATAAATCGGTAGTTATTAAAAAATATGGATGTTTTGTTAATGTTGGTAATCTTTTTGCGACTATACCACCAACATCCGCAATAATTACAGGATACACAGCACACTCATAATATGGTGAATTAGCATATAAACCTTGAACATCGGCAACATCTGCCCTTCGGTTAGGTATTGCCATATTCATTGTATTAAAAAGTTGGAATCCCGCATCCGCATCTGTTGAACCTGCTGGTTTATATGACATTGGATTATTTAATGTTGATAATGTTGATACAATTGTATTATCTATTTGTACATCTGTTGTAAATCCATAATCGGGTACTGGGTCTTTATTATATCTGATATTCGTGCCATTTGATTTACAAAGTTGTTCAAAATCAAATCCCAATCTATACCACAATGTTGTTTTCCATACTTCTTGTGCTTCTTCTTCTGATGTAAAAAAATCTTGAAATTGTGCCAATTCTGTATTAAATATATTTTTATTTGTTGTTTTGTTCTTATTTGCTGTTGCTAATCCCCAATTTACAATCATTACTCCACCATCTCGTGTTTCGGGACTATTTAATGAACCAATAATTTTATTTCTAATTTCTTTTAGTGCTGGTGTGTTAAAATAAGCAGAAGCACCATCATATACTGTACCACCTGACCTTACTTTTTTAAAATTAATAACAGTTTGACCCGATGAAGCAATTTTACTTCCAAATCTATCGTGGGACATTGACCGCATACAATTATGTAAACCATTTATTGAAAAACCATTTTTTTCGGCATCATATTTAAATGTAAAATTAGTTGTACCAATTAATTTTTTTCTGAATATTGCTCCTGAAGCATAACCATATAAATTATAATCATTTCTTGTAAGTACAGAGTCATCAGTATGTCCGTGTGAAATTTCGTGTTCATTTGCTCCTCTA
>Ga0209337_1003551_pt1 | contig 10997 bp, 13 predicted proteins | sample LinPmetageLP53_FD_184044 | JGI IMG/M metagenome (GOLD analysis project Ga0209337, IMG submission 184044) | Marine viral communities from the Pacific Ocean - LP-53 (SPAdes) (version 2) | ecosystem: Environmental > Aquatic > Marine > Oceanic | place: Pacific Ocean | collected 2010-02-08 | reverse complement strand
TCACGCAAGTTGGTGGGGCAACACTAACTAATTTTACAAATACATTAGGGAATCCTATACCAGATAATAATGATGAAATTATTTATGAATTAAGTGGTGGGTTATTTACCGTAAGTTTATATAGGAATAATTCGTTACCAATATTAATACATACAGAATCCATATCTCTAGCACATTTAGATAAATTACCGAAATATCCTATAATTATATTTCAGAATACAAAAGAAGTTATTAGTCTTGGTAGAGCAAGAACACATTTAGAACAGACAGAAACGAAACGAAGTGGTACATTAAATATTAATGAATTGGGTGTAGGTCCTAGTTATGATTATAGAACAAGACCTTCAATATTTGTAGAATTTAATAGAATTGAAATGGCGGATTTTTTTGGATTTATTGCAGCTGAAACTAACATAAGACAGGATGGAGCAATACGATTTATAGTTGATGCGAATGGCGGAGCAGTTCCTCCACACAATGTACCATTTGATGGCCAGTTAAGATCTAATTTTGAATTTGCTTTATTATCTGAAACTGATAATTTCGTAATTGAAATGTTAAACTTAGATTTAGAATCGTACGATGGATTTAATGGTAGCCGTAAAAGTATTCTAGCAGTGATACCTGTTAATGAAACTACGGTAAGTATATTAGATTCTAAATTGCAATATACCAGTCCAGAATTACAATTTATAAAAATAAATAATAGGAGTGATTTATTATTAAGAAATATAAGAGCAAGAATAGTATCAAGTAGATTTAAACCAATACTAACACGTGGGCAAAGTATGATAGCATTTTATATTAAAACAAAATAAAGAATAAAACTAAAAATAAAAAAAACAAATAATATAATATTAATTTAATAGTAATATATTATTTATTTACTAGAGTGCTACGCACGGTGCGGCCGTAGGCCGCCAGCCTTTGGCTGTATTACTGGAATGAGACTGGAAACAGACTGGAAATAATAAAAAAAACAAATAAAAACACTCTTACAGTCTGTGTAGTGTGGGTTTTATGCCTATTTAGAGATAAAATATATATATTTTATCTTCTAAGTATAGATAAAACCAGACTGAACCGCACTGTATATGTATATTACAGTTGTTTTTTTTATATTTCCAGTCTGTTTCCAGTCACATTCCAGTAATACAGCCTAAAGGCTGGGCGGCTTCGCCGCACCGTGCGTAGCACTCTAGTAATCTAACTATTTATTCTTCTTTGATTTGCTTTTTTTTATTTTCTTTTTATCTTTAAGAAAAAATAATTCATTCTGTGTTTTCTTTTTTTTCTTTTGTTCTATTTCTTTTGTCTTATCCATGACATTAGTATTTATATGATAAGTCATATATATATATATACCCAAGTTTTTTTTTTATTATAAAAATATTTTTTAATATTATAATGGTTGTTCTATCTAATGAAGAAAAAACTGTACGAATGCAAAAGAAATTTAAAGTAAAAGATTTAAGAGATGTTATACGACAACAAGCACAAGATTTTAAAGGATATAGCACTATGAAAAAATTAGAGTTAGTAAAATTTATAGTAGAGCGGCCCAAAATGTTTTCAGGAGTTCATAAAAATTTATTAACAGTCAGCGAGAAAATGCAACTTAAAAAAGATAAGCCTACTAAATCAGAAGTTAAGCCTACCAAATCACAAGTTAAGAAAACGACTAAAGTTAAAAATAAAGTTATGGATCACACTAAAGAGTTAAAATTATTTGAAGATAAATTTGAAGAGTTACAAGAAACAGAAGATGAAGATAAACAAGAAGAAGGATTAGATAAATTATTAAATAAAGTTAGATCATATTCAAAAAAACATTTTGAGATGATGGTTTCAAAAGAAAAGAAAAAGATTAATAAATTAATTAAAAAATTAAAATCATTTGTAGAAGTTGAAGAATAAAATAATTTATACGTTATTTTTTGTAAATTTAAATATTTAGTTTTATTATAATAAATGAAATTAAATATTTATAATGATCCAACTATTCTTAAAATAGGATATGTATATAGAGTATATTATAGTCTAGATCCAAATATATTTTATATTGGAAGTACCACTAATTTAATTTCAAGAATGCAGAATCATAAATGGAATAGTAAGTGTATTAATTCAAAAGAATATAATTCTCCTTTTTATAAATGCATACGTCATCTTGGAGGAATGGATAATTTCAGCTTTGAAGTACTTGACCAATTAATTTTTTATAAACCATCAGAATTAAAGAAAATTGAAAATAATTATATTAATGAATTGAAGCCACCATGTAATAGTATCAATGCAATTAAAAATTTAGATTATTTCAAGACTAGTAATTATAAATCAAAGCAATGTTTAAAATATCAAAAGAACAGAAATAAAATTTTACAGAAACACAAAGAAAAATATACTGATGAATACAAAGAAGAAAAAAGGAAAAATGCATTAGATTATTATTATAAAAATAAAGATAGAATATGTGAGCAAAAAAAATTAAAAGTTCAATGTATATGTGGGTGTAAAATTAATAACAATAATAAATTACGCCATATTAGTAGTAAGAAACATAAGGAAGCAATGAAAGATTTGTTTAAAGTTAGGAAAGGATTAAAATATTCAAATAAAAATATATGTATTAAAATATAGATGTCCTCATATAATATAACTAAGAATCAATATTCTAATGCTAAAAAAATAGGTGTTACTATTAAAGCATCTAGTAATAAGAATAAAAAAATAGATGTCTTTAATAAACAGGGTAAAAAATTATATTCAATAGGTGATATAAATTATAAAGATTTTGATTTATATAAAAAAGAAAAAGGGTTGGAATATGCTAAAAGTCGTAAATTACTTTATAAAATCAGACACAACAAATACAGAAATAAAGTGAATACTAAATCATATTTCGCCGATCAAATTTTATGGTCTTAATCTTCTTTTAAATAAACCGATTGTTGAACGTTGGTTGTGTGCATCATATCCTTTGCCATTTGTTTTGCCTTTTTTATAGCATCTAAATTTATATTTTCAGAAATATAAATAGATCTTAACAATGATACACTAATAACCTTACCACTTGGTTTAAATGCGAGAGTAATCATTTTACCTAATTGACTTTGATTTATTGGTTTATCTCTACTGTCTAGAATTAAATTATCAGTCTTATTATATTTTAATACTACATTTATTATTTTATTTATTTCAGATGGTACATCATCTATAATAGATGGTTGTTCGTCTTTCTTAGTCTTAAACTTATTAAAAATAAATTTTTTATTATTTCTAGATTTGATAAGCAAATAGTTTGTATCTTTATCTACATTTTCTTTTTTATCTCTAATAATTTTCATATTATAATTCAATCTTCTTGGAGGCTGTAATAAATATAAAGCACAAATTAAATAATATTGTAGTATAGTGAAATCATCTTTAGATAAAGGATATGTAGCTTTACCATCAAGTATTTTTTTATTTCTTAAATATTTCCTATAAGCATTCATAACAGTTTTTAACTCATCTATAGTTGCCCAATTCTTTTCCTGTTTTTCATTTTTAGTATTGCTTGTATTATGTTTTTTAATCTCAATCGTTAACTCATCAAATCGTTTTCTATATTTATTATATAATTCTTTTTTATCTGTTACTGATAAAACGGTTAATACTGCAGATAGATAATTACGTTGTGTATTATTTTTTTTATCTTTTAATTTTTCAAAGATATGTTTTGTATCTTCTAGAAATTTTAATGAAGTAATTTCTTTATCGTGATTTAATTTTTTAAGATTCATCTCATATACTCTCAATGTTGAATCTTTAGTATCTTTCCTCCCCTTTTTAATTAATTCTTTAATATTCATTTTGTTTTATATTATATATTAATTATTTTTTAAATGAGTTTTATACTCACATAAAAAATATTTATAATAAATATATTATGAAAAATATTAATCAACAATTATTAAAATTAGTTTTTGATTATATGCAATATAGAAATGCTTTATCTTTCGGATACTGTAGATATCCAATATTTAAAAATTTAATTGTTTTTATTACTGGTTTAACTAATAATTATAAAAAGGTACGATTTATTTTTGATAAATTACAAGAATATAATTATTTTAAAATTAAAAAATTTGATAAGACTTTACTATATATTTGGAATCCATATAATTATATTATTGAAAAACGAAATAGATTTTTAATTAAATTTGAATAGTTAATATATGATCTACTTGACCATTCACGGTTGATAATAAGAATTCAATTATATTTAACATTTCAATTGGTATATCTAAAACTTCTATACTTAGATCTGATAACATAAAAATAATTCCATATAATTTCATATATCCCTTTTTTAATTCATTATATTCTTTTCTAATTTTTTTAACCTCTAACTCATTTTTCTCAAATTTAAGTTTCAATTGATTGGACATCTCTAATAATAAACCTTCATTTGAAATTGGTCCATCATCTGAATCACTCATATAATAATAGTTTATTTTTAATTAAAAAAATATAAACTAATAATATATGCCTAAAATTTATAAAGCAAAAGATAGTAGCGATAAATTAACTATTAAAAAAGATAATTTATTTGATTTGCCTTTTCGCATGCTTATAACTGCATCGTCTGGACAAGGTAAATCAAATTTTTTATTTAATTTAATTTTGAATGATGAATTAGGTTATGGTAAAATATTTAAAAATAATATTCATATTTTTAGTCCTACACCATATTCAGACAATAAGTTAAATACGATAATTGAAGAAATGGATGTGGATCCAAATAATATATATGATGAATTAGATGATAATATTGATGGGTTGTATGATGAATTAGTTCAACAATACAAAGAAAGTATATCAGATGATGAGCAACCAGAACATAAGCTAATTATAATTGATGACTTTGGGTTCAAAGGATCAATGGCAAAAAACCGATTCAATAGTGTGAGTAAGATATTTTGCAATGGTCGTAAATTTTTAGTGTCAATCGTCGTATTAGTTCAGAGATATTCACAGGCTACACCTAACATTAGGGCTAATATTTCTGCAGGTATTATTTTTAATACTAACTTGAAAGAATTAAATTTAATTGAATCTGAAAATAATTATTTAGATTCAACGAAAGATTTTATTTCTATGTTTAGAAAAAATGTAACTGAGAAGCATGACTTTTTAATAGTTAATTATTCAAATGATTATAAGAACTTATATATGGATAGTAATTTTAATAGTTTAGTATGAAGCGTTTTGCCTTCCTTCTTTTTGGAATTGTTATTGGTTTAGGTTTGGGTGCTGGTGGCGGTGACTCTGGGTATGCTTCAATCTCTTCCTCTTTAATCTCAGGTAATTTTTCATTTGAAATCTCTAATTTAGGGTTAGTTTCAACGGTTACTTTAGATTTTAATTTATTTTTTAAATCTGTTATTTCTTGCTCTAATTCGCTCCTTTGCTTGCTTGCTTGTTTCCTTGATTGTAAATCGTTTAAAATTAACTCTTCCTGGTCGTCTAGATCTTTCTTTTTTTTTATTTTGTTTAATTGGGCCTTACGTTGTCTATTTTTTAGTGCTGTTTCACGGCCTCTTTTTAAATTATTTCTTAGAACTTCTTTTTGAGCCTCTGAGATTACTCTCTTCTTTCTTGGTTTTTTAATTTTTACTTCTGGCGTAAGGTCCGATTTATTATCATCTGGTTCTTCAGGTGATAATTCCTTTGATACTTCTTTTTTTAATTCTTCTTGTACTTCTTCTTCTTTTATATCTTCAAAAAGCTCTGATTGTTTTTTTTTAACCATATAAATATTATTAAGAAATTATATTTGTAATATTTTCTTAATAAATTTATTAAACAATTTTTTTATTTGTAATATTTAAATAATTAGTTTTAAATATTCGGGGTTATGTATTTCAATTTTTTTTTGAATTTTTACACGATTAATTTTTAAACAAGATAATTTTGTATAACTTTTGTTTGAATTCAAATAATTATAGACGCTGGCCCTACTGCATTTAAATTCATCAGTTATCTTTTTTACTGATGAATAGAATTTCCGTTCAATAAAATCATTATCTAAATGTTCCCTAGTTTTATATATATCTATAATCCAGTTAATTTCAGTATTTGGACCACGAGGCATGTTTTATTATATATATATGTAATATTATTTTTAAGTATATATAATGTTTAAAATGTACATGAATTGAACACGCAACAACTATTATTTTTCATTGATGTTTAGGTGTGAATATTCATCATATACAACTAAACAACTCTATTTATTAATGGAAATTAAAAAGGTGCAAAATTACGGGATCGCATTATTATTCTTAGTATATTTCCTTTTCCGTAATTTTGCACCTTTTTGAAATAACCAGTTCCCAACCTGTACTTGATGACCATTTAATTAAATCATCTCTAATTTTTCATTGATGTTTAAGGGTTTAATATTTTCAATTATATCAATATAGTATCCCTTAAATTTCTCATCTATATAATAAGTACAGTTTTTAGATTTAGTTTTTGTTTTAATAACTTGTGATCCATAAATATTATTTATATATGATGTTAAAATTAAATGGTCTTTACTCTTCATTGTTAAACGTTTAAATTTATAATTATTAAAAATGCTTTCTAAATCATTAGTATTAAATTTAAATGTGTTATCTACATTATCAGGATATAAGCAAGTCCAATTATAATTATTTGCTAACTTTTTAATATTCTCATCTTGATATAATATATTTTTAATTTTACTAATTAAATTGAATTTATTATTATTCCATAGATCACATAAAATTTTATCAACTGTTCCATTTAAAAATAACGTTTTAAAGTAAAATTTTTTTACTTGCAATTTTGTTTTATAATCTGCTTCTTGTGAGTAAATTAATTTTTCATAGTGTTTAATTTCTGTTGAATCTTTATCTTCTATTTTTTCATAATCATAAAAATCATTTTCTATAAATTTTATAGGCTCTAATTCTTCTAATAAATTTTCATTTGTTATATCATATAAGGCTTTAGATAGAAAGAATTTAAAAGTAGATTTTAAATTAGACATTTTTTCAATTCCTATATCACTATTTAGTTTTTTAAATATTTCATTATATTCTTCTACATTTTCAATTTTAATACATGTAGTATTATTGAAGTGATCTAAATAACAATATTTTATTGTATTTGTTTTTAGACTTCTTGCACGATATGAAAATTGTATTATATCTCTAGGAGAGTTAAAACCAGCTATACTTAAATAACAAGTATCAAAATAATCTATATCAAAATTTAAACCAACATTAATTTTATTATTGCTTATAACGAAATCATATTTAACCCATGATTTATTAACATCTTTTAATTTTGAGTTTGTCTTATCTGACGAATCCGCATTATGATATATACCTTTTTTATTTGAATTAATTGAAATGGTTTCTGTAAGATCTGCCATGCTTGGTAAGCCTTGGATTTTTCTTGAATTTTTAAATGGATAAAATATAATCAATTTTTTATTATTTTTTAAATCTCTAATAATATCATTTAACCACGAATTAAAATTCTTTTTAATAATTGCCTTTCTATCGGATCTTTCATTTTTCCTTTTAATAATTTCATAATCTATATCTAAAGAGTCAAGGAAATTTAAACTTATTTTACTTATAAATGCATCTAATAGAATTAGTTTCTTACAATTACGCAGAATATCAACAAATTTTTTAAAAACTATATCCAATTCTTTCAATGTACTATTATTATTAAATAGTTTTAAAAATGTTTCAATCTCATCTATTACTACTACTTCATAAGAATTATATTCATTACGGTTTGTATAAAATAAGGAATTTAAGCAAATAATTATATTTTTAGAATTTTCAATTAACTCTTTTTTTAATTGTTTATTTTTAGCACTATCATAAATATTACATTGAATATTATTTTCTTTTATACGACTAAACGTATTTTTAGCTAAACTAATATTTGGAGTAATCCATATAAAAGAATCGGTATATCCATATTCATCAACATTAGATTCAAGAGTTTTTAAATAATTAATTGTCTGGGTAGTTTTACCACCACCCATACCAATATTAATTATTTTACATTTTTTATTAAAAATAAAATCTTCCTGACTTAATGAATCTATTTTTTTAATAGGAGTTTGATAATTAAATAAGTCTGTAAAATCATTATAAAATTCTTTATCTAATGCAGGGTAAAAATTTGATAGAAATTCAATGTATTTTTGTCTTGTTATTTCTGGATGATTTTTTAATAAATTCCAATGTCGTTTCCATTTAGTTATATTATCTTCACTAGAACTTTTATTTTGATACCACGAAATAAACTGATCAAATGACAAGTTATTATAATAACAAAATCTCGCAACTCTCCACGTATAAGCATGATTATTATTATTATTTAAAGGTGTAATACATAATAAATTATAATTGTTCTCATGATTAAATTTAGTTGGTAATGTTAAATTCATTTTCTTAATGTTGGACCATTCAATATAATTAGTTGTTGTTAATTTTTCTAATTCTTTTTCTTCTATCTTATCAGTTAAAATATTATTAATGTTCTTTGAATCTTCGTTAATAAAAAAAGTTATAAGATGATTTTTATAATTTAAATCTTCAATAATTTTTTGTATTTCCTTTCCTCTTTTAGATTGATTTATTGCCTTCATATTTCTATTTTTAGTATAAACTTTCCAATCAAAATTAGAATTTATACTATTAAAATATTTTACAATTGTTTTTAATTTGTCCCTCTCTTCTTCATTATTAATAATGTAATTATTTAAAATAATATGATAACTATTTTTATCTTCTATTTCATAACCTGAAATTGACATTTTACAATCAATAAAATGTGTATTAATTAAATTTTTAATTTCATTTAAATTGCACTGTTTGTCACCATCAATATCAAAATAAACTTTATACGGAAAAGTATGTATTACCTCAAATAATCCAATATTTTTTCCAATTAGATCTACAATTTTATTTTGATTTATTATGCCCCATAATTTACCTATTTTCTGATTACTAATATGAATTATTTTTTCATTTTCTTTGACTTGTTCAATACACTCATATAATGCTCCCCCTTCTTTTGAAATATTTTTTATAAATTCTAATTTTTTATAAATAATTTTAGTTGTTTTAGACATTTTATTTTTATTATATATTAATCAGATATTTTATTTTTAAGTATTAATTTTTATTTAGACAATTAAAACAAAATGTAAAACTACTTAAAGAAATGCCGAGTATACTAATTATAAAGATGAACTCAATTAAAAATGCAAACTTGGACAGTATAAATTTTGATATTAGATGTGCTCCTATTGGCTATGAAAAGGAATTTTACAATAGGATGAAAAATGATATTAAAAAATTTGTAACTAATTTAAGTACCAAACATAGATTGAACAGTAAATGTCAATTAGAAAAAAATTTAAATAATGCAGACAACTATTATGTTAGTACAATTTTGGACAGAATGATCGAAAATGCACGAGAAGAGGAGAATGAATATTATTCCAGAAATTCTAAAAAAGAAGGTAATTATCCTGCAAATTGGGATCTAATGAATCATGAAGGTAATTATTGGCATAGGAAAAAATATAAAAATTATATTTTAAATGATTTTGATGAAATATTTGAAATCGTAACTGATGAATTACAATACTGGTTATAAAAAAATTAATTTAGAATTGGTTTTTAAAACATTTTCCATATTCCAACAAAACCAACAAGTCTTAAAAGGTGGGTTAGAGTTTTCACTTTTAAATTTATACCTAATATTAGGGATGATTAATTGAAAATTATCACTATATTTTTTAAAATATTTTCGTTCAATCGTATCTAAAGGCAATAATAAACAAAATTCTTTTTTATTCTCAAATAACTTATGAATTATTTTTTCTTTCATACTATATGGTGGATTATCAATTATAATGCAATTGGCTATATCGTATGTAAAAAAATCTTTATTTTCATGTATAACATTATTATAATCAATACTATTTAATAATGTTTTGCATGAACCATCATTATAAAAAGGACACCATATTTTTTCATTCTTATTATCAATAAATTGTAAAATATCCATCCATGCATTTAAGGGCGTATTATAATTATCTTGTTTTGACATCTTAACATTTCCTTTCCATTTACTTTCCATATAATAATATAATAATAAAATTAATTTAAAAAAAAAACAACTACATTTTATAGAATGAATACTTGTATAAAATGTAAGATCTGGACAACTGATATGATTACTAAATATGAGATTTGTTATTATTGCTATATGAGTTACAAATCAACAAAAAAAAATATTGATAAAAATTATTGAAATGGAAAATATAACTTTATATAATGATGATTGTTTTAATGTATTTTCTAAAATTGAAGATAAAAGTATTGATTTATTTGTTTTAGATTTACCTTTTGGTGTCACGGCTTGTTCTTGGGATATATGCATAGATTTAGATAAAATGTGGATTGAAATAAAACGAATAATGAAACCTAGTGCTATAATATGTTTCTTCTGCACTACTAAATTTGGTTATACATTAATTAAAAGTAATGAAAAGTGGTATAGGTATGATTTAATATGGGCCAAGAGTAGGCGGGTAGGGTTCCTTTCAAGTGGAAAAAGACAGTTAAGAGCCCATGAAAATATATATGTTTTTAATAATGATAATAATGATGATATTGAAATAAAAAGAAATATAGAATTAAGAAAATATGCTGAAAAGGTTTTTAAATATATTAATAAACCATTAAAACAAATTAATAAAGAGGTTGAAAATTATGGTTTAATCCATTTTCATTCTTTTAAAATAGGGCAGTTTGCTTTACCAATAGAAAAGAACTATAAAAAATTAATTGAATTATATAATATTGATAAGATGAAAGGATTTTTAAAATATGAAGATATGATTAAACTAGAAGATAAAACAACATATAACCCTCAAAAAACAG
>Ga0209337_1003549_pt1 | contig 10997 bp, 12 predicted proteins | sample LinPmetageLP53_FD_184044 | JGI IMG/M metagenome (GOLD analysis project Ga0209337, IMG submission 184044) | Marine viral communities from the Pacific Ocean - LP-53 (SPAdes) (version 2) | ecosystem: Environmental > Aquatic > Marine > Oceanic | place: Pacific Ocean | collected 2010-02-08 | reverse complement strand
TATTACTTTAAGAATAATTATCCCGGAATAAAACCACTAAGAAAGAGAGACAATAATTTAATTCAAACAATTCTAAGAGAAGAAGGGATATATTCTAAATTTGCGGTTAAGTTATTTAACACACATAAGGATATAAGTGTTATGTCATATACTCTTATGAAAGAAGCGTTAGGTATCCAGTTGATACAAGAATTAAACCCACAATTATTAAGGGAAAAATATCATTTAGGGTGGCAACTTAATTTAGATTTATCATTACTAGAAAAAAGAAGATTCGTATCTATATTAAATTCACTTTTAGATTCGGATATTGAGGTTGATAAAGATATTGGTATGATTATCTCAGATATAATATCTGACCATTTAGGTAGATTAAAACCTAGATTAAAAATGGAAGGGATAAATGTTAAATTAAAAGCAAAAACCTATGAAGAGTTTGTACAAGAACATAGAGAATGGACAGATTTAGTTGATGATATTAATAAATCTACAATTATAACACACATATATAAAAAAGATTTTTTAAACTATATACAACAACCGATAACCATAGACGGGGTTAAAATGACACCAAAAGTACTAAGAGACACCTATGAGTATAGAGACGAAAGTTATGTACAAAATAATTGTGTTAAATCTTATATAGAACATAAAGATACGTGTATAATATCTCTAAGAGACGAAAACGATAAAAGAATAACCAACGAGTTTATACCAACCGGAGAAGATAAAAATATGGTAAACGTACAAAGTAGAACAAGATTTAATGGTAAAACATTAGGAACCGATTTACAATCATTTGTAGAATTATTAAATTTAAAGATGAAAAAAGCTTGGAAAGAAAAAATTTATGGTAAAACACAGGTTATTAAAGAATGTAAATTAACAGGTAAACAAGACCAAATCAAAGAAGGAAAAGGTAGGTTATATTATGAGATGAGGGATGATTTACCATTTTAAAATTAGAATATGAGAGAAGAAATAAAATACTATGAAGGGGTGTATGTGGACGAATTTCCAATTGGACCATACTTTAGAGATAAATTCAAGACAATACCCAATAACCTAAGATACGATTATTCTTTTAATTACAATAGATTGATTGAATACTTAACCAACAATCACCACCTACAAGAGGTAGCGACGTATGAGGTTACCGGTGATAAGAATAAAAGTAATGCGGGAACAACTAAAATATTTGAATCTAAACAACACCAACAGTTTTTATTTAAGATAGAAAATGTAAAAGGTGAGGATGAAGGGTGGTTGAATATTTACTACACAAATAGGAGTCATATTGAGACCATACTAGAAGATATAGAAAAATTTAAAAGTGAAAGTAATGATAGGAAGGTAGGTCTAATAGTACGCGATGAGTTTGGTTTAACATTACAAAAGTTTGATATAACCACTAAAGAAAAACTAGACCTAGATAAAAATTATAATAAAGGATTTAAAGACATATCAAAAAAAATAGTAAACAAACTTAATGAAAAAAATGGTAAAGGTATAATTTTATTACATGGTGAACCCGGTACAGGTAAAACTACCTACATTCGTAACCTAACCGGACTTTTACATAAAGAAGTTATATTCGTACCAAATAATATGGTGGACACATTAGCTACTCCAGAGTTTATACCATTTATGATGAAATACCCTAATTCAGTACTTATAATAGAAGATGCAGAAAAAGTAGTGAGAAATAGGAATGGGAATGGAAATGAGACAGCTGTATCTAATTTACTTAATTTAAGTGATGGTATACTGGGTGATTGTCTTAAAACACAAATACTCGCGACATTTAATACAGAAAGACAATTAATAGATAGTGCCCTTCTAAGAAAGGGTAGACTTATAGCAGAATATAAGTTTGAGAATCTATCAGTTGACAAAAGTAATAAGTTACTTAAATCACTAAAAATAAATTATAAAACAACAAACCCAATGCCACTATCGGATATATATAATTATGAAGATACTCTAGGGCTAGAAAATAATATAAAAACTAAAATAGGATTCTAAAAATGACAAAAAAAATTCACGTATACTCAACCAAAGACTGTCCTTATTGCACAGACTTAAAACAAATGTTAGATAACCATCTCATACCTTATGAAGTGACCGATGTAGATGAAGAGGAAAAAGAATGGGAAGAAATGTGTAAAACTCTTAATATAGAGTTTGTACCCACGGTAATAATATTAGATGAGGAGTTGGATACCGCAAAATTATTAACCCCAGACATTCATTTTGATGAAGTACAGGAGTGTTTTGACCAAATACTAGAAGAAGTAAACAATAACGGAAATTCTTATTAATGCATCGGATATTTATATTTGATGACAAACTCAACCAACACAAACCTAATCAAAAGATTTCTAAAGGATTTCTGGCCCAAATACCGTAACCAAGTATATAGGAAGTTATATAACACATACCACCCATCAACGTATACTGAAGGATTTAATAGACCAAGCAGTAACTTCGAAGATGTTTTGGAGGTTGTTGGTGATGCGGTTTATGAAGGGAAAAAATTAGGACTTTTAAATTCTAGTGTAGATTGGTCAGACATGTATGACTATAATGATGATAGTATTTCTCATCTTGAAAATACAGGTGAAATGCCACCTAACAAAGTAACAGACGATAATGGGTTACCGACGCTCAGGGACCAATTAGAAATAATGGATGATACAAACTTAGATTGGATACACGGAATATTATTATTTGATGTGTTAGAAGATATAGTTGATGAATTTAAGCATTATTGTGGTGAGAATGGTATAGACCCGTCCGGTACTGGTAAATGTATGGACGAATTTCCACATTCTGATTATAGAGGAGGTGGAACTTTAAAACAAGATTACTACACCCTTTATAATTTTATGAGAGAACTAGAAAGAGTAGGAATTCCTGTTAAGGACTACATGAAAAGTCCAATATTCCCTAACATAATTAAATTAGTAGATGATGGCAGTACAGATTATGATACCACTGGTGAATATTCTCCGATGAGACAAGACCCTGAAGCTATAGATGCTGAAGAAATACTAATGGATGTTCCAGACAGAATAGATGAACAAGAAGAACCACCAACACCAGAGGAAGAACCAACCCAATCAGTGTTCCAAAAAACACTAAAAGATATGGGGGTACAACTTCAATTCGTAGGTACATTTGGATTTGGTATTAGTGGTATGTTTGGTATGGTTAAAGATGTATTGGGTGGTAGATATCCATCGTTAAGTGAAGGTGAGATTATTCTTATCTTTTTATCTGGACTATCATACTTGAGTATAAATTTAGTTAAAGACTTAAAAGAAGTTAGAGAAGAGATAGACAAAAGAGGATTAAAAGAATATGTAAATAAGGCAGTAGAACTATTAAAGGACTTTGAAAATATATCACTAAAGGTTGTGGAAAAAGCAGGGTACACAATATCATCATTAGCAGAACTACTAGGTTATACATTCTTATTAGTCCCAATATTAGATGTAACCAATAAACTCATACAAGAGAATGGTTTTGATGTGGTGAGTTTAGCTTCTTATTTAAAAGGTGCACTTATATCGGTAGGCATATTTTATATCCGTAATTTATTTAATTCTTTAGTACTAAGGTTAAGAGAAAAAAGAGAAAAAAAACAAATATATGGTGATGACTATGAAGTAGATGACAATACAGAAGACAAAATGATGGAAGAAGGTAAATTTGCCGGTAAGGTTTTAAGTGAAAGATTTAAGAATAGTAAAATTTTAACAGAAGAAAGAATAGGTGAACTAAGTCTCTTGGATAAAAGTAGTAATAACCAAAATCTTAAATGGTTGACCACCGAAGAAAATAAAATTAATTGGTTAAATCTATCTATTAGTAGTAGTGTAAAAATATTAGGTAAAGATAAAACATTATTTACTAAAACTAACTTAAAAGAAATCACTGACAAGTTTAAAAATAAAGACCCACAGGACTTGAATAACTATGACTCACTAATAGAATTAAATCAAATAACCAACAAATTAATAAAAAAATCCAAATTACATGAGGAAGTTTATATGTCTAAAATAGCTGAAAAAGTGACAACAGATGTGGTTAGAGATATATTTGAAGTGGTAACTCTATTTGAAGGAGGAGAAGAATACTTTATTTTACCGGATTACTATACCGACCAAGACGGAGACGAGTATAACTATGGTGAACTAAAATTTAATGTTGAGGTTAATATTATAGAAAACAGTCAAGAAGAAAATTTTGTGTTAGATTCCGCAATGGGTGGTGAAAATGACGACACTATTTATGTAGACATTGTACTATCCACTAAGTTTAACCAGAAAGATTATGAATCACTACAAATAGTTTTATCTGAATATGTAAGACATGAAATAGAACATCTACTACAAATTATAGATGTTGATAGACCAGACATTATAGATAAAGACGATAAGATGTCACCATTCGACTACTACACTCAAGAACATGAGATTGACGCACAAAAAGTTGGTTTTGAAAGAAGAGCTAAAATGGAAGACAAGTCAGTTGAAGAGGTAGTTGTAGATTATTTAGAGTATAGACAAGATATTGATAACCTATCCCAAGTTGAAAAACAAGAATTAATAAATACCCTAACCCAAAAATAAAAAACTAATCCAAATCATCTAAATACCTTTGTTGGTACTTAGCTTTTTGTAGTTGATGCCTTTTTCTTTCTGAGTTCTTAATGTAATTCCTACCCTTACGTAACTTTACTAATTGTTTGGTAAGTTTTACTTTACGCCTCATGATTTTTAAAGCACGGTCCACATTCTCTTTTATAACTTCAACTATTAACATATATTATATTCCAATATCTATAAATATTATTTTAAACCAATAACTTCATCTATTATACCATACTCTAATGATTCTTTAGCGGTTAACCAATTATCTCTTGTAGCATCTTTCATGACTTGCTTAGGTGTTTTTCCACAGTAACCACCCAATAAATCAAATAGAATGTCATTGGTTTTTTCCCATTCTTCCATACTAATTCTAGCGTCTTGAATGTTACCTACAGCACCACCAGAACTTTGGTGCAACATGGTTTTACTAAATCTTAGAGAAGACCTTTTACCTTTAGTACCAGCACCCAACAATACCGAACCCATACTTGCCGCCATACCAGTATTAACTGTTCTAATGTCACATTTAATATAATCCATCACATCCACAATACCTAACCCAGATTTTACACTACCACCAGGAGTATCTACATGTAATGTAATGTCATCCATACCTATAGAATCTAAAAACATTAATTGAGCTTGTACAATGGTACTCATTCTATCGTTTACCGGTCCAGCACACCAGATAATTCTTTCCATCATTAACCTATCGAAAACACTCATCGATACAGCTCTCATTTCTCTTTCTTCTATAACCATAGGTGTCATAGAGTTTTTATAATCATAAAGTGCGGTAGAGTTAACACCAAAATCACTTTTTACGTATTTTTCAAATTCAGTCATTATTTTATTTTTGTATATGTAAATTTAGTAAATATTTTTTTAAAGTACAATTATTCTCTACTCAAATCCATCTTTCTTTGCGTTAGTTAACATTTCTTTTCCAGCTATTTCCCATAATTCATTTAATTCTTTGAGGTAATAATCTATTTTCTCTTTATTATTTTCCTCATGAGATTTTTTTAATTTAGTTTTTATTGCCTCTAACTTATCTTGTAGTTCTTCGTTTGTCATATTATTCTATAATTGAGAATCCAGAATTATGATAAACAGTACTAACACTATGTTTAATTGCCAAGTCTTCAGAAACCTCAGATTTTTCTTTATTATTCATAGCTACATGACTTTCTAGGGGACGACCGGTATGGTCTACCAGATTAACCAGATAACAAACCTGGTCCTCTTTAATTCTAAATTTGTGAGTTACTATTTTCATATTCTTTTGATTTGGTAAAAACTTAAGAAAAAGAAAAAGAGGGGTAAACCCTCTTTAACAATAAAAATACTATTTGTTAGTTATTAAACAATATCTGTTGAATTAAGTAATGTATAAGAAAATGAGTTACCATGAATATCCCTAGCTCTTTCACATATCTTTAAGAACTTAGTCCAATCATCGTTAGAAGCAATTACTTGACATCCAGCTGACCACTTATCTACATACGTAGAAGTCTTACCAGCTCTTGAAGTAGCCCTATGAATATTAATACCGAATAACCCAGTATCAGCTTTAGCTTCATCGAAGTCATATTTACCATCTTTATTTTTATCTCTATAAACAGTAACATCTTTCTTTTGTCCTAAAGCAGGGTACTTTCCAGCGTGTAGTCTAATCTTATGTGAACCCCTATACTGACCTTCTTTAAGGATAGCACAACCTTTCTCCTCTACTATTGGGTTGTCCATATAATCGTCACCAGGGTCAGTGGTAGCTTTGAAACAGAAGTACTTCCACTCCCCATTTTTCTTATAGGAAATAGTAACACAGTCATCAAACTTATTAGTTACCCTATCTTTAGTTTCTGCATTTCTAACACCAACGATATTAACATCATACCCTTTATTGTTTGTGTCATCAAACCATTTGTAGCCTTTTTCTTTTACAGCAGACTCAATCTGTTCTCTTGTGTAACAATTTTTTGCCATCTTTTTTAGTTTTTATTTGTTTTATTTATTTTATGTTAATTGAAACACTTCACCGGTTAATGTGTTAACCGCGACCCACCCCATACCATCAACCGTAAAAATATAAAGAGCTGGGTAACTTACTGGACCTAATGGACTTCTTACAACAACTTCAGACCATTTACCAGCAAACTTGGAATTACCCAATTTAGTCTCAGCTTCCTCTAATGTCATTTTAAGTGGTAATTTAATTACCACACACTCCATCCAAGGAGAGGATTGTTTTTCCACTTTAGTTTCTCCTTCATCAGTTACAGTTACCGCAACTGAAGGACACGAATCATTACCTCTATATATAGCCTCAATTATTCTTACACCAGGTAAAGTAGTGGCTATATAAAAATCAGAACCAGGTACTTCACCTAATACAGCTTTCTTTGAAAGATTCACCATCTCGGTAAATGTGAGTTTGTCAGTAGAGACAACATTATTATTCATGTAATGTTCGTAACTAAAGTATCCTATTACTCCGATTACTATTAATGCTAAAATTTTTTTCATTTTAATTGTTTTATTTTTTATTATTATCCTATAAATAGTTCCATAAAAGGTCTTGGAACAAATCATTCACCTCATCATCATCCCATGGGTAGTCATCTACACCAGGACAAAGAACATCCATATTAAATTCTTTTAACATAGATATAAAATCTTCAGGACTATCAATCTCATATGCATGTCTAACTATCATTGCTCTTGCTCTATCTGTTACATCAAAATACTTTACAGGGACTTCAACCTTTGTCCATTTATTTTTACCAGTTTCTTGATTCATTACATCCTTATAGGTGTTTGTCATTCCTTCACCTATTGGTTTTCCTAAAAATTCTTCGAAGGCTTTGTAATATGTGGTATAGTATTGGTTTTGTACCACTTCATTCCATGCCCTACCATAGGTATTCTTTATTTCATTCTCCACATCTTCTAGTTCAGGTGTGTTACCTATAAGAACAGCCAAGTTATATCTATCATCACCTAAAAAACCATTCATCCTATTAAGTGTTAAGAAAACCTTACCCTCTGGTAGTTGGTCTTCCTCCCTCCAAAAATCAAATTCCTCCCTCCACGCATCAACTTCCTCATTTTGGAACTCAGTTCCTATATACCTTACTAGTTTTATGTAATTTTCTTCAGTTAGTAACTCTAATAAGTCCTCTATGTTCATATCGGACTCATAAGGTTCCCATTCCAAATAACCATCTACAAATATTTGTTTTGCGACTTCATGACAATTAGCCCCACTTCGTTGATGTCCGTGGTCATCAAAGAATTCAGCTTCTTCACCAGACATTAACTCTAATATAATTCTACCATCCTCATTCATATTGGTGTACCTCATATCTTCTAAATAAGGCTGAATAACATATTCATCCATCAAATCATTATCAACCACACCATTGTTCCAATTCTTCATCCCACCTAATGCACTAATGACATATTCTAAGGCTCTTTCCTCATCCCATCGACTGGATATATGGTCTAAGAAATCTCTACCCTTACCCATCCTATCTAATTGAAGGTACATATCGTGTATGTCACCCCCAAATAATTTTATAAGAGGCCAAAGAGATTCATGGTCCTCACTTTGGAAAACCTTCTCATACCAAGGGGTAGAATCTTCTAGAATAATATTATATAGGTTATCAACTAATTTCATTACATCATATAAATATTTGGCAAAAAGAAAGGCACCATAGGTACCTTACTTTGTTTTTATAAAACTACTATCTATTAACTTTTCGTTTTTTTTGTTTTAACGCCATTAATTGTTTTAAAGCGTCTCTTACTTTGTTTTGGTAATCAGCTTGACCTACTATTTGATTTCTTCTATTCTCTATTTCCTCTGTAGAATTAGGAACTCCAGTAGGTGGTAGGTTAAATTCACCCTTAGAAGAGTCAACTAACTTTTTTTTCTTATTTTTACATCCACATCCCATATTATTTCATGTATTTATCGAAGGTACCAGCTTTCACTTCAGATACAAATAATTCGAACTCATTTTTTGTAAAGTGAGTATAACCTTCTTCTTCTCCACCGATAATAATCTTATCTAGGTTTAGGTCCACTTCAATTGAGGGACATTTGCACTTACCTTTACCACAGAAAGTTATTTCTATCCTCTCATTAGTGATATTATGTGGTAGCTTGTTATTCAGTAACATAATTTTATTGTTTTATTTAATTTATATAATATAAATATATAAGAGTATAGATATTTATAAATAGATAAAATTAATTATGTCACAATGTAATGCTTTATATTTTCAAATTCTATGGGACTACTATTCAGTTGAGTGGGAGAAAAAATGTTGTTGGACCCAACCAACCGATACGTACGAACAGTTTTTAACTGGAGTCTCAGCAACTTACGATTACGCTTGTGTAAGAGATAGGACATTTTCCGCGTATGTCTCAAGACTATACAATGATTGTTCATCTGCTTCTACTTCCGGGGCTTCAGGGTTATATGTTACGGGTGGTACAGCAAACGGGTCAAACTCAACAGTAGTTTTTACTAATAGTAGTGGTGGTACCTTTACCCTAGATAACAGTCCTTTATTGTTTAGTGACGCTTATGTGTCTGGTGGTACATTAAATGCTGAAACAGGTGTGGTTACTTTTGTTAATACTACTGGTGGTACATTCCAGATAAGTGGTTTTGATGGGTTCACCTCATATTGGTCAGCAAATACAGATGGTAGTATATCACCTTCTGGTGCTACGAATGTGTTAATAAGTGGTGGTACAGGTACCAATTACCCACTTACTATAGAAAGAGAGGGTGCCGGACACTTTCTAAAACTTAAAGATAATTCAAATAGTAACCAAGATTACACATTTGAGTCAGAAAATACTGGTTCGTTTTATGGTTTAAATTTAAAAAATAAAGACGGTGACACAATAGTTAATTTTGCAGCAAACCAAATGCTTGGGGTAGGTACTATTGACCCCACAGTTGCTATTGATGTAGCTAGTAGTTTACAGGCTGCTGACGCATTACAAGTTAGGCTTTCTGGGAAGGCCGGGCTTGGACACACCAACGCAGGTCAAACCCGTACAATTATTGGTAATTCTTATAAACATGACCAGACAAGATTTGGTGTTACAATGGGTGGTTACACTACAGGAGATGAGTTGTTAACTATTATGGGTACAGGTGATGTTGGTGTTGGTACGGGTGATGAAACTATAAGAGCAAGACTCCATGTTTCAGGTACTACCATATTAACAGATAACTTAAATGTTAGTGGTAATACAAACATACATGGAATAATATCTGGTAATACAAACGCAAGATTTGGTGGTATATTAGGGGTTAGTGGAAAAACTTTCTTAGGTTCTGTTGATACAGCAACCCCCACATCAACGGATAAGATTCTAATAAGACAATCAACAGGAGAAATAGAATCTATTACTACCGCACAACTTACAGGGTTTACGTCAGATTATTGGAGAGGAAATGGTAGTATAAATGGTATAAAACCATCTGGTACCACAACTAATGTTGACGTAACTGGTATATTAGGTGTGTCAGGTAAGACATTCTTAGGAACTATAGATGCGGCAACACCTACAGCAACCGATAAGATTCTAATAGTACAATCAACAGGAGAAATAGAATCTATTACTACCACACAACTTACAGGACTAACTAATAATTTATTCTGGACAGCAAACACTGACGGAAGTATATCTAATAGTGGATTGACATCAACCAAAATTGGTATAGGGACCGATTCACCAACACATAAACTCCATGTTAAAGGTAATTCCACAAGTGATGACCCGGTTAAATTAGAAACAATACAAGCGGGGAGAGGATACGTCTTAGTTGTAGATGATGATGGTGTGGTTTATAAATCTAAAAGTACTAGTGGTGGTATATCTGCCAGTACTATGTACGTTACTGGTGATGTAAAAGCAAGTGGGGAAATATCTGCTGCTACTCTAGACATATCTGGTAATGTTGATATTGATGGGACAACAAACTTAGATATTGTAGATATTGATGGGGCAGTCGATATTGCAACTACCTTAGATGTAGGTGGTACAATAACCGGAGACTTAACTGGAGAAGTAACTGGTAACGCATCCACAGCTACTAAATTAGCAGCCACTAAAACAATAGGTGGGGTAGCATTTGATGGTTCAGCCAATATAGATTTACCAGGTGTAAATACAGCCGGTAATCAAAATACAAGTGGTACAGCAGCTGAAGCAACAATTCTAGAAAACGCAAGAACAATTGGTGGTGTATCCTTTAACGGAAGTACTAACATAAATCTACCTGGAGTTAACACAGCTGGTAA
>Ga0209337_1003547_pt1 | contig 11003 bp, 7 predicted proteins | sample LinPmetageLP53_FD_184044 | JGI IMG/M metagenome (GOLD analysis project Ga0209337, IMG submission 184044) | Marine viral communities from the Pacific Ocean - LP-53 (SPAdes) (version 2) | ecosystem: Environmental > Aquatic > Marine > Oceanic | place: Pacific Ocean | collected 2010-02-08 | reverse complement strand
TTGCAGCGGCAGCTCTAGCTTCTCTTGCTTTATTTGCAGAAGCCATAGCAATTGTAATAGATTTAGCAAAAGCATCTACACCTTTACCAATTTGTGTTAAAGATGTGTCTCGTAATATTGTTGGATTCTCGTATGCTCCCATAATTTTTATCTTATATTTTTTTATTACCCAAATGGGTTTAACTCATCTGTTAAATCAATTGAATCCGCGAAGTTTTTATTAAAGCCGCTCCCGGCTGCTACTTTCCCGGCGACAACCTGCCTGTAATAGAAGCAGCTGTTATAGTTCCAACCGCACTTATTCCAGCTGCATAACCTCCCATTTCCGCAGACTTAGCATCATAATAATTTTGTTGAGCCTGTTGTTCTTGTCCCGCAGCTCTATTAAGATCCATATTTATTCTTTGTTCATTTGCTCCAAACATAAATTGTTGGCCCTGAGCATCGGCAGCTTGTAATCTTTGGCCTTCTGAAATTGCAATACTTTGTAATCTTTGTTTTTCAGACATTTTTAATTGTTGCAATTGTTGCTCGCCTTGTGCTTTTAATTTTTCATTAGTAGCTTCTTGTTGTTCTATGTTAGCACTAACTCCTTTTTTACTTGCTAAAGCCGCTTGTGCTAATGCAGTTGCTCCACCTGCACTTGCTCCTGTGGCTCTTAAAGTATCTAATGTATTTGCTAAAGCTATATCAGCTTGTTCGATTTGTATTTCTGCTGCTTGAGTTGCAACTCCTAAACTAGCAAAAGGATTACTTAAGTTTGACGAAAGATCCGTAGCTAAACCAGATAAATCTTTTGTGTTTGCAAAAGGATTTGTAATAGGTTTTCTTCGTTTTTTAATAGCAGCAAGCTCTAGCCTTGCAGCTTGTTGTGCATCTCTAGCTCTTCGTGCTGCTTTTTTACCTTGGTTAGCTTGAACTGCTCCACCAATTACGCTTACTGCTGCGCCTGCAAGTGCTGTAAATCCTGCCATAATTAATTTATAATTTTTGTTATTTCGTATGAAGGTTTATCATCCACTTGATAACCTAATTTTTTATGTGTATTTATTAAACTTTTATTTCTTCCAATGCTAAAAATATGTTTTATACCTTGTTCTTTACAAACATTTTCAGCGCCTTCAATTAAAAGCTCAATAGCTTTTTCTCTGTCATCTTCTTTATATTTAGGATTAGAAACAATCCATTCAAGTAAAGCTGCTTTAGAATTTGTTGTATACAAAAATCCAGCAACTATTGGTTGACCTTCTTTTTCAACCATAAAACCTCCTTTACCATTATCAGGTAAAAATGATCTTGGTGGGTTAACCCAATTAGGCCAAGCATCCCACCATTCAACTAAAGTATTCCAATCAGAATCTTTTAGCATACGTATATTTAATTTCATTTAATTTAATATGATGATTCTACTATGTCTGAAGATACAGCAAATAATTCTTTCTTACCATATCCTCCAGAATTGTTTTTATTATTATCTAAAGATAATTTTGTTTCGGCAAAAAATCCTTTTACACCAGCTATATCTTGACCAAAATTAACTTCTGCATTTTGCACAGTTGTAGTATTTACTATATTAGCAAAGTATTTATTTTCTTTTCTTTTAAAGCTATTAACCCATAAACTTGCTTCTAAATCTTCTAATGTAATTGGTTGATAATATTTAGATACTGGTAAGGCAGTGGCTATAACACTAGTAGTACTGTCTAAAGGAGTAATTGCCGAAGAAACATCTGATCCTCTAAAACTATCCATTCTCCATTCAGTACCACCTTCGTAGCTAATAGTTTTAAAACTTTTAACCACAGACGGGTTAGCGTTTAAAACTAAGGTTACGCTAGATTCATTTGTTACATTATAAAAATTAGCATATTGATTTGGATAAGAAACCGTGTTAAGAGTATGATGTTTATAAACACCTGAACCAGACATTGGTGTTGAGTAAAAATTAGATCCAGTACTTATTATTGTTGAAGGCATAAAAGTTATAAAACTAGTCCATCCTAAAACTGTTTCATCAAATGAAATTGTTTTATAATTACTACCTGTTTTCTGTATAGATAAAATATAACTTTTAGTATGCATATCCCATCCACCAACAACATCAATTACACTACTGTTAGATAATTCATCTCTAAAGAAATCATGCATGCCATAGCTAGATATTTCTGTTATACCATCTTTTGATAATCTAAGTACGCAATTTCTTTTTCTATCTGTAAAATATTTTCTATAACCATATACGGCAAAACTTCTTGGATCTTGTGATATTCCATATTCTCCAGCATAACCTACAACTTGTCCAATAACTACCATCCCTGATGTTGTAATAGGTGCTCCTTCAGCTGAATATACAGCATCTTTATCAATTAAAGCTCTACTTACTTTTTCTTCTTGAAATATAATTAAGTTTGTATCTTCTGCATACAACTTTTGTATGGATGCATAAGATGGATTTAAGCTTTTTGTTATGTCAGTTCCAACCGAAAATTGATTTGTATTATTAACTCCAGTTCTTGAATTAAATAAACCTGAGTATATTAATGAATTAAACCTATGTTGTTGTTGTGGATTATCTTCTACAATATACGCTTTAACACCTAAATCAACAGAAGTATTATTATAACCAGCTCTGATTCTAGATTCTTCTATATACCAATCGTTAACGCTATCTGCGTTATAGTTTTGAGGTACATATGAAAAATCATTAAGATCTGTAAAATCCAATGATATACCTGCACCAACGTTGACAGGTGTATCTATAACAAAATTTTCTGTGCCACCTGCGCTGTATGTGTAAGAAATTATTTTACCACTAGCAGGTGAACCTCCAGCTGTAGGAAATCCACTAACTGTTTGGCCAGGACCAACTTGTTTGCTTGCATTAATCTGTATAGCTGTAACACCAGTTCCACTGCTTCCAGCTCTCACTTTAAAAGTTAAAACATCCCCAACAGCTAAAAGCGTAGTGCCTAAACTATCACAATTAAAAATAGTAGGAGGATCTGTTTGACCACCACCAGTTGGAATAGGATCTGCAATTTTAGTTATAAAGCCATTATTTTTAAGGACGTTATCTCCTACATTTATTTGATCATTACCTATTTGCAATTTAAACTGAGTTTGATTAGGATTTGTCACAGCTTGCGCTACAATGCCTGTTGTAGTTGTTGAACGTACCGGCTCCATAGTTTTTAATCTCTTTAACCAAAAGGAATTATAATACTTTACTTCAAGTGTTGCCGCCATAGTTTATTATCACTTATTTTTTTCTTTTATTACTATCCACTAGCTCCGCCAGTTATTCTTATTAATGCTGCTGTTGTTCCAGTTATTTGTCCAAAATTTCCATAGTTTGCTATATTACCACCACTTACAGGTGTTCCAAGAAGCCCACCACTAACTGTCATTCTTGAACCAAAATTATAATCTTCATAATCTGACATTGAGGTAAACGAAGGAGTTGTAGATGTCACAACTTGATGTGCGTTCCAAGGGTATGCTGCATTGTTCAATCCATCATAAGCAACGTTTCCAGGAGATCCAGATGCATTAGTCCAATTAACTGGTGTGTTTAATTGATATGTTGTGTAAAATTGTTTTACATATTCTCCATAAGGTGTCCAAGCAAAAAAGTTTCCAGTGCTAGCTCCTCCTCCCCCAGGAATAGCTGTTTTATTTCCTCCGCTAGGAGCACCTATTAGATACCTATAGCTTTTAGGAGTTGTAGTAGCTATTGTTCCATAATTAGTACCTGTTCCATCAGGTATAATAACACAAGAATCATTATATAAGTCTTGAGAGTTAACAACTAATTGTGGAAGTTCATTAGTATTAACAATACCACTTGCGCTACCAAGAGCTTTTGCAACCACAGCATACTCTTCAGATCCACTAGAAGAAGCTTCAAAAGCAAAAATAACTTGAGTGTATTTTTTAGTATTAATGTTTGAATTTGATAATGAGAGAAGAGTTCCTGCAATAGGCTGCTGAACATTATTAATATCAGTCGCTCTAATCCAAGCGGTAGCAGGCGTTCCACCTACGGCTGGAGTTCTTTTGTAAACTATAATTGGATCAACTGATGAATCTAATAAACTAAGGTTTGAACTAGTTTTTTGTTGAGTCATACTTATTGAAAAAACAACAGTGCCAGTTTTTAAATCAGATTTACCCGCGGTATTATTGCCTAATCTAAAAGGAGAACCAGAAACATCATTATCTTTATCATAATTTGTTCCATTAAAATCTGTATCTAATAAAACATTATCTGATAAATACCAAACAGCATCTTCATATGCGGTTGAAGAAGATGGCACAGCTGTGTTAGCCGCACTAGGCGTAACGCTAGGATCAATACAAGGTGATACCGCTCCCGCATTCAATGGAGGTTGGCCTACGGTAACAATAAGTGTTCCAGGAGGACTCGATAAATAACCATCACCTAAACCGCCTGAGGATGAATTATATGTATCTTGTACTATTAAAGTTAAAGTGTATGATCCAACAGGTGTATTTGAATTTTTACTTAAAGCTCCGCTAGCAGTTAAAGTAAAATGACTAACCGCTGAACCATTTCCATCCACTTGGCTTGTTATAGAAAACTTTAAACCTTGAGTTGTTGAGGTTGAAGCTCCGTTAACCCCTGTTAATCCTGGGCCTATAGGATTAGATGCGCTTTGAGGTACTGTAAAAGCGGTTAATGATTGACCTGTAAAAGAAGGAGCTAAGTTTGTCAAATTTCCGTAAAAACTTAAAAATTGACCGCCGTCAAACTGCATTGTAAATTTAAATCTTTCACCATTTGAAAATTTAGTAGTATTGCCAGAACCAGCAAATGTAAAATCATAAACAAAATCTGCAGCTGTTTGTACTTTCCAAGGACCTTTATCTGTATCTTGATTTACGTTTCCCTCGTTGTCAATTAAATTAAACGATTGCTGAACTCCAAAAACATTTACAGCTGAAAAATTACTTAATGTAGGTGTGGGTGTTATTGCCGCTCCAGCTGAATTAACCGGGTAAAAAGTTGTGCTTAATACATCAGAATTAATTGGATCATTTTCATCTTGAGCATAAGTAAAAGGAGAAAAACCAGCAGCACCATTAAATCCACTGTTAATATCAGCATTTAAATCTGATATTAAACCAGTGGTAGAGCTTTCCCAATATAAATCTAAAACAGATTCAACAGGTTGAGTTTCATAAATTGATAATTGAGGTGTCATTGTAGTGGTTGTAACACCGATAGGTTTAGATGTAGATATTCTAGCTATTAAAGGATTAGTATCTATTTGATATAAATTTTCTTGACCAATAGTTGTTAATGTATTTGTCACCATGTTAGAATCATTAGCTGTAGAAATACTTATAGCAGTGTCTGAAAGATTACCAGGGTAAAATTGTACATTAGACGTTGCGGTATTGTCAACCCTACCATACAGTTCTACTGAACTAGAAAACTGCTTTTGATCAGGGCCAACTTCCTGTAAATCTCTAGGTATTTTATTTATATTATCATTTAACAATACTATATTAGCTGTTTTTCCAACCTCATTTAAGGGAAAAGGTCCAGTTGGTAGTTCAACATTACCTGGGTTTGGACTTGGTACTGTTGTTATTTGAGCAGGATAACCATTTAAAAAACCAGGCAAGTAAGCATTATAATACTCTTGCTCGTTTTGTTTAACTACAATTTTATATGAATACCAACCCGTTTCATTTAATTTATAACAATATTTTGGATCTGGATTAGTAGATGGAACAGTTAAAGAGTATAAATTTTTATTTACATCACCGTCACATGTTACAGTATAAACTGGTGGTGAATTACCATCGTTAGATGCACTTATAACTTTAACATAGTCTATAAATTCTCCTCTAAGAAAATCTCCAGCTATTGGCACACCTGTTGTGGCTCCCGTTAAAGTAAATGTGTAAACTTTTCCAGCTACAGAAGAAGCAATGGTAACATTAAAACCTGTATTACCATTTTTAGCCATAGCATAAAGACCAGGATCACTACCTATTTGAGTAGGTAATACACCTAATTCAGTTGGCCCACTAACGTAAGTATCTGTTCCTCCAGTTGTTATAGGATTATCTAAATAAACTTGTATAGCGTCACCAAACCAGTTTTTTACATCTTCAGCAGCAGTATCGTAAGGACTAAAAATTGTAGAAGATCCAAATTTAGTACCATTAACTAATTGAGTTGTTGTTATTTCATTAGATAAAATAACAGAACTTTGTCTACCAAATTTATCGCCTAAAACAAAACCTACTTGATAGTTTCTATTTTGTTTTAAAGAATGATTAGGATATTCTATAAAATTCCTGTATTGTGAAGTTGTTTGTTTTTTATTAACTCCTACAAAATATGATATGCCATTAGAGGGTGGGCTATATTTATCATAAAAATTTCCATATATAATTCTATTTCCAGAAGTTTCTTGAGCCAAAGCTCTTGTGGGTATTTTATCAAAAACTCTGATAGTTTGAGCTTCTGTTAAAGTTTTGTATGGCTTACCAGATTGATAATTATAAGTATATACATTGTTAGTTGCTGATTGAGCTCGTATTAACTGTGCGGATATAGTGTCTAGCACTTTTACAACTAAACCATCAGATTCTTTATACAAAATGTCTATTTCTGCAATTTTATAACTACCATAAGGAGCAGAGTTTCTAGGATCAATATTAGCACCTATATCAGGTAAAGGAACTAATAATTCTACATTTTGAACATTATTTTCCATCCAATCTAAAATAGTGCTTCTATAAGCACTCTCTTCGTCTCCACTTATAAAATAACCTTTTTGTTTTGGAATAAAAGCAGATTGTGTAAAAGGAGCAAAAACAGAATATTCTCCATCTGCATATCTATATCTATAACTAAACCTTACAAATCTATCTTCTAAATAATTAGGATCACCAGGCCAAGTAGTATTATCTTTTTTATTTGTCATTGTTGTTCCAGTAAAGACAACGGGGTTTGTAGCACTTATTCCAGCTAACAAACTGGTTATGTGAAATTGTGTACTACTAATAACTTTAGCAACTTGAACAAAGCTTAAAAATGTAGTTGTTCCTCCAGTTACATACATACCTTCAGTTATACTAGTATTTGCTGTACCAATAGTTAAAAGAAAAACACCTGGAGAAACAGTTGTTTGACTAGTAAATGTATTATTAATAGTTTTTAGTAAACTAATAGGTTCGTAAGGAGAATATTTAGCTACAGATATATCTGATTCTTGAGTATAATAGCCTAAATTATTTTCAGTATTTATAACTCTAGGTTGATTTCTATTGTCAGTCCAAAATAATAAATTTTCTATTAAATTAATTCCAACTACAGGGAAAAATGTAGAAAAATTCAAAAACTCTCCTTCAACAATTACTCTATAAGGTAAATTTGATTGAGCAAAATTAACACCATTTGTATTATATGCAACAATAAAGTTACTACAAGATGTACATGTAATATTTTGTGAATTGTTTGTAGTTATAAAATAATATAATCTTTCATTTGGTTCGTCATTGTATACGCCAATAACAAACTCATCAGCTACATTCACTAAGTCTTGTTGAAAATTATTTCCTAATATATTTTCTAATGATCCTATGTTGTCAGATTCGGATCTACCTACAGATATATTCTGCGCGTCTCTATACTCACCGTTAGGTATTAATCTGTCATCCAAGTCTTTATTCATCTTGGATTTTAGAAAACTATTTTTAATTTCCGCCATTTATATATATATATATATTTATCTTCCGCTTGGATAACTATTTCCACCAGCACCTATATTATGTGATGGACTAGGCCCTGTATAGTTAACAGGTTTTGATTTATTTAAAAGATCCATAGCTCCTTTTTTCTCTTCAGAAGTAAATGGATTTTTTTTATTTTTAACTGCATTTCTTATTGTTCCAGTGTTTTTTGTTGGGACTTTTGTCGTAACTCCTCCACCTTTGACAAGATTTGCATATTGTTTACTTGTGTTAGTAAAAGCACTTGCAGTTTTTTTACCTCCTGTTAAAATACTTTTAAATAAAGCAAATGCTCCTTTTGCAGCATTTACTCCAGCTCCACCAACAAAGCCTAAACCTCCTGCTCCTCCAACCACGTTTGTTTCACCTTTGTTTGGAAGGTCTACTTTAACTTCTTTTTTGTTTCCTTGACCCATAATAATTTTAATTTTTAATTTTTAATATTTAATGTTTAATCCATTTAGATTTACCTCTCATAACTTGAACTATTTGATCAAGTTTAAGATTAGATAGTCTTATTTTAGCATTTCTTAATTTTGCACTTTTTTCTTTTTGAAATCTTCTTACGATGTATTCTTGTATTCCCGGTCTAGTAGACAAAATAGAATATGTAATATAAGAATACAAAGCTTCTTCTGCTAATTTAGGTATTCTTGCATCAAGATCATAAGCATTACCATCTGATATATATTGTAATAGTATTAATTTATTTGCTAAATTACTAGTAAAATTAAATGTACCTTTTCTTTCATCAATCTTAAACCAACCATTTTTTTGACTAGTTTGAGGTTCTAACCCATATCTTTGACCTAATTGACCATTATAAACACTTTGATCAAATACAGCGTTAGCATTGTTTAAATCATTTATAAAACCACCGCTAATATTTCTAGGATTATTTTTAGCCCATGTAGGATTCATTTGTGATGTAACCTCTGTGTTATTCGCGTTGTTATCTTGGATTGGATTACCTAAATCGTCTTGGCTAAAAGTGTAATAAGGACTTTGATTTAAGTTATTAGTAGGGTATATAGGATGTAAAACCCCCATGTTATCAACCCAATCTAAACTTACATAATTGGCATAATCTTGAGGAATTGTTAAACCTAAACTAGGTGGAACAGTTAGTTCTGAAGATTTAATACTTTTTAAAGTATCATAACTAAACTCTTGTAAACCTCTTCTTGCGTGAAAAATTACATCAGTTCTTTTGATACTTGTTATAAGTTTATCAGAACCTACGTATGCTATTAAAAAATTATCAATAACATCTGTTAATCTAGTATATTCATAACTACCAAAATTATTTTCTTTAGCATTTTCGTTTAACTCTATCTGAACATATGTTGATGCTGGTAAATTAGCAATTATCGTAACAACATTGTTTGCCATTGCCCACGGTTCAGCAAATCTAAAAGTTATAATATCTCCAACTACAAGAACAGTGGTTATATTAGCAACGCATGTAACAACAGCTCCGGCAATACTTTCTACAACACCTATTAGTGTTCCATCTGCTTTTAACACTGTCATGCCTACTAAAATAGAAGCGTTAACAGCATTTAGTGTAATATTTTTTTGGTTTGTAGCACCTGGTGCGGCGGCTGTTCCATTTGTAGAAGCTACAGCAGAACTAGGAGTTAGTTCGGCCCAGACTTGAGCGTTTGGGCTTGTAAATACTTTAAAATTATTTAAATTATAACCGCTTGTAGCTGGATCTGAATATTTTCCTGTTCCTACAATTAAGTTTGTATCAAAAGTAGATGTAAAGCTTTGACCTATTGATGCCGTTGAATCCGTAATGAACTGCTGTGTTCCAGCGTAATATTGACTATTGGTTTCGTTTATTAAACCTCCATTGGGTATAGGCATAATTTATTATCTTTGTTGATTAATGTTTTCTTGTTGAACTTGCTGCGCGGCTAGTTGAACAATTTGTGGATCCTCAATAATAACCCCTGCATATAACAATGTTTTTAGTATAAGTTCTGTTTGATCTGCAGGATGTAATTCAAAATTAACAGATGTAGAAGCATTATAAATATATTGATAAGAAGGAGCAGTTGTGGTAAAATTCCATTTAGGATCAGCAGGTTTTCTTATATAGTCTACTTCAATACCCGATTGTATAGTCGTAGGGTAAACAGTTAATTGATTGTTTTCGTATGTATACACCGGATAAGTAGTTGTTGGCTTTGTTAAATTAGAACTTAATAAATGATATAACTCAGATCTAGTTACTCTTTCTAACTCTTGAATAGGTTTATTTCCACCCGTAACATATCTTACGGTACCTAATCTATAAAAATCATTTACAGTGCTAGATACAGTTATTTTATTTGTAAAAGTTAATAAGTTTTGAGCAGCTGCTCCACCGGTAAATGTTTGAGAAGAACTTAATACTACCGTATAAGGAACTGTATTTGTTGTTGAAAAAACTGTTGGAGTACCTACTGTTTGAGCACCTGATACGTTTGCGCCTACTAACAAACTAGATCCAGCAAGCCCACTTGCACCAGCATTTACTACTAATGTTGTGCTAGCTGTTGTTGCGCCTACTTGCACGTTAGTAAAAGAAAACTGTGGAGCAGTTCCGTTTAAAAAAGTTAAAGTATTGCCTGTAATATTAAAATTAGAGCTTCTTAATATACCATTAACTGAAACAGTAGGTATAGAGTTTGCTAGTTGTGATGCTGTAATGTTGTTTATTGTGTAAGAAGTAGGTAAAGGATTAGCGGCATTAATAAATAAGGGAACATCAATAACATCAGTTATTGTTGTGGCACCGCTAGCTACAGGAAGATTAAAACTAGGATTTGTATATACAGCAGATCCTGAAGTTTTAAAAATAGATAATTTTTCATCCAGATTAAGCACTCTGTCAGCATAATCTGTGTTAGTTTGTGGAATACGCAACTGCTGGTTTAAGCTATCAAAATATGTTTCAAATATTTCTAATTGAGCTTGTGCACCTATTTTATTAAACTCAACAGGTGTCATGTAACCTCTCTGCTCTTTATTTAGTATTAATAAAACGGTTTGATATACAGTGTTTACGTTTATTGCCATTTTAATATTTTAGTTAATAATGACAGGGCCACAGAAGTGACCCTTCACTATAATTATAGTCACATGTTATTGTAACTTTTTCTTAATTGTTTTAAAAACTTCTACACCTTCATCAGTTTTAAACCAAGCAGCTAATGCTGAGTATGGATTTTCATCAAACG
>Ga0209337_1003546_pt1 | contig 11003 bp, 11 predicted proteins | sample LinPmetageLP53_FD_184044 | JGI IMG/M metagenome (GOLD analysis project Ga0209337, IMG submission 184044) | Marine viral communities from the Pacific Ocean - LP-53 (SPAdes) (version 2) | ecosystem: Environmental > Aquatic > Marine > Oceanic | place: Pacific Ocean | collected 2010-02-08 | reverse complement strand
AAATGGACAGACTTATTACAATTAGTATTAATAACCGTGATCGGTGCTTATTTTGGCGGACGAACACTAGAGAAAAAAATAAAAAAATAAAAAAATGGGACAAAACTCAACACAAGTCGCTTATGGCTTTGGACAATTTGGTTCTACATTCCTAAAAGGAGATGGAGCAAAATTATTATTAACAGCAGCAACTGCTAAATATTACGTTTGTGCTATTACAATGGTAACAGATGTTGCTTTTGAAGCTTTAGAATCTCTTGACGGTGGCGTCAATATGGGTATGGGTGATACTGCTTTTGTAGGAACTGATGTGTTAGCTGTAGATACTATGTGGAATGCGGCTGCCGCTGATACAACGGCTGAAACCAATGAAGATGCCGATGCAATAGTTAACGCAGATGTATTTCCAAGAGGCATTACTATATACGGCATGTGGGATAATGTAGAGCTACATTCTGGTTCGGCAATAGTTTACGTAGCGCCAAGACCAGACTATAGAAATAGAGCGTAATGTTAGGTTCAGGAGCATCTTCTTCGCCGGTTATTACAGATATGTTTAACCAGCAATCACTTTCTTTTAACGGAACTGATGAGTCTATAAGTCTTCCAGATAGATTAGCAGAGGAAATAGCAGAAGGAACTTTTGAATCATCAGCAGAGTTTACGCTTTCATGTTGGGCAAAAGTTGATACAATAAGCTCTAGTGGTACTATATTTAAAGTTCAAGCTGATTCTACGGATAATCAACTTACTCTTTTATATCACGCTAGTTCTAACGAATACAGATTTTCCGTTAAGTTTGGTGGTAGCGCTGTTGTTTGTAATGGTGGTACTACAAACACCGCTGGTGCTAGTTATGAGAATGATGGTATTTGGCACCACATAGTTTGCACTGTTAGCAGGGCTGAAGATTCACAATCGTTGTGGATAGATAATAATGAAAAAGAGAAAACTGCTATTCCAAATCCTGATTTAGATGAATTATTTACCAAATGTTCTATAGGTAGAAATAGTGTTTTAAATAATGCCTTTTGGAAAGGAGATTTAAAAGATATAGCTATATATAACAGAAGACTTAGCGATGCTGAAATAGGTATTGTGTATAATGCAGGCGGAAGAGATGGCAATAAGTGTATTGACTTAGCAAGTGGAACACACGTAAGTAATACAAGTCTAATTGCTTTTTACAGGCTTGAGGATAAAGGCACCACGGCTTTTTCTCAAATAAACCAAGATTTAGCAAGTGGAACTATAGTTAACGCACCTACAAAGCAAACATCCACACCTTAAATGAGAAAATATATAATAATAAACACTAGCGAACTTAGTGGATTAAACTTTGATCAACTAAAACAAACTTCCGAAAATACAGCGAGAAAAAACCTAGCTAATAACAAAGCTATAGTTTCTTACCAAGGAACAGTGCCAGATGGATTGTCTGGAAAAACAGAATATACTAACGAAGAGTTACTTGTTATAATAAATAACATTAATAACGGTTGGTATGAAGAAGAAGAATAACAAATTAACTTAAATTAAATAAAATGGCAAAAGGAACAAATGCAAAAATTAAAGAACTTAGAGGTATTAAACCTGAGAAAATAACTGACGAGCAGTTAAAGAAAGTTCAAGATACAGTAAACAACCTAAATAGAACACAGTTGGAAATAGGATCTATGGAAGTTAAAAAACACGAGATGATGCATCAGATCGCTGGATTAAGAGATGGACTTACGGTATTACAAACTGAGTTTGAAAAAGAATACGGTACATTTGATGTAAACATTCAAGATGGTACTATAAACTATCCAAAAGAAAATGGCGAAGCTGATAAGAAAGATTAGTATCGGCAAAGATTATAAGAATGACGCTATGCACTATGCCGTGGGGCAAGAAGTGTATGGCGGTCATACTATCTGCGATATTATAGAAGAGGAAAACAAGTTTTCTGTTTATATTAAAAAAGATAAAGACGTTTTACCATGGAAAGACTTTAATAAAAACATGGCGGTATCTGTAGAATATAATCTACAATACTAATGAAAAGTGTTTACAACTTTGTTGTAACGCCAAAAGGAGAAAGATATAACAATAAAAAGAAAGTTGGTGATTCAGAATTAATTTTAAACACTGATATTTATAACCATCAATTTGTTAATAGAGTTGCAAAAGTTATATCCACCCCAATAATTGGTGATACAGGTATATTACCAGGAGATGAGGTTATAGTACACCATAACGTTTTCAGACGCTGGAATGACGTTAAGGGTGTAGAAAAAAATAGTAGGAGCTTTTTTGATGAAAATACTTATCTAATAAATCAAGACCAAATATTCTTATACAAAAGATATTGGGAGTGGCACGCTCCAAAAGGTTATTGTTTTGTAAAACCTTTAAAAGCAATAGATCAATTTAATATTGAATCTGAAAAACCTTTACAAGGTATTGTCAAATATTCAGACGGTACAGTTGAGGTTAACGAACTAGTTGGTTTTAGACCAAGTAGTGAATACGAGTTTATCGTCGATGGCGAAAGACTATATCGAGTTTTATCTAATTTTATTACAATCAAATATGAATATCAAGGAGACGAAGAAGAGTATAATCCAAGCTGGGCATAAAGCAGTTGAGGAACTCATTAAAGTTGCAAAAGAAGCTATTGTAGATTCAGATGATGATTTGTCAGCAGATAAACTAAAAAATGCCGCGGCTACTAAAAAACTAGCTATATTTGACGCATTTGAAATACTTAACAGAATACAAGAAGAAGAAAGTTTACTTGAGGTCAAAGCACCTGAAGAGACAAAGGAAAAAATCTTTAAAGGATTCGCTGAAGGTAGATCTAAGTAATGTACGAGCAAAGTTTAGTTAAAACAATCGAGCCTGTTAGGAAAACTACTATTAGTAGACTTAACAAGGGTAAAAAGTGGAAATATGGATATGATAAAGAACATGATATTGTCGTTATATCAAAAACTGGTCAGATCGGTGAAATACTTGAAATTGAAAATTTGCGGATTGCTTTGCCAAAAGCGCCAGTACAAGTGTTCAAGCACGAAAAAAACAAATGGGTAAAAGATGATCAGCCTAAAGAACTACAACGTCTTAAAAGCATATTCGATTGGAGGGCTTATCCAGAAGATCAAAAAGAGCAATGGTTCGAATATATTGACGAAGAGTTTAATAGAAGAGATAATGGGTTTTGGTTTACAAACAATAATAAGCCTACTTATATAACAGGTACTCACTATATGTACTTGCAGTGGAGCAAGATAGATGTTGGAGCGCCAGACTTTAGAGAGGCAAACAGATTATTTTTTATATTCTGGGAGGCTTGCAAGGCGGATAAAAGATGTTATGGAATGTGTTACCTAAAGAACAGACGTTCAGGGTTTTCGTTCATGTCATCCGCAGAAACAGTTAACTTAGCCACTCTTGCAGGTGATAGTAGATTTGGGGTGTTATCCAAAACAGGTGCTGATGCTAAGAAAATGTTTACCGACAAAATTGTGCCTATTAGTATAAATTACCCTTTTTTCTTTAAGCCGATTCAAGATGGTATGGATCGCCCAAAAACAGAACTAGCATTTAGAGTACCGTCAACAAGATTTACTAGAAAAAAGATAACAGTTAACGAAAAGCTAGAAGAGCTAGAAGGATTAGATACAACTATTGATTGGAAAAACACAGGAGACAATAGTTATGACGGTGAAAAGCTAGCTTTACTAGTGCATGATGAAGCTGGTAAATGGGAGAGACCTGAGAATATACTAAACAACTGGCGCGTTACAAAAACATGTCTAAGGTTAGGTAGCAGAATTATTGGTAAGTGTATGATGGGATCAACATCGAACGCTTTAGACAAAGGAGGAGAAAACTTTAAAAAACTATACAATGCTTCAGACGTCACTAAACGAAATAGAAACGGTCAAACAAAATCTGGTTTATACTCTTTGTTTGTCCCAATGGAATGGAACTACGAAGGATTTATTGATGAGCACGGAGTTCCAGTATTCACTACTCCTGATCGCGATGTGCTCGCCCCAGACGGTGAACTAATAGATGTAGGTGTAATAGATAATTGGCAGAATGAAGTTGATGGTTTAAAAAGTGATCACGATGCTTTAAACGAATTTTACCGCCAATTCCCAAGAACAACAGAACATGCTTTCAGAGATGAAGCTAAAAATAGTATATTTAACTTAGTTAAAATATACGAGCAGATAGACTACAACGAAGAGATGGCGAGAACACTAGGTGTTACTCAAGGTAATTTCCAGTGGGTGAATGGAGTTAAAGATTCTCAAGTAATATTTTATCCAGATCAAAAAGGTAGATTTAAAGTAAGTTGGGTTCCACCTCAACAGATCCAAAATAAAGTTGTTCTAAAAAACGGTATTAAATACCCTGGTAACGAACATATGGGGGCGTTTGGATGTGACAGTTATGATATTAGCGGTACAGTTGATGGAGTGGGTTCAAAAGGAGCGCTACACGGATTAACAAGGTTTTCAATGGAAGATGCTCCGGCTAATAGTTTCTTTTTAGAATACTTGTCAAGACCACCAACCGCCGAGATGTTCTTTGAGGACGTTCTAATGGCTTTAGTATTTTACGGGATGCCTATACTTGCTGAGAACAATAAACCTCGTCTACTGTACTATTTAAGACGTAGAGGATATAGAGGGTTTAGTATGAATAGACCTGATAAAATATGGAACAAGTTGTCCGTTGCAGAAAAAGAAGTTGGTGGAATACCAAATTCAAGTGAAGATATAAAACAAGCCCACGCAGCTGCTATTGAAATGTATATACAAGATCATGTTGGGATAAAGCGAGATGGAACATTAGGAGATTTATACTTTAATGCTTTACTTAATGATTGGTCTAGATTCGATATAAACAAAAGAACAAAGCATGATGCCTCTATAAGTTCTGGTTTAGCTATAATGGCTAACAACAGGCATTTATATGCTCCAAATGCAACTATCGAAAAGCCAGCGTTAAATATAAATCTTTCGAAATATTCAAATAGTGGTAATGTTTCTAAAATAATTAAAGAATAATATGAGGAATTTTCCAAGTCAAGTAGTTAATGATGCTGAAAAAATAAGTTATGAATATGGGCTTAAAGTTGCTCAAGCTATAGAAGGTGAGTGGTTTGATGAAAATAATCGTTCCAATAGATATGTTAATAATAAAAATGATTTTCATAGCTTAAGATTGTACGCTAGAGGCGAGCAGTCAATACAAAAATATAAGGATGAGTTATCTATAAACGGTGATTTGTCCTATTTAAATTTAGATTGGAAGCCTGTTCCAATTATATCCAAGTTTGTAGATATAGTTGTTAATGGTATTGCTGAAAGAACTTATGATATAAAAGCTTATTCTCAAGATCCATTTGGCGTTAGTAAAAGAACAGAATACATGAATTCTATTATGGAAGACATGCGTACAAAGGATTTAAAAGCATTTGTTAAAGAAAACTTTGGCATGGATTTATTTAAAGGCGATCAATCGATACTACCCGACTCACAAGAAGAGTTAGATCTTCACATGCAACTAAACTATAAGCAGGCAGTTGAAATAGCTGAAGAGCAAGCTTTAAATGTTTTACTTGAAGGAAGCAGATATGAATTAATTAAAAAAAGGTTTTATTACGATCTGACCGTGTTAGGTATAGGCGCTGTAAAAACCTCTTTTAATACATCTCAGGGTGTAGTTATTGATTACGTAGATCCTGCAAACCTAGTATATTCATATACTGAAAATCCATATTTTGAAGATATATACTATGTAGGTGAAATTAAAAGTATTCCTATCAATGAGTTGGTAAAAGAGTTTCCACACTTAACAACTGAAGATTTAGAAGAGATAATAAAAACTAGTAGTTATAATCACAGTAGACGCAATAACAATAGGCATAACGCAAATGACAACGATAATGATATAAATAAAGTAGATATATTATATTTTAATTATAAGACTTATATGAGTGAAGTATATAAGTTAAAAGAAAGTGCTAGTGGAGGTGAAAAAGCTATTGATAAAGATGATTCATTTAACCCACCGGAAGATGCAGATAGTAATTTCTCAAAAGAATCTAGAAAAATAGAATGCTTATATGATGGTGCTTTAGTTTTAGGAACTAAAAAACTACTGAAGTGGGAGATGGCTAAAAACATGATGCGCCCTAAAAGTGATTTTACTAAAGTAAAGATGAATTACTCTATATGCGCTCCTAGAATGTACGATGGTAGAATAGACTCTTTAGTAAAAAGAATTACTGGGTTTGCTGATATGATTCAGTTAACACACTTGAAGCTTCAACAAGTGATGTCTAGATTAGTTCCGGATGGTGTTTATTTAGATGCCGATGGACTTGCTGAAATTGATTTAGGTAACGGAACAAACTATAGTCCACAAGAAGCTTTGAACATGTTCTTCCAAACAGGATCTGTTATTGGTAGAAGTTTTACTTCAGATGGAGATCAAAATCCAGGTAAGATACCTATTCAAGAAATTTCATCTGGTTCTGGAGGACAAAAAATGCAAAGTTTAATCGGTACATATAACTATTATCTACAAATGATAAGGGATGTAACCGGACTTAACGAGGCTAGAGACGCCGCTAATCCAGATCCAAAATCTCTTGTTGGTGTACAGAAAATGGCAGCTGCTAATTCTAACACAGCTACAAGGCACATTCTACAAGGTGGATTATTTTTGACATCCGAGGTAGCAGAGTGTTTGTCTCTTAGAATATCTGATATTATAGAATACTCTCCGACTAAAGAGGCTTTCATACAACAACTAGGGGCTCACAACGTCGCAACGTTAACCGAAATGTCAGAGTTACACTTGTATGATTTCGGTATATTTATAGAGTTAACGCCAGACGAAGAGGAAAAAGCTATGCTCGAGAATAATATACAAGTTGCTTTATCCCAACAAAACATAGAGTTGGAAGATGCTATTGATCTTAGAGAAATAAAGAACATTAAACTAGCTAATCAATTATTAAAAATTAGAAGAAAGAAAAAAATCAAAAGAGATCAGAAGATACAACAAGAGAACATGCAGGCCCAATCACAAGCTAATATACAACAACAAGAATCTTCAGCTCAACTTGAAATGCAAAAACAACAATCTGTGGCTTCTACAACTATATCTATAGAACAGGCTAAATCTCAGTTTGAAATTGAAACATTAATAAAAGAAGCTGAAATTAAAAAACAATTGATGCAGATTGAATTTGAGTATAATATGCAATTAAGAGGGGGAGAGACGCAGCAAAAATCACAAGGAGAAACAGAGAAAGAAGATCGTAAAGATAAACGAACAAAGATACAAGCAACGCAACAAAGTGAACTAATCGACCAAAGAAATAACAACAAACCACCTAAAAACTTCGAGTCTTCAGGTAATGATATACTAGGTGGCATTGATATGTCTGGATTTGGTCCTAGGTAAACAATTTATTAACTATTATTATATTATATTATGGCAAAGAAAAAAGAAGGGCCAGTCGTGGACAACGAAACTGGCTCATTAAAAGTAAAGAAAAAAGTAGAAAAACAACCAGATGGTAACGAAACAAAAGGAAACGTTACTAAGGTAAAAGCAAAAATGAAAGCAAAACCTACGGTTGAAGAGCAAACAATAACTAAAGTTGATTTAAGTAAACCCGTAGAAACAGAGGTTGAAAAACCAATTGAAACAGTTGAACAACCAGTTCAAGTAGTTGAAGAGATAATTGACGCACCTGTTGCGGTTACAGAGGAAACTACTGAAACTCCAGTTATTCAAGAGGTAACTAACGAAGAGAAAATAGAAGAAGTAGCAGAAACAGTAGAAGAAGCTATAACTGAATCTATGCAAACTGGAGAAGCGTTACCAGAAAATATCCAAAAGTTAATGAACTTTATGGAAGATACGGGTGGAGATCTAACAGATTACGTAACACTTAATCAAGATTATTCTGAATTAGACAACCATACTTTATTAAAAGAATACTATAAATCTACAAAACCTCATTTATCAAACGACGAAGTAGATTTTGTTATGGAAGATACATTTTCCTATGACGAAGAGGTTGATGAAGATAGAGAAATTAAAAGAAAAAAATTAGCTATGAAGGAGCAAGTTGCTCAAGCAAAGCTACACTTGGAAAGTGTAAAATCCAAATACTACGAAGATATCAAAAGTGGATCAAAACTCACAAATGAGCAACAAGAAGCTATTGAGTTCTTCAGCAAACATAACGAAGAATCAGACAAGAATTACGAAACGGGTAAAAAGCAACACGACATTTTTGCAAACAAAACAAATCAAGTTTTCAATGATAAGTTCAAAGGTTTTGAATATAATATTGGAGATAAAAGATTTAGATTTAACGTAAAAGATCCCGTGAAGCTTAAAGACACTCAAGGCGACATTAATAACTTTATCAAAAAGTTTTTGACTAAAGACAATACAATGGACGATGCCGCGGGTTACCATAAGGGGCTTTTTACAGCTATGAATCCTGATCAAGTTGCTAACCATTTTTACGAGCAAGGTAAAGCTGACGCTTTAAAAGACAGCATTGCAAAATCTAAAAATGTAAGCATGGATCCTAGACAATCTCATCAAGAGAATGTTAATACAAGCGGGTTTACAGCAAGAGTTCTTAATCCAGAATCTGATTTTAAGTTTAAAATTAAAAACAATAAATTTAAAAATTAAAAAAACAAAATTATGGCATTAACAAATGGCCCAAATTTAAATAGTGTACCTGCTTCAGGGCAACAAACACTATCTACAAACTACTTAGACCTTAATGGTTCAGGTGGATGGGCACAACAATATTTACCAGATCTTATGGAGAAAGAAGCTGAAGTTTTCGGACCGAGAACTATATCAGGATTTCTTTCACAAGTAGGAGCTGAAGAGTCTATGACTGCTGATCAAGTTATTTGGTCAGAGCAAGGTAGATTACACTTGTCTTACTTAGCTAATATGGACACGAACAACGTCGTTACAATACAAGCTGATATTGACGGTAACAACTCTGGCGCTACAGGTATCACGGTTGAGCACGGTATTAGAAAAAATGACACGATTATCGTTTCTAACGCTACTGGGGTTTATAAAGCAATTGTAGTATCTTTAACTGGTACAAACGATTGTGATATTACTATAGCTGGTTATGACAACGCTACAATACCTACTGCGGGAGCTACTGGTCTTCATTCAACAACTGTGTTAGTTTATGGTTCTGAATATGCAAAAGGAGACAATTATGATGGTGGTGAATCAAGAGGAGCTAATGAGCCTGCTTTCAAAACTTTCTCTAACAAACCAATTATTATGAAAGATTACTACGAAGTTTCAGGTTCTGATGCTTCTAGAATTGGATGGGTTGAGGTCGCTGCGGAAGACGGACAAGCTGGTTACTTATGGTACTTAAAAGCTGAAGCTGATACAAGAGCTCGTTTTAACGACTACTTAGAAATGTCTATGCTTGAAAGTATAATTGGTTCTGATAATGCTCACACTCTAGGTGCTGGTGGTGATGGTGCTGCTCAAAGTGTTGACGCTCACTTGAACTACGCTACTGGAGCAAACGTTGGTACTGAAGGATTATTTGCTGCTATTGAAGATAGAGGTAATATTACTTCTGGAGTTACTGGTGTAAATGCTGCAACTGATTTAGCTGAATTTGATGCTATCTTAGCTGAGTTTGACAAGCAAGGTGCTATTGAAGAAAACATGATGTTTGTAAACAGAGCTACTTCGTTAGCAATGGATGACATGTTGGCTTCTATGAATTCTTACGGAGCTGGTGGTACTTCTTACGGAGTGTTTGACAACTCTGAAGATATGGCTTTAAACTTAGGTTTTTCTGGTTTCAGAAGAGGTTCTTATGACTTCTACAAGTCTGATATGAGATACTTAAACGACTTAGCTACAAGGGGTGGTGTTAACGCTACAGCTGGGGCTAATGCGATTAGAGGAGTTATTGTTCCTGCTGGAACTTCAACTGTTTACGATCAAATGTTAGGAAAAAATCTTAAAAGACCATTCCTACACGTTCGCTACAGAGCTTCTCAAACTGATGATAGAAAAATGAAATCATGGGTTACTGGTTCAGTTGGAGCTGCTACGTCTGCTTTAGATGCAATGCAAGTTCACATGTTATCAGAAAGATGTTTAATTACACAAGGTGCTAACAATTTCATGTTAATGAAATAAGCATTATTTATATTAAAGAGACTGGGATTAATTTCCCAGTCCCTTTTCTTTTTATTAATTTATATTATATTATATTATGGCTAAAAAAGCTAACACAAAGAAAGTTGAGGTAGAACCTCAAATCGAAACAATGGAAGAAGTGGTTACAGAGTTTTTTGAAGAAACTGTAGTTGCAGAACCAAAGGCAAGAAAAAGATTAAAACCATCTAACGAGTGGGAAATAAAAGATAGGGTTTACTATTTGAAAGACGGTAAAAAACCTTTATCAAGATCAATAAAGGCAGCTGGTATATATTATTTTGACGAAGAAAAAGGTTATGAAAGAGAGCTTAAGTATTGTCAAAATCAAAAAACACCTTTTGTTGACGAAATGAAAGGTGATCAAAGATTAGAGCACATTATATTTAGAGCTGGAAATCTGTTTGTGCCAAGAGAACAAACTGTTTTGCAAAAACTATTGTCTTTGTATCACCCGAGCAAAGACTTATTATATGAAGAATACAAGCCAGCTACAATAGCAGCTGACGAAATAGACATACTAAACATTCAAGTTGATGCTTTAATCGCAGCTAGAAATATAGACATCGATATGGCAGAAGCTATTATGCGTGTTGAGAAAGGATCTAGCGTATCAGAGTTAAGCTCTAAGGAACTTAAAAGAGATTTGTTAGTGTTTGCAAGGAATAATCCTAAACTCTTCTTAGAGTTAGCGGATGACGAGAATGTAATGTTAAGAAACTTTGGTATCAAAGCTGTTGAGAATG
>Ga0209337_1003544_pt1 | contig 11005 bp, 12 predicted proteins | sample LinPmetageLP53_FD_184044 | JGI IMG/M metagenome (GOLD analysis project Ga0209337, IMG submission 184044) | Marine viral communities from the Pacific Ocean - LP-53 (SPAdes) (version 2) | ecosystem: Environmental > Aquatic > Marine > Oceanic | place: Pacific Ocean | collected 2010-02-08 | reverse complement strand
CATTTATATGTATTCACTTAACTGTATTCACTATAAGTGTAATCCTACCCCATGCATGAACCACTCCACCCCCATACGTATATTATACATAGGCACTGCAGCAGATGGGGTATTTTACAATTGATATAGTACGTAGATGAATATTACTGTTAATCCAAGCATGAGTATGAACTTCTTATATACATCAATCATTTTTTATAACCTATGAAATCACCTAACTGTTTGCCTAACATTGTTCCATCATCTATGTAGATAACACCTCTTAAAGAACCATCTGTATATTCTCTTAATTGAAGATTACCTTGTCCGTATTTATCATTCCACTTAAACCAATATCCATGTTGATTTGTTCCAGTAAATACAATATTTCCTTGTTCTATTTTATTATTAAAATTGTAATAAAATTGCCCTTGAGAAAGATTTTGAGTAAATGCAAAGTTCACTCCAGACTTTTGATTATGTCTGTTAATTGTTCCTTTATATCTTAAATTCCAACCACTTACCCAATTGATATTTGGAGGAGTTAGCAATCTCTTTTGTGCAAGTAACTTCTTTGCTTGTGCAATTTCTTGTTCTTGTTTTCTTTGTTCTTCTTTAGCTTGTTTGTTTTTCTGTATTGTATCTGCAAGAACTTCTATGACTGCAACAACACCACCACCTTTACCACCTTCCAATTCTTTACCAGACTTATTACAAAAGAGTTCATTACATTGTAATACCTTTTCAACATTGGGATTTACTTGTCCTCTGGTATAATGTTTTTTAACAACTGCACACATTTGACTATTTGCACTTGCTCTTTGTGGGTTTGCTGGGTGAGTTCTAAAATATGCATATTGTTCAACTCCTTGAAATTGTTTCTTCCAATAAGTTGCACTTGCACAAGGGTCAAATCCTGCTAATGCAGTATAAACAATTCCAATTCTATCTGCTTCTTGTTCCATAATATTTGAAAATATAGTTCTTTGAACATTTGTTGGTTTTTTACCAAAAACATCTTTCATTCTCATGTAGTGTGCTTTTTCTTCATTATGAGATGCAGAATTATGAGCAAGTTCATGTGCAATGACAAATGCAAGTTCATCATCTGTTGCTTTATTCATCAAACCAGTAAAGACAAGAAAGTTTCCACCACCAAATGCATATGCATTTACCATTTTAGAATTGATAACTTCAAATCTTACATCTGGTTCGTTTCTATAATGACTTCCTTGAACGACTCTATCAAGAATATACTTAACTCTTTCGTATTCTGGTTCTCCAGATTTATAAACTTTTGCCTTTTGTTTTTTTGCTTCTGCAACAAACCAATTTAATGACTGTATTCCTCTTTTCTTTGCTTGTTTATCACTTGTGGTATTAAGACTTCTTAGTCCAGTAATCTTATCTTTTTTGGAAATTAGGTTTGCACCTTGTTTAAGAAATTTATCTGTTTTACCCCAAAAACCAAGTTCTCCTTTTTTCTCTTTTACTTCTTTCTTTTCATTTACCTTAACTGTATTTGATACTTTTATTTTTGAAGATTTACCTGTTTCATTTTTACACCATGAACTAATTGTTGGGTCACAAGATGATTTATTTGTATATTCTGCTTTATAGGATGGAACGTAATTATCTACTTTTTTTGAATTAGTATTTGTATTGAGTTTTTTTGCATATTGAAAAAATCCATCTTTCCAAATACCTCCTTGTTGATTTCCGTTGTTATAAAAGTAAGTTCCTTCTCCATCAAATTTGTCATTATTAAAGTCACCAACATACTTATCACCATTTGACCAAGACATTGTCCCTTTTCCATGCATCCTATTATCTTTAAAATAACCTACATATTTTTGACCTTTAGATTCTTTATCTTTCCATATTAAAGTTCCATAACCATTTCTTTTACCATTTTGGTATTCACCTTTATAATCATAGTCATAAACTTTTTGATGAAGGTATCTATCTATTGGTGCAAGAAGTTCTAAAACATTTCCGGTAGTCTCTAGAGATTGACCAAGTTTTTCCACTCTCTCTGGGTTGCAACCTATAAGAGGAAATAACAATAAAATTGATATAAGTAACTTTTTCATTTCCTACTCATCCACATATCGTCTCTATTAGTCCATTGAGAAAATTAATTAATGATAACTTATTTCATCTGACTTAACATTCAATTTAACAAAGAAATCTTCAGTAATAATGTCATTCCTTGATGCATAACATCTCGTCATAATACCAAGTGACTTTTTACCTTCAGATATTTGTTTAATTTCCTTTAAAGATTTTGGCTCTATACCATTAACTGATTTTATCCAACAATGTTGCCATAGACCTGCTAATTCAGCTTCAGTTCCATCAACTACACTATGTATTAAAAATGGCTTTTCTTTTTCATCATACATTGTTCTAGGGTCTCTAGAGACTATTGCTCCTGATAAGTATAAATACTTTCTATCTAACATTTTTTCTTCTGGTTTAATTATAATTGTATAATTTCTATTAGAACCGTTATTTCTGAATGTTAACTTTGCTTCACCAGTTTTACCTCTTAGGAAGAAATCTAATTCAGATGGTGTTTTAATTTTTATGTCATTCACAGCAATTAATGATGAACCAATCTCTATGTTTTTTCCCTTATGATAAAAACTACCAACTTTCAAATAATCTTCAGCTTCTCTATCTTCAGCAAATCTAATTGGAAGTTTAATAGGTGATGGGTTTTTACCTTTATTGAATAAATCAAGAATAATACAAACGTTCTTAGATGGAACAGCAAAGCTCAAACCAGTTGATTTTGTAAATGAGGATTTGTTAACACCAATAACAAGACCTGTTTTCATATCAATTAAAGGACCACCTGAGTTGCCTTTATTAATAGCAGTGTCAGTTTGAATAACGTCTTTGCCATAAAGAAATCTGTATTTAGAAACAATACCTCTTGAAGCTGAAAAGGATAAACCTTTTGGATGACCGAAGGCTGCTACTGAAGTTCCACTTGGAACTTTGCCATCACATTTAAGTTTAGCTTCTTTTGCCTCTTTGGGTATTAACTTTGGGTCTATTTGAACAATTGCTATATCAATTCTAGGGTCTACATAAACTTGTTTAACTGGTGAAAATCCATAATTCTTAAAAGCAACTCTTACTTTAGATTTTGACCTTGCTGTTATATGAGCATTAGTGAGGATTAAACCTTTATCTTTATTTATAAGAAAGCCACTACCTTTTCTTAAACCTGCATTTTTATCTTCCCTAAATGGTCTATCAACAGATGTTCTAAACTTGACCGTATATAAGTTAGCATCCTCAAGTACATCTTCAGATGCATAGCTTACCTTTGAAATAGATAATATAAAAATCAAAGTTATTAAAATTAGTTTCATATATTGGTCCAAAATATAAATATTAATTAATTAAAGATAATCCAGAAAACTTCATTCCTGTACCATGACCTCTATACAAAGGTAAAACATCTTCATTGTTTTTTTGGTCAGGGTGATAAAAACATACTGAGGCAAAATGAACCCTGTCGGTAACACTTGATACACTTTCAATAATATCATCAATATTAGAAGGTAATTCTGGCATATACCCCCCAAACTTTGCTGAACCAACTATTACACATTCGTCTTTTTCTTCTCCTTTAAACCAAAGTGAAGGATGAACTGATGGATTACCTTGTGAAGAAAATATCTTAAAACCCAATTTATCTTTAATATAATTTCTTACAACTTGAACAGCAAAATCTTGAATTTCCCAATCTGTCATAATGATGTTTTCATCAGTAACTAAATCATATGGATTTATTAACTCTTGTGTTTCCGGATTAATTAATCCCCAATCAGAAGCATCTACTTCCCAATCAATACCTTTCCTTATCATAGGCATATGACAAGCAATTCCTTTACAGCCTTCAGCTATCATTTTTAATCCATCTGGATTACTGGGTGTGTCTAATTTATTGTCTTTATCCTCTATTCTAACAAAGAATAATTGATTACCAATTCTGAATGATGTGTGGTCTAAAAATGGTGGTATTAAATCTGACTTTAACCATTTAATAGCTTCTCTTCCTCTAGTCTCAAGATGTGTTATAGCTGAACGCCAACAGCTTACAAAATCATCTGAAACCTGATGCATTTCTATCTGATACATAAGTTCTCCTCGTGCAAGATATAGTCATATTTTAGGTTTTATTATTAGATGGAATATATATTTATACCAGAAAACAGGCATAAAAGATAGATGGATTAGGTTATCTATATTCAACAAGTAAATTATGATAAAGTATAACTATATAAAATTTATTTGAAGAGGCTAGTTATGTTTGGTTTATTTAATAAAAAAGGCAATATACTTCCATACATTGATGATGAAGGAAATATGTATGATGCAGACGATGTAACAGTGCATTATGAAGGTACATTAATCTCACCAGAATATGCTGCAGAAACACTTGTTTGGCAAAATAATGGAAAAACATTAAGAGACGAATTTAATACTCAGCCATACCCCCATCATATGCTTTTACCACATGGAAAAGGTAAAATGACTTACAAAGATGGTGATGAAATTCTAGAGCAATATGAAGGTGAGTTTCAGCACGGACAATGTCATGGGCAAGGTACACTTGTTGATAGGCATGGTGAAGTACTTGAAGGTACATTTAAAGAAAATAAATTTATAAAAGAAGTATAATTTTTAAGATAAATTCATTTTATGGAGTTAAAAAATTAAGCTTACTAAATATGCATCTATTATTACATTTATATTAGTTTTTGTATCTTGTTACTTTTTGATTCATTATGGCTCTGAAAAACATTCGCTAATGAATATCTTTATATGCAGTGTTGTAGGATTGTTTTTTGGAGCAATAGTCAATTCAATTTTATTTTTTATAAACTTAGAAAAGGAAAATAAGAGTTGTTTTCAAAAAGAAACACAAAATAAAAATATATTTCAAGAAAAAGATACAGCAAAAGAAGAAAAGGAAAACGTTAAAGTAAACAATGTTAAGTTTATAATAACAATTCCTGATAAGAAAACTGGTATATGTATATGTGGATGTAATGGTAAAAAATTACATTACCAAGTTAATATTGAGGATATTAATATTGGTAATTATCCTTCTTGTCCTGCAAGATATGCGAGAAAAGAAAATGAAAAAAGAACTAAGTTAATAAAAAAACAAAAAGAATTAGATAATTGGTCTTACAGAGAAAATTATAGTTTACCTGCAAAAAGTAAAGAAGAAGCTGTAAGGAGGAGCTTGAAAACCTATCTTGGAAAGAGATGTCTTAAATGTGGTTCAAACATAAAAAGATTAAGCTATGCTTGTAAACCTTGCTTTGATGCAGAACGCAAATTAAGAGAGGCAATGAAAAGAGGTGCTTATCCTGAAAACTTAACTGAAAATGAAAGAAAACAAATTGTTCAAATATACAAAAAAAGCAAGTTGAAAACAGTTGAAACTGGAATAGAACACCATGTTGACCACATTCAACCACTAGCAAAAGGTGGAAGACATCATCCAAGTAATTTACAAATTATTACTGCAAAAGAAAATCTTAGAAAAGGGGCTAAATGGAAAGGTTAAAACTCTTTCATTAGCATAATATATTTTGTCACGACGAGTTGGAAGATACACTAAGTATGAAGCCGCTGAACTAACTAGAATGTTTGGTGAAGGTTATTCTGTTTATAAAATCTGTATAAACTTAAACAGAAGTCAAAACTCAATTAGAAATAACTTAATCAGATTAGGTTTAATGGAAGGTGAGATTACACCTAGACGTTATACAGCTAAAAGAAATGATGTAGTGGTTGATGATAGTATTGGTTCATTAATCTTAAATTATACATGGAATACATTTGCCTTATCTTTTTTGACCATGGTGTTTGTATTAAATCCTAATTATAATATTCTAGAAATTATGTTGGCTTATTTTTTTATTATATGGTTCTGATTTATGGATATAGACCAAAGAGCATCAGACTTAGCAAATCACTTATTGGATATAGAAACTAAATCCAAAACTAGAAGCAATAAAAGAAGCCCATCTGATATTGATAAGTTTATAAAAAGTACTCAGTGGTTATCTAAAAGAATACTCTCTAATTATGCTGCATCTAAAAAAGCACAAACTAGATTATCCAGAGACAAAAATAGATATAAAGCTAATAGCCATAATGTTGATGGTTTGGGATATGAAATATTAATCAATGGTGTTGTATTTTGGTTAGAGTTTGAAAACTTTATTTATACTGATAAAAAGGGAAATTTTATTAGAGAAGAAGGTAAAGGAGAACAAACTAGAATTAAACCATCTACAAAATTCATTGAATGGTTTAAAGTAGACTTACAAACTTTACCTAAACAAATTATAGCTTTTGAAGATACTAACCCAATCATTTACCAACAAGTCACTAAGAAAAAGAATAGTAAGGGAAAGCCTGTTAAGGTTAAGAAGATTATTCCTTATGAAGACACACCTAATACAATTGAAATGCGTAAGAATATTAATGTCATTAATGACTGTTTAAAACGTCATTGGTCTGACTTAGAATTAACAGACATAAAATGGGAAGAATTGCAAACCTCATTGCTTACAGATAAAGAGCATGACTACACCCCAATTCTTCTTCATAAACAAACTATCAGAAGAATATTTAATGATAAAGACTTTGCTCAAGGTGGAAGGTTCTATGGTGGATGGTGGCAAAATATACCATCACCATATAGAGCACTCATTACTATAGATGGAAAAAGAACTAATGAATTTGATTTTAGTAAACTAAACCCAACTATGATGTATGCAGATGCAAAAGCTACCTGTGAAGGTGATGCCTATGATATTGGCATTGGTACAAAGCATAGAGATACAATCAAAGAACTGTTTAATGCAATGGTGCAGATGCAAGAATTTACTGACCATCCTCCAAGAATTAAATTTAGTCAAACTGGTAAAACATGGAAACAGTTACGAGACATGATTCTTAAAAGACACGAACCTATAAAACATATGTTCTTTTGTGGAATGGGAAATAGTCTACAATATCGTGATAGTATAATAGCTGAACAAGTAATGCTTCATTTTGCCAAAAGAGATGTTCCTGTTTTACCTGTTCATGACAGTTTTATTATAACGGCAGGTCTCTTTATAGAGTTGTTAGAAGTAATGGAAAAAGAGTTTAAAAAGCAAATAGGTGTTCCAATAGATATACGGTCTGCTGAGAAATCGGTACGAGTTAGAAGTAGAGGTGATGGTAGTGATATTGAACATATCTTGAATGAGTTGGAAGAGTTTAGTAATTGGACAGCAAGAAATCCTTTGTGATAAAGTCATAACAAATAGCAATTTAGTTATAAAGAGGTGTTAATTGTTTAGGATATTTTTACTTTTTATTTTTCTATCAATGAAGATGATTGGTTTTTCATACGCTTCTAGTTCAACCTATTTGTGTGAATACATAGACGGATATATTATTGAACCTAAAAATATAGTTGATTATCCTATAGGTATTCCAAAAGATAAATTTCTTGTAAGGAAATATGATGATTATGTAATTATTAAAGATGGAACCAGAAAAACTAAATTAACATTTTATAGAAAAGATAGAACGTCTAATAAAGACATTATATCTCGCAATTACTCAGGCAATCATTATATGGGCGATGATAGTACTTTGGATTTTTCAATATTTATCAATCTTCAAACCTCATTAATTCAAGCAAGGTTAATAGATTTAGCTGGTACACATCAAATTAGTTTTGGATTTTATAAATGTTCTAACGTTGATTTCTAAAGGTTAAACATGACTGAAAAAGAATTACTAGAGAAGTTCAAAGAAGAAATTCAAATTGTAAGAACTAACAATAATGAACGTGAAGGATATATAATTAATTCAGGTTCATTGAAGGCAATTTGTATTACTCCAATGAGAAATTACGGTGGAGGTAGCAGAGCACTTTGGGCTATTGAAGGTGTAGAAGCACAATTAACTGTTAACCCAGTTTTCCCATATATTCATGGCATTTGTCTGAAAATTTATGATGACGAGTTGGCTTTTGATTTTAAACCTATTAAAGGTAAGTGGTTTGATGATGAAGATGATTGGGAAAAAAGTAGTAATGATAAGGAAGTACGTAAACTTAGTATTAAAGATATACGTAGATATGATAGAGGACATTTATATTGATTAGGTTACTTTTAAGTATATTTTTGTTTTCATTTATACCAAATGCATTTGGAAAAGAGGTTTCAAACATAACTTGCATTGGTAAAGGAGATATAAAAGCTATGTATTTAGATGGTGTTAATGATATCAAAACCATCGGTAAATCTAAAGCTGTACACAAATTATCATTTACTGAAGGATTTATTACCTTAATCTCCACTAATTTAATAGGAAATAGCGAATTAAGTATTGAAAAAGAATTGCTTACATCAGTTGAAAATAATGGTGAGTTATTTGTTTATCCAAAAGGGGAAGATAAAAGATTTACCTACAGAAAAGATAAGACTGGTTATAGTTTAACTAATAATAATGTGTCTGAAGAAGAACTAATATTTAGGGTAATAATATGGCCTCCCTCTAAGTTTTCCATTCACCATACATTGTTTATTAGGGTTGACAGAGCCACGGGTATTTTTGAGTCAGAGATTTATTTAGAACGAGAATCTAGAACCAGAGATTCTGAATGGAAAAGGTATTATACATTTGTTGGTGATTGTAAAAAAACAAACAAAAATAAATTCTAAACACACCACCCCTGAATCACACAGCCACTATAACCACATCTCATATACCATTGTCTCTGATAACAGTAATGACTCTGTATCACTCCCTATGACTCATTAAAATGGTTAACAATATTCTCACCCCATCTGCTGCAGTGCCTATGTATAATATACGTATGGGGGTGGAGTGGTTCATGCATGGGGTAGGATTACACTTATAGTGAATACAGTTAAGTGAATACATATAAATGTTATTATAGTTTAAATTATAATTACATATAAATGAAGCAAAACCCCTGTACTCAGTAGCGACTTTTTAACTGTAACATTTAGGGTAGACCAAACGGTAGACCATTATGTGCCTGTTGACACGGATTCAGTAATACATAAACTGAGCATAGAGCTTGTATACAACTACAAGTGGTGCATCTTAGATGAACTTAACTCTTCTCAGCCGCACCATTTCAAGTGATTCAGTCACCCTAAGTAGTTGATGTGCAAGCATATTTTGTAATGTGTGCTTGGAGGTAGACCAGATGGTAGACCATTTAAATGTTTCCTACTTATATAAAAAGCGTGGTGTATTTTATTTCACCAAGCGTGTTCCATGTGATGTGAAATCTTACTATAGAAGTGACCGTATAGTTATTTGTCTTAAAACCAAATCAAATGTGTCGGCTATTCGTGCTAGTAAATCACTATATCAAAAGCTAGATGATTATTGGACCTCTATCAGATTAACTAAGATGCAAGTTCCTGCTCAACACTTGCTTGTTAGCAAACCACCTGTAAATAGCAATTCAAATGCTCCTTTGTTATCTGAAGCTCTCAACACTTATTTGAAGCTAAAAGGTGAAGGCAAAGATAAGACATTTATAAGAGGTGCTAATAGGAATATCAAATACGTAATAGAACTATTGGGTGATTTACCCATTGATGACTATAGCAGTAAAGATGCATCAAAGTTCCGTGATTGTTTAATAGAGAAGGGGTTATTAGTATCATCTGTCAAAAGAGTATTCTCATCTATCCGTTCAATTATAAACTTATCAATTAGTGAAGAAGGCATTAATTGTATAAATGCCTTCAGTAAAACTTATATGCCTGACAATGATAATGTAGATATAAGGAAGCCAATCCCAACTAAAGACATTAAACATATCCAATCATTATGTAGAGAATATAATGATGATTTAAGATGGTTAGTAGCTTTACTTAGTGACACTGGAATGAGATTAGGTGAGGGGGTTGGTTTATTAAAATCAGACATCAATCTTGATTGTGAGATACCTCATATAAGACTCATTCCTCATCCTTGGAGACGTTTAAAGACAAAAGGAAGTCAGAGATGTATACCACTTGTGGGAGCATCACTTTGGGCTTGTGAGAGAATCTTAGAGCATAACAATGATAGTATTTATGCCTTTCCTAGATATACTTCAGTAAGTGTATGCAATGCTAATAGTGCTAGTGCTGCTCTTAACAAATGGATGAAAGAGAAACTGTCAGACAGTTATGTAATTCATGGATTTAGACATGGTTTTAGAGACAGACTAAGAGCAGTTGAATGTCCTTCAGAAATCATAGACCAATTAGGTGGATGGAGATTAAAAAATGTAGGTCAGGGTTATGGTAATGGTTATGGTATTGATGTTTTAATTAAATGGATAACATGTATTTAATTTTGGATATCCAAGTGAGATGAGCTACTAATTTTCCAAGATGCATCTCTCTCATTACTTTTAATAGCTCTATATTTATTCATGTAATCTTGTGGGTCAACGTTACCATAACTGCATTTAATTTGTTTTGAATCGTTAGGTAGGATTTTCTTTGGTTCACAATATAAAACTTCTACAGTTCTATTATTTTCATCAGTATTATTTTTTTTCTGAAGTGTGAGTTCAATCTGATTTACTTTCACAATTTGGCTAGTCTGATTAGTTATATTGTATTGACTATGTCTCATGCCTGTATTCATGTCATATGGTCCAAATCCCGTAATATTAAGACCAAATCCTTCATAACTAAACTTATTGAAGCAAATATCTTTGTGAATATCATTTTCATTTCCAGTTTCAGGATATTCTTTTAAACATTTTAGATATTTTTGATAAGGTGTCTTTTTTTCATTAATACAAGAAGATAAAATTAATATTGGTAATAAAATTATCAATTTTACCATCTGGTCTACCTCCAAGCACACATTACAAAATATGCTTGCACATCAACTACTTAGGGTGACTGAATCACTTGAAATGGTGCGGCTGAGAAGAGTTAAG
>Ga0209337_1003542_pt1 | contig 11008 bp, 7 predicted proteins | sample LinPmetageLP53_FD_184044 | JGI IMG/M metagenome (GOLD analysis project Ga0209337, IMG submission 184044) | Marine viral communities from the Pacific Ocean - LP-53 (SPAdes) (version 2) | ecosystem: Environmental > Aquatic > Marine > Oceanic | place: Pacific Ocean | collected 2010-02-08 | reverse complement strand
CACTTCGGTGCGAGTGGTATGAGTGATTATACCAAGAACAAAGACCCCAAGCGAAAGGCCTCGTATCTCGCTAGGCATCGTACATCGGAGAATTGGGCTGATTACAAATCGGCAGGGTCACTCTCCCGATACATCCTCTGGAATCAACCCACACTCAGGGGATCGATCGCTGATTACAAGCGTCGTTTCAAACTCACGTAAAAAACTAAACTCATCCTCCAGCGTGTTATCCAGGACAAAGGACTAAATGGATTTATACTCCGTATTTTTAATCTACGAGCATTCATACTAAGAATATGGAAGCTCCGTCAGGGAATATTAACGTAGAGGTAACACCCGCGAACACTCTCTCCAACGGGAAGATATCTTTTAAAGGGGGTGCTCCTGTGATCCAGTTCATCATTGGTGAGCAGGATCGCATGCTGATTGGCAAGAGTGTGCGTCTGTGCGGTAATTTCGTGGTGAAACTGGATTCCTCGGGGACGGCTACGGATTTCGTGGGTACAGGCGGGGCGTCGGCGGGTGATGAACTTCATCTGCCGTCTCGCCTGGGGACCTATGCGATGATTGATCAACTCGTGATCAAGTCGCAGGCGACCCACCAGGTCATTGAGCACATCCGCCATTATTCGCGGTTCTGTGCATCGTTTGTCCCTGTGACCAACTCTCTGGACGATTCGCAGTCTCATCTATCGGAGTCGTCGTTGATTATGCCGAACTACAACATTCACAAGAAGTCGGTGACGGATATCCCGTCCCAGCGTTCCGCAACCAAGGGGGGCAACTCGTTCTGTATGAGTCTGCCGTGTGGTCTGTTCAACGGCGTCGCCGACATTCCGCTCTCCAAGGACTACGGTCTTCAGGGTCTTCTGGTAGAGATTCATCTCGCACCCGATCAGAATGTTCTGTTTGACATTACAGGAGCGGGGGCTGACTTCACGAATGCCTTCTACGAACTCTCGGACGTGAAGTTAGTGGCGGAGATGGTGAACCCGACTCAGCAGATGCTTCAGTCGTACGCCTCAGGGGGGAACACCTTTGAATACAATACCATTTCGTCCTACTTCTCATCGATCAATTCATCCAATGCCATCATTAACTTCAATCTCGGTATGCGAAGGGTTCTGGGCGTGTTTGCGAACTTTCTTCCAAGCGAATCCATTAATAGTCTTAATGCCGATGGCACTGCGACGCCTCCTATCATTAATGCGGGCGGTGAAGTGGCGGACATTAGTCAAGTGGTCTTTACTCGCGGGGGTACTCGTTATCCTTTGGAATACAACCTGGATACATCGCAGAAAGCAGATACAGCTCTCGCTCAGCAAGATTTCGTGGACTCTCAGCTTACGCGTAACTATCTCAATTCCATTAAGGCCTTTGCTCAGTTGAGTCGTTCGGGGATCTCCTCGCGTGGCACCTGGCTCAGCGATCATTCGGGAGCCAACCAACTCGTCGCGGATCTGACAGCGGTAGAGAATGGCAATTGCTACGGTGTCGGTGTCGCATACGACACGATTAGTGGCGACGGTGTGGATTTCTCGCAGATGAACTGGGGGATGCAACTTGACTGCGATCTCACCACCAGTCGCCCTCACGCGTGCTATGTCTTTGTTCACAGCAAGGCCACCCTTGTCTTCAATCCCTCGGGCCTTCAGGTAGTCAATTAAGTAGAAAGAGTCATATGAACTAAATTGAATTGTCGTTTTTTTAATCTAGACGGAGTCATACCAAGTAAAATATGGCTCAGTCTTTTCAAGCGTCTCAGCAACAGGGCGGACAGATGTCCTCAGCACGGGCGGGTCCGTCGCCAGGTGCGTCGGCGTCTCAGATCCCCGACCTCCTCAAAATTGGGCAGATTCCCACGAACACTCAGATCTCCGTGGAGACATCGATCTTGGAACCTGTGACGCAGAGTCAACAGAACTGTAAGTTCGTCCTTCAAGCGAAGGGTCTGCTCCACAGTCATTCTAAGATTGAGTTTGAGTTCCAGTCTCCGCATACGACCGCGGGGGCCAGTACTCCCGCCGATGCCTTCTTACCCGTCGGTGTGGGAATCCACGGACTCATCGAACGTGCGACCATGCGAGTGGGCACCAAGACCATTTGCGAGATTGAGGATTATGGATTCTACGCCTCGTATCGGTCGCAGTTCCTGTCACCCGAAGCACTCGTGGAGCGTGAACAGTTCCTGACAGGGCGGAATGGGAATGCTCTGGATATCTCCTACACCGATCGTAAGATTGGTACGGCAGGTGCGGGATACATCTATGGAGCCGACGAACAGTCCAACACCTCGGCAGACGGTCTCTTGCTTGCGAATGGGAATGAAGTACAGGTCGCCAGCTCGGGTTCTGTGTGGCCTGTGGGAGCCCCTGTGAATTCAACGATGAATGATGCGACGGGTGTGGTCCGACCTGTGCTGGATGCGACTCAGCTCACTCGTGTCCTGGAGTCGGGCACAGGGACGGGCGTCTATGCCACCGATCAAGCGAAGTGTCCCACCTTTCAGATTGCGATCTCGGATCTGTTCCCGTTCCTCAAGAGCAACCAGCTCCCGTTATATATGATGAAGGAACCCGTGAATTTTGAGTTTGTCTTCTCCAATATGGGCGACAGCACCACTCACAATACCGAGCGTGTCTGCTCTGCAGAGCGGTCCTGCCAAGCACCTGTCCTTCTCGCCTCCACCCGTATGATCGCCGACCATCTCTACTACCCGCAGGAAATGATGGAGGCGTATGCCTCGGCGAATAAGACTCTTCAGTTCCAATATATGGATTACCGAATGTCCAAGTTCTCGGTCGATCCAACCACTCTCTCCAGTCAAGCGATCCGTAATATCGGTGGTGCGGGGCGAATTGTCAGCAAGGTTTTCTGGGGAATCAATCAGACCGAGACAGTAGGAACCGCGGGTCCGAACTCCAAGTGGATTCAGAATAAGTATGTCGCCATCTCCCCGAATCGTGATTACTCGGCGGGCAGTCCCTGGACCGCCAATAGCCAAGGTTCGGCCGTCTTCAATCTGAAGGTCAATGAGCAGTTCCTGTTCCCCGTAGATGTCAGTAATGTCGCCCGTGATTTTCATAACGTCGTCCAGACAGAGGGTCAGGTTCCTTTCATCTCGCGTGAAGTGTATTCCAAGGAAGGGGTCTCGCTCACGATGGCCCGCTACAACGAGAAACTCCAGACGGGGGCAAGCGATACTCAGGTCTTCGGTTCGGGTCGGACAATCGTAGGGTCAGGTGGCCAATATCCAGGGACTGCCTTCTGGAATGCGATGCGACTCAACCGAGGTGAGCGGGTCAACAGTCGGGGGATTGAACTCTACTTCCGACAGGACGTAGATACTCTGGCAGATTCCAAGATGGTTCAGCGTGTCTGGTTAGAGACTCTTCGTACCGCGGTTCTGCAGGACGGAGTCTTGGAAGTGTTTTACGCATAGAGAGAAAAACCATCCACCACCAATCAAAATAGGAGTCTCTCCATCTTTCTTTCATTTACCTAGACTATTAAAAAATGTAACGCTCCGTATATGGCGTACGGATCGACGGATAAAGGAAATGCCAGAAAAGGCAAACCAGTCGGTTCTCGTCTGGGCTTTGACGCAACCAAACAAGAAGCGATGAAAGGTAAGAAACCTCCCGCCAAGAGGAAACCGACCCCAGGTGCGAATAAACTCTCCCCCCAAACGCTGAAAAAACTTCAGGTCCATCAGGCCTCAGGTCATTCCGCAAAACATATGGCAAAAATGAGAGTTTTGCTCAAGGAAGGTCGGTCCTTTTCCCAGTCGCATGCGATGGCCATGAAAATGGTCGGCAAGTAATCCGTTCAGAAGCTGTAGTTTTTAATCCAAGACATATTAAACTATGTCTCATATTCCATCTCAGGGACCGTATGTGGATACGTTGATCGTGGATTGTTCTCGATCAACCTCTGAAGAAGTCAAGGGCGACCCCACGAATACTCAGAATGCGGTATTTACGAATAAGCTAGGAAATGGCATCAAACTCAACCCAGGCGATAAGATATCGGTAAGTTCCGCCTACATCTCTGAAAGGGGTGTGGGTGGGTCTGTGATTGAGTTCAAGGGGGTCAAGGCGGTCGATGAGACCTATACTCTGTATGAATCAGTCATTACCAAACCCGAACTCCCCAATATGTTCCCCACCGACGGAGCCTCCACAGCCTTTCAGAATCTAGCAGACCCTCGGAATCTACATGCTCCGACACCGTTTGCGGATTTCGGCCCCCTCGGTGCCAAGAAGGTGGTTCATACCAAGACCGCCAAGACCTTTCAACTCTTAGATAATGAAATGAATGTAGAGATCTCCTTCTACAAGACGACGAATGGTGAGGGCTACATGCATCTTCCACGAAGATATGATATGAAAGCCAAGACAGGACAACTTCAAACGGTCGGTGGGGCTCCTACAGTCGCTCGGAAACGGCAACCCTACGAATTCACAGAAAATATGCTAGGTCAGGCAGAGCCCGATGCCACAGACGAATCTGTTGATTACGATTGTCCGTTCAATGGAAGGGCGACCATCTCTCCTCGTGTGACGAAGTGTTGTCCCGCCGATTGGTATCTGTATCAAGGACTGGACGATCAGGGAGTCTTTCCAGGAGTACCCTTGAATACGCGAATCTCGGGCGACGAGCTCAACCCTGGACCCGAAGTCTTTTTGAAATCGGTGTGCCCCCTCTATACTCCTCGCTCGAGCGGGTTATGGGACGTGGATTCGTCAATCGCTCCGAAGCTGTATAGACAGGTCGGGCACGACGGCCACGCCTTCCAATCGTATCAGATGAAGCAAAAAAACGATAATTCAAGATACACCATCTATGCGAAAGACGTCTGTTATTACGCGGAGTATGTCGGGGACCAACCAGGGCCCGCGATGAATGGCTCCACCGCCAACGACACGACGGCACCGAAACCCGTGTATGAGATTCCCAATTCATTTGCGGAAGGACTCCCTACAGGGACCAAGTATGGAACGCCGTATCTCTCTCGGGACGATTTCAGGGGCACCGAGATCGATGATGGGGGTGTCGCGAAGTTTGATGTGAATTACGACAAAGAGCCCGCATGCTCGGGATACACACGCTACAGCGAAATCAAGAATCTCAAGGTTCCCAAGGGTTTCAATTCACCGAGTAATGTGGCGGAGACCCTCACCAATCAACTCAATCAAACCAAAGAGCAACGAATTATCCACGGGGTCTCAGGGACTTATTTGGGACCGTATAAGGAGAATGTCATAGGTCCCGCCCCCATCAACAGTCCTACGACTCAAGGGTCGTTTGATTGTAGAGAGTATAATCAGAATTCGGCGTATAATGGATTTTATACAGATGATTCAACCGACGGTAAGCTCGCGGAGAGCACCTATGGGACCACTCTGACGACGGGCCAACGTCAAATCAAGGTCTCTACGGTCCTTGAATCCGAAACCCTCAAGTCCTTCGCGTGTGGGAATATGGATACTTGGTCCGAAGCCAATTTCATAGGATACAGGGGTGGAGACCCTCGTGATGTCGGGGCCGATGCCACAGGAGATCGTGTGGTTGCGGAAGCGGTGATTCCGTGGAAGGTCATACCGCCTCGCCCTGCCATCACCACCCCACCCGATGCAGGAACCGACAATATGGCGACTTCTTCGTGGAGCACGAAGAAATATAAGGAGGCGGATGGAAGCAAACTCACAGAAATCAAACCCCCGACCGTCCAGAACGTTCAGTATCTCAGTAATTACCAATATATCGGCGTGAAGCGTCCTGAACTCTTTGATTCCTATCGGGAGTTTTGGAAACCTCAGTTAGAAACGACGGGTAGTTGGCGATACTTTGATGCTCTACAGAATCTGACGGGAATGGACGTTCTTGAGTTCCCCGACCACCCGTTCATTACGACGATGGATTGGACGGACGCCAACCTCTTACGATTCAAGGCCGTCTTTGACGCTCAAGCCAAGTATCCCGAGATCTTTGAAGGATACGAGTATTCCAATATTGAGAGTCCAGGGGGGAATTACAATCGGATCGATCATCCAGATGTGGCGAAGGGTGTCTCTCCCGATTACATGCGATTCATTCACGTGAATAGCTGGTCGGGGTCCAATCCGAATCAAAAGGGGGCGTATCGCCCCGATGCCACGACCCCCGTAGATTCAAACCTACCCGAAGACTTCCCCGTGTATTCACAGAGACACGCGGATGCGTCTAAGACCCCGTATATGCCCTTAGGGAATGACAACTGTCAAACTCCTTTGACCGACAAATACGCGAGGGAACTCAAAGCGGGAGCGACGGTAGAGACCTCCTCGTGGAGTAATGTGGTTCGTACATTTGACCCAGGTTCCGCGGGAGTCATAACGAAGTATGACATTCCTCTCAACCAGTCGCGAAACGCCCAAGATTTCGCTTCCGCTCCGCTCTTCGTGTGGTATAACGAAGTAGACAAAGACAATACCGTCAATCACGGGAATCAAGACAGAGATCTCGCCTATGGGTGTATGTTTAAATTTACACTTAACGACCCTGCTCTGGGACCGACTAAGATATATACTCCGACAGGGAGTGCCGTCTCCACATTTATGGACTCAGACCTCGTCCAGGCTTTATGGGACGCAGGGAAGAGAAGTTTCATCGGATTTAATACCAAGAATATTGGGGGACTGCCAGGGCATCTCGCCGATCCGTGGGCGGATTTCCTAACCGAGCTCCCTGTGGTGGCGACTGCCATCGTAGAATACCAGCGATATCAGATTAGAACCACAGGGACGACCGATTGGACTCTCGTGGGAAGTGTGAATTCGGTACCAGGAACCGTCTTTACGTCCAACGCGGTCTCAGGTCTTGGGACAGGAACCGCTCAGAAAGTGTGCTCTGGATTCGCGAGACCGAGTAATTGGTTGAATACCGCCTCTACCGACCCCTATGGGAAAGGAACGGGGTGTGGGTTTGACATACATTTCAACGCCTACGGGACCTCGTGCATCGCACTCTATACGGGGTATTTAGATGGCGATAAATATGCGGTGACGAAGCTGAAACAACACTCCGAAGTCCCTGGAATTGGTACGACCCACGAGGTCCAAGGAGAATACTATTGGGATCGGGGGACCCAAGATCCCCGAAAGGGGCCTAAATCGGCTGTCATCACTACCAAAACCAACTCAGAGGCGATTACTCGCTCCACTCAAGTCACCGTAACAGAGATAATGACAAATATCGCGGACGGTCAGTTAATGACGGGAGCAGGGGTCACGGATTCCTGCTATGTGACATCTTTCAATTTTGACGCTAAAGAAATCAACTTCTCACCCCCACAGACAATCGCGAAGGGTGTCACACTCTCGTTCTTCACCGCGTCGGATAACTATACCTATGAGAATCAAAGCGTCAGCAAATACATTCGGGAGCGGTATGTGGGGGCCAATCAACCCTTACTCAATTTTGATGAGAAGGGCGAACGGTTCAATTTCCAGCAACTCCACAGCCCTCTGTATATTGGAAACGAAGCGAATGCGGGAGATGGGTTAACTTCGGTGGCGTTAGAAGAAGGGAAGCAAGTTCTGGAGATCAATCGCCGATTGATGGGAAATGATTTCACGCCTGAGATGATGCCTTACAAGACTCCTATCAAACTCACGAAAACCCCCACGACATCGGAAACACCCCCGATACAACCGATGAATGACAATCTGATCCCCTGGCAGGTCTATGATTCCGATGGTGGCATCTTTCTGGAGAACTTCGGTCTCACTCCCGCTCAGTGGGATTTATCTCTGTGGGGTGTCCTTGGATTTTCATACGGTCAGTTTCACCCGACGGGTGCGGGGAATCGTCAAAATCGTATCAACAATATCATCGAGACGACGAACCTGTTGGTTCCCACGACCAACGCGAATCTAGAAGCGTCGGATGTGGTCAAGTTCAGGGGGAATCGGTATGGCAGTTCTCTCTACACCTTCCAACCGCCTATCGGGTCTGTCACAGGGACGTCCCTGATTGCGAGAGAGCAACCCTCCGTTGATTATCCAGTCATCGTCATCGATCAAACATCGGCACAGATCAACGCGGAAAGTTTACCGAGAAAGATGTTGAAGCCCTTTTTCCTCGTCAAGTCTAATGTGATTGGTGATATGAGTTACTGGGGTGGAGGAGATTCAGGGCAGAATCTCCCTGTTGTCTGTGTAGTGAATAAAGAGAATGGATTTGGTGACTTCTACTTCCAGAGAGGATTTGATATGGAATTTACTGTGACGCATCCCCGAATGCTAACGAGTATCACCTGTAGTATCCACGATCCTGATATGAGACTCTCAACCTGCGGACCCGATTCCAGTTTGATCTTCAAAATTACCAAGATGAATCATGCGAATCTAGATGTGGTTCAGGATGTGCTTCAGCAACAGCAACAGGCGATGCTTAAACACAAGGACAAACTGAAGTTTATGGCAGAAGAGGAAGCAAGGGCTCAAGCACGGGTTCGATCGCAATCTCCCGTCACACAACGTATCGGATTAGGTGAAGGGGAAGGGGATTATATGGCACCTCCTGGGCTGTCTGAGATGGAACAGTTAGGCGGGGGTCTCGCTACGGAGCATTATGGGGGCCAGGCCACTCAAACGCATCGTCCCCCCGCTCCTGTGAATCCAGTACATCCTGAAGGACAAAGGATGGATAGACACGTCACGGAAGCGGAGTTTCAAAGGGCACGAGCAGGTCTTCAGATGGAACAACGAATGTCCGAACAACCTGGCTACGCCGAAGCACGGGCGAGATCGTTCATAAGTCATCCCGAGCACCCCGATCACGCTTCGTACCTAGAGGCCAAGGCCCAAGAAAAGGCACAGGCAAAGGGAACCATCCAGAGTCGTAACATAGGACGGGGGCCCGCACGATCCATTCAGCAATTATCGGCACGACCCGTATCTACTTCGGTTCCAGTAAGAGATCCAGAGGAAGAACGAAGGGAAAGGGAACGAAGGCAAAGGGAACAACGACCCGAACCTAGGGCGTCAAGGGTGCGACCTATTGCCGAAACAGTGGCAGAACGACGAGAAAGGGAACGGAGGCGTAAGGACCGACAGTAATCTTAGACGTTCCAGCAAATCTCCTTCGTTGCACGATTGAGTTTCCCCGCCTTCTGAGTGTGCTCTCGGTCATGATAGAGCATCTGTTTCTCGTGGGAGAAGTAGTACCGCTTCTTATTGTGAATGTAAAAATCAGTGGGGACATATTCCTCTAATTCATCTTCAAGTTCAAAAACTTCAGCCCTCAGTTTTTGGTTCTCTTCTTGGAGGAGACGGACAGTCTCTTCTTGTGATTGCGTCCTCGGTTCGATGAGGGGGGTGCGTTTGACTGCCTTTATCTCAGCCGTCATTTGCTGATACGCCGTTGAAAGGACACGCACCATATTCTCTAGATTGGTGGGATCTCCCCCCAACTCTATGATCTTCTTAACCTTCTGTGCTTTCGTATTTCCGTACACGGATCCACCCTCCATAAGGTCATTCAGTATCGCGTTGAGAGTCGCCACTGGTGGGGAGAATGTCATCGCTTTATCAATGTGTAAACGCCAGATGACCTTAAATAAGGATTGACTGCCCTGCCCAGGGTGTCCAGGGTGTTTTGAGTTTTTTAGAATTGGATTCAAGAAAGAGTCTCTTCCAATTAAATTAAAAATGGTTGGACACCTTGGGAACCTCAGGCAGACTCTGATTCAGGTTCAGGTGCTGATTCTCCTTCTGATTCCGCATCCTTGATTCCTTGGAGGATATCTGGTTCGGGTGCCAATTGGGGATTGATCTTGAAGATCTCGCACTTATCTAAACCGTTTGTGATACTAGGTTTGGACACGTTGTAATTCTTGAATTTTGATTTGAACTGAGAGATGATATCATCATCAATCATCGGACTCTGTTCGATGAGGCGGTCGTATTCGGCACGGCAGAGTTTCAAGAAGTCGTTGTTCGGTTGCCTTCGTGCAGGATCAAGGGCGAGTTCTATGGAGATATTCCTCCCCAGTTTACTCCAGGCCACACCCTGGGCTCGGTGACTCTCCATAGTTTCGCAGACCTTCAAGAATGTTTGAAGCGTTCCGAGGATTCCCGCGAACAAGTTCAAACCTCCCACGATAGCGGTCGCGATCTTTTGTCTGTCCTCGGGGATATATTCTTTCATCGCAAAATTTGCTGTACCCGTAAGAGTAGACAACACGATCACGGGTATGGAGAAGCAGTAGTAACGCTTCTTATACTTCTTCTCGGATCGACCGTGGAGCCACCTCATGCACGAAGCCTTCTCGGACCAGGTCGCCAAGAGGATCTCGGTTTCTAGGGCCCACTCTGACATTTATTCTCGTGTAGATATTTTCTCTTAAACCAATCGCAAAAACGGTATCGCGAAATTTGATAGGAGGTAAAAATTTGATATCATCTTACAAACCAAACCAAACACACGAACAACCAAACACACGAGAAAACTAAAACACGAAATGACCTCATGCTGTGATATCTCTTACGAAGAATACGCGAAGCTCAGGGCGGAGTTAGAGACACTCAAGGAGGAGAAGGCGAGAAAAGGGTACAGACACTCGGCGAGTGGTGAAGTCTCTTGGTGTAAAGACGAGGAGATGGAGGAGTTAGAAGACTACCGAAGTCTCGCGAACACCTACACCCCGAACGGCACGGTTGACGAACTTCAGACGTGTCTGGAGGAATGCGAAGAGTTGACCGAACCCGACGGGTGGAATTGGGATGTAGAGGCTGTCTTCACACTTGCCTCGGACACCTACGGGCTTGATGATTTCATTACCGAAAGTACCACATATCAGGATATGGTAGAAGAGAAGGATGAAGAGATAGAGATCCTATTGTCTCAGGTCAAGGAGTGCGACTTGATCATCAAACAGAACGGGTTGGGCGAGATCATCAAAAACAACGCGTAGATAGAACTTGCGAGAATAGGTAGTCGTTTTTTATCACCACGCCTCGTA
>Ga0209337_1003539_pt1 | contig 11014 bp, 8 predicted proteins | sample LinPmetageLP53_FD_184044 | JGI IMG/M metagenome (GOLD analysis project Ga0209337, IMG submission 184044) | Marine viral communities from the Pacific Ocean - LP-53 (SPAdes) (version 2) | ecosystem: Environmental > Aquatic > Marine > Oceanic | place: Pacific Ocean | collected 2010-02-08 | reverse complement strand
CTCATACCATTATAAATATGGATATAGTAAAATACTATACAGTACAAGCAATGGGTACTACAGGATCTACAGCATCACAATCTAAAATATATATATTTAATATAGTAGATGAATGTGAGTATCCAACTACTAGAATTACATGGCTAAATAAGTTTGGAGCATGGGATTATTACAATTTTAATAAAAAGACTGTACATACAACAAGTGCAAAAAGAGAAAAGTTTAATGCTCATAATGGTAACTGGAATGAGGGAGCTTTTAAATTTACAGCCAATAAAGGAGGATCTACTGTATTTAGAGTAGACTCTAAGGAGTCATTAGTTCTTAACTCTGATTACATGACAGAAGAAAAGGCAGCATGGTTAGAAGGTGTCATCACATCCCCTGAAGTCTATATAATTAATGAAACATCTGACTTTGATTTCAACGATACAGCTTCATTAATAACTGCTGGTAGAGAAAAGATACAGCCAGTGATAGTAACTAACAGCTCTATTACTAGAAAAACTCAAATAAATGACAAGATGATAATGCATACTTTAAACATAGAGAAATCAAACAGCAATAACACTAGAAAAAGATAATGTTAGAATTAATAATCAAGCCTCAAAGTAGTACAAACTGGATATATGAATCAACATCTGATGCAATGCAATACGTTGCTGATGGATCTTCATTTTCTTCTCATAGTAATACTACAACTTTAGGATCGTCAATTATAAGTACTAACGATATATTTGATATTGTATACGTAACTGATGCTCCTAATGGTAACTGGCAATCATTCGCACAATCTGGATTTGGATCTGCTAGTACTCCTGTATTATCTGGTCAATCTAGAAATAATAACGGAACTACTGGAGTACCATTTAGTGGTATTAGAATGTGCTCACCTAGTATAAATCTATTGAGAGGTAGGTCAGGAATATATCAGGAGATATATGGACTCACTACAGGTAAAAAGTATGTTGTAACTGTAAGTTATGTAGTACCAACTACAGCGCCTTCAGATACTTTACTTGAGGTATATGTACATGATTTAACGCCATCTATTCGATATGAGGTTGCAACTGATAGTAATTTAGACTTCGTAGATGGATCATTTTCAATGGAATTTGAAGCTAACAATCCAACTCAAGTATTATCTATATTACACTCATCTAGTGTTAATGAATGTTTAGACATAACTGGTGTGTCAATTACTGAGCATGTAAGCGAATTAAATTATACTTATTCTGACTTTGCAGATGGATCAGTATCTTTGGATTTATTTGATAATGACATACCATTAACATTGTCAATTAGCTCTTTTACTGATGCAACTAGTAATCTACAATCTTATTCTAAAGACTTTACATTACCTAGTACCAAAAGAAATGATAGAGCATTTACATATATATATGATTTATCTACAACTATAGAGGATGATGTTAATTCCTTTAATCCTTACATTAAAACTTTAGCAACTTTAAAGGATGATGGTCAAGAAATATTCTCAGGAGAACTAACATTGAGCTCTATTAATAAAAATGATACAGGTATAGTATATGAAGTTAATTTACAATCTAGAGTATCTGGGTTAGCTGAGGTATTAGCAGAAAGGAAATTAGAAGACATATTATTAACTGAATTAAATCACGATTATACAGCAGCAAATATTATTAATAGTTGGACTGGAGATTTAGATCTATTAACTCCATTAGCGTCAGATTCTTTAGCTATAGACAATTTATCACTATCTAAGACAGGAGTATTGAAATATCCTTTTGTTAATTGGGTTGGTGATTTAATTGATAATGGTATAGGTAATTTAACACTAACAAAATTAGAAGAAGGATTTAGACCATTTATACAGTGCCATTATTTATTTAATAAGATATTAAAAAGTGCTGGTTTTACTTATTCCTCAGCATTTCTAGATAGTTATAAGTTTAAGAAGTTATTTATGGACTTTAATCACGGTAAAGATGCTGGTGCATCAATATCTAATATATCAGATGGTGGTGGTAATTTTAGATCAGACTGGGAACACTCCAACAGTACTAGATGGATAACTCCTTCTTATACTAAGATTAAATTTGATAGCATAGTATCAGATACTGAATTTAATGGCCTTTTAGGTAGCGCATTATGGAATACAACTGATAGTTACTTACAGCCTATAACAGATGGTACAACTATAAATCTAGTAGCTAGAATACCATTATTTAATGAAACTAATACAGAGAAAGGAGTTTACTGTAGAACTAGACATGAGAAAGCTGATGGTACTATAACTACAATACACTCAGATCAATTTGACATATCTGGATCAGCACTATTTGATCCTTCTGAGAAATATGAGCCAAACATAACTAATTTGACATTAGAAATTGGTGATAAAGTATACTTTGAGGCTAAGACTAGGACTAGTGATACTGAAAAGGTTAGACAACAGATAACAGCTGATGTTAATGCTTACAATACATACGTTAAAAGTGATGGTATATCATCTCAGACTGTAGAATTATTATCATTATTAAAAGACTCTAGAGGAGATATTGGTCAATGGGATTTCATAAAAGGATTTATTAACATGTTTAATTTAGTAATATCACCAGATCCAGAATCACCAACTAATTTAATAATAGCACCTTATAATGAAGTGTTTGGACTAGAGGCTGCTAAATACTGTATTTTGACTAAAGACTTTGAAGGACGCGTAGAGGGCTTTGAAATGAGAACTAATCACTCAGGAACATCACACTCATATAATGCATTAGGTGAGTTCGTAGGCGCTTCAGATGGTACTCAGACAAAGAATTGGCATGGTGCAAATACTATTGTTGATGATGGTGGTAAATTTATAGATGGTGAATTTTATGAGATAGAATATAAGATTAAAAATATAACAAATGGAGGTTCTGTTAATTGCGTTATAAATAAAGGATATAAAGTATTAGATATAACTCATACAAGTGATGAGATAGTAAGAAGTTCATTTGTATTTAATAAAGCATCTAATGGAGGTGATGATAACTTAAAGATAAGATTCTCAACTTTAGACGGTGTTGCATCTACAGGTTTAGCTTATGAATACACTATTGAATATGTAAGAATAATAGGTACTAGAGCTAATGATATAGTAACAAAAGACTGGACTAATAAGGTTGATGCTGATTCTTTTTCTATAAATATTATGGATTTAAAAAGAGATGTAAATTTCAATTTTGAAAAAGATTCTGATGATAGTTGTCATAATAAATACACTGAAGCAATACCATTATTTAGTAATGAGGAGTACAACTATGGAGATTTAAAATATAGAGCTAGTAATTATACAGCATTAAAAGGTACTGACAAAGTGTCAGTTTCTCCTTTTGCATCAACTATAATCAAGCCATTATCTAACTCAGCACCATTAAACGCATTAGTATTACCTTCAGTATATAAGCATAATGATGATAATACATTTGAAACATTTAAGAATAAACCTAGAATATTATTTGATAATGGTGTAAAAGAATTTAACGGTACATTTAGCTCACCTAGTCAAAATAATTCTGCTGGATTTAATCTACAACAACAGTATCTATTATTCTCTCATTTCTCAGAGTATACCAACTCAGGAGGAGTACCTAGTACTGCATTAGATTATAATTTTGATAATTGTCAAGCTGTTGGAATAGATAATCCTTCTCTTAATGGTTTATTTAATGAATACTGGTCTACATATTATGATGAGTTGTATCATGTAGATACTAGATTATATAAGGTTAAAATTAAGTTAAATGTTTCTGATATATCTAACTTTTTGTTTACTGATCGTATTAAAATTGAAGGTAATTTATTTAGAGTTAATAATATAGAATACAGATCAGGAGGTATTAGTAATGTTGAATTAATAAAGATTTAAAAATGAATTATAAAAAAGGATATAAAATTAAACCATTAAGAGTAAATGGAGATGTTATTGTATTTACTGATGGTGTTAATGAAGTAAATCCATCTCAAAAAGCATGTATTGACTATGGATACAGCTGGGATAAGTCATCTAATACATGTAGAATAGTAAAAAAATCAAATTCTACATTAATAGATAAAGTAAATCAAACTTCTAACACTGTTGGAGGTAAAAAAAATAGAGTTGCTGGAGATGTTCAAAATTCTGTAATATATGGACAAAGAAATACATTCGAGGGTAATAATCAGAATGTTTTAGTATTAGGTGATGGTAATAGGGTTCAAAGTGGTGTTTTTAATTCTGCCATTGTGTCAGGTAATGATAATATAGTAACAGATGACGTTAATAACTCATCAATACTATCTGGAGTAGGTGCTATAGCAATTAGAGATAATGAGACTATTGTAGGGGGTTTTTATAATGATGGATCTAATAATCATGTAGCTTCAGTACCTTACACTGTACAATCTAGTAAGTTTGTTATGCATGGACTAGTAGATACTATAGGAGTTAGTACTTTTCTAGAGCTAGGAGAAATAAATTATATACCAGTACATCCTAACAGTAGAGTACATCTAAAAGCATCATTTTTATACTTAGGAGATGGTGTTAATGAATTTAATTCTAAAGAATTTAAAGCTGATATTGATGTGAATGCAGATGGTGAGGCTAACATATTAAAATTTGATAATGGTACAACTATGAATAATTTATTATTTAGTGAGAGTAATAGTATTGGTATACAAACAGATTCTGATGGATTATTGCAAGTATCAGCGACAGGACAAATAAACGCAAAGAGAATAGTAGTAGCAGATTTAACATTAACTGAAGTTATATATAGATAATAAATAAAATACAATAAAATGGCAAGCGAAAAGATACAATTAAAAATACAAGCAGATATAGGTGCTGCGCAAAAGAAGTTAGCAGATTTAAAGAAATCTACAAATGATACAAGAGATTCTATAGGCATTATGGGTGTAACATGGGGTGGTGTGAAGGCTCAGTTCACAAAATTTAAGTTAATAGCTGTAAACGGCTTAAAAGTAGTTAGAACACAAATACAGTTAGCATCTTTAGGAATAAAATCAATGTTTGCTGGATCAGTAATTAAAGGAGCAAAGACTTTGTTTAATGTTATTAAAGTTGGTATAGCATCTACAGGTATTGGGCTTTTATTAGTTGCTTTTGCTGGTTTAGTACAGTATTTTTCAGACTCTGAAAAGGGTGCTAGTAAATTTAAACAGATAACAGCTCAATTAGGAGTAGTAGTAGGTAATGTTACTGATATAATCTCTGACTTAGGTAAAAGTGTATTTAAGTTAGTGACTGGAGACTTTCAAGGCTTTAAAGATGGTTTAAAAGAAGTAGGTCAAGGTGTTAAAGACTTTGGAGAACTTACTAGGAAAGAAATGGGAGAGGCTAACCAATTAGAGAAGGATAGATTAGCATTACAAATATTTGAGAGAAAAGCTATGGTTGACAAGGCAGAAGCTCAAAAGGAAATGATGAGATTAAGATTAAAAGCTAGAGATGAGGATAATTTCAGCGCTAAAGAAAGAGTTAAGTTCATGAATGAGGCTACTAGGTTAGCAGAAGTACAATTAGAAAAAGATTTACACGTAGCTAAGGAGAAATTAAGAATGCAGATTGCTGAGAATGGTTTCTCTAAATCTACTGAAAAGAATTTAGAAGCAGAAGCACAATTAGAAGCAGATGTATTTAGAATACAAACTGCTAATTTCTCAGAGAGAAAGAGAATGGAGATGGAAACTATAGCATTGAAAAATCAAGCTAAGGCACAAGACAAGGCAGATAGTGATGCTATTTTAAGCGCTTCTAAGGAAGTTAATAAAGAAAGACAAGCATTATTACTTGAAAGCGAAAAGATAGCAGCAGACATCCATATAAAGGGCATTAAGGATACACAAGAGAAGGAGCAATATATACTTAATGAAGCATTTAATGAAAAAAAGCAGAAAATTAAAGATAGTGTATTACTAGAAGCTGATAAGCTAGCAGCTATTGAGTTATTAGATGAGCAACATAGAATTAATACAGATATTATAGATGATAAATTTAATAATGCTAAAATATTAAAAGATAAAGCAGCATCTGATAAATTAAGCGAATTAAAGCATGAGAATTTATTATTAGAGATTGAAGATAAGACTGAGAAGTCATTAGCTGATTTAGACTTTCAAGAAAGCAAAGAATTGAAATCTATTGAGTCTATGGAGAACTCTGAAGCATTAAAAACTGAAATAAAAAAGAAATATGCAAAAAAGAGAGATGATATAGATAAAGCATCAGCAAAATTAACAGAAGTAACTGAGGGTATGAAATTAAATGCTATATCTAATGGATTAAAGGCATTAGGATCACTAGCTGGAGAACATAAGGCATTAGCTGTAGCACAGGCAACAATTGATGGATACTCAGCTGTACAAGGAGCATTGTCAGATAAGACTGTACCATCTACTGCATTAAGAATGATAAATGCGGTATCTATGGGTGTTATGGCTGTAGCAAATGTTAAGAAGATATTATCAACATCTGTACCTAATGCTACTGGAGGAGGAGGAGGAATGCAAAATACAGATACAGTAACTCCGAATAATACTTTTGTAGGGGGTAATTTTGATTTATCAGGAGGTGCATCACAACAGCCAATTGAGGCTTTTGTTGTCACTGATTCTATGACAAATAGTCAAGATAAATTGTCTAACATTAGAAGACGTGCTACAATCTAGTAAGTGACATTATGTCATACATCATTTACTAGGTCGCGGTGCAGTGGTGCACCCACGTCTAATCAGATAATGGTTTTTTTTGATACTGACAAAGTGGCAGTTTACTAGGTCGCGGTGCAGTGGTGCACCCTAGGTTATATATATATATAAGTTTATATTAGTATATACTAAGTAAGTAATATATATACAAAAAGAAAAGTATAAAAGAAAAAGTATTGATCGTTTGGTCATGTCAATTATTTTTCGTATGTTTGCACCACAATTAACAGATAGGTAAAACTACTGACCAAATTGAAATTAAATAAATCTATATAATCAACATGCCGAACAATAATAAAATAAAGGAGATCGAGTTAGTGATTAACGAAGATAATTTAGATATAACTATATCTGCAATATCTCTAGTTACATCTCCAGCTATTGAAGAAATGTTCGTATTTTTTAATAAACAAAATGAGCAAATTTCACTAGCTAAAATAGATACAGAGGCTAGATGTTTAGTATCACCAGCTTTAATACCCGAAAAAAGGATCGTGAGATTTGATGCGGATACAAATGAGGAGTACAATGTATTCTTTACTGCTGAGACTATTAAGGCAGCTAGTGAGCTTTATTTAATGCATGAGAATAATAATTCTGCAACTGAGCAACATGATGTAAAAATAGATGGTGTACATACAGTTGAATCATGGATTAAAGAGGATGAAAAATTTGACAAGTCTAATGCTTACGGATACGATCTCCCTGTAGGCACATGGTTTGTGAAAATGTCCATACAAAATGATGATATCTGGAATAAGATAAAGTCAGGAGATCTGAAGGGTTTATCAATAGAAGGTGCTTTTACCCAGCAATTAGCGAAGCTATCACTTAAAGAGACCAAAACTAGACAATACTCAAATGATGAGATACTTGAGGCTCTTAGAGATATCATAAATAACAATAATTAATAATTAAAAACAAAACTAAATGGATTTAAAAAACCAAATCTTAGTAGCATTAGGTTTAGACAAAAAAGAGGAAGAAATTACTCTTTCTTTTCAGGCTAAACTAGAAGATGGTACTATTATTGCATCTGAAGATGATGTATTAGCTGAGGGATCTGCTGTATCTGTTTTAGCTGAAGACGGTAGCTTACTACCTTTACCAGCTGGAGACTATCGTACAGAAGACGGTCTAGCTATCGTTTGTGATGAGGATGGTGTCGTTGCATCTGTATCTCAAGAAGAAGTTTCTGAAGAAGATGAAACTGCTGAAGAAGTAGCTGAAGAAGAAGTAGCTATGGAAGACGAAGCAGAATTAACTGAAGAAGTGGAAGCTGAAGAAGTAACTGAAGAAGTTGAGGTATCTGAGCCTGTACAAGATGAGCCAGTAGCTACAACTCCTAAATCAATTACTACTACAACTAGCACAACTGAGGAGGTTAAATTTGATAAAGAAACTTTCTTGTCAGAAATTAACGATTCTATTGAAGCTCTTAAAAATGAAATTGTATCTTTGAAATCTGATAATGCTGACTTAACTGCTAAATTATCTGACGCTGCTGCAACTCCATTAAACCTTAATAAACACTCTAATGATGCTATCATCTTAGGTGGGGGTAACAAATACTTAAATAAATTTAATAACTTAAACAAATAAAAAAAATGGCAACAACAACAACAATTACTAGTAATTACGCTGGTAAAAACGCTGGTCAATACATTGCACTAGCTATGAAAGAGTCTAAAACTCTTGCACACTTAACTGTTATGGAAAACGTTAAGTACAAATCTACAATTAGAACTTTCTCAGGATCTTCTTTAATACAAGATGAGGCTTGTGATTTTACTCCAACTGGATCTCTAGCTTTGGGTGAAAGAGTAGTAACTACAAAAGAATTAAAATTAAACGTTGAACTTTGTAAGCAAGATTTATTGGGTGCATGGGAAGTTGAGCAAATGGGCGCTGGTGCAAATAACAGAAACACTCCAGAATTTCACGCTTTCGTAATGTCTTACTTATCTGATTCTATTGCTGCTTCAACTGAAGAGAACATCTGGACAGGAGCTGACAATCAAGGTGGGCAATTTGAAGGACTTTTAACTGCTACTTCTGGAGCTTTTGCTCAAGATGGTAACGTAAACGCTGTATCTAAGACTGCTTCTTTAGATGCTGATAACATTGTAGAAAACTTAACTGCTGTAGTTGATGCAATTCCTTCTGAGGTTTTAGGGAAAGATGATTTAGTTATCTTTGTTAACCAAAAAACTTACAGATTTTATATCTCAGCTATGTCAGCTAAAGGTTACATTGATAGATATAACATGTCTGCTGATTATTCTCCAGTATTTGAGGGTATTAATTTAGCTGTAGTTGATGGTTTACCAGCTGATAATATCGTAGCTGCAAGAAAGTCAAACTTGATATACGCGACTGACCTAATCGGTGATAGCGCTGCAATAAAAATGCTTGATATGTCTGATATTGATGGCTCAGATAATATTAGAGTAATCTGTAAGTATACTGCAGGTACACAAGTTGGTCTAGGTGCTGAAATAGTACACTTAGCATAATCTTTTATAATATTAGGGAGGTTGAAATATACCTCCCTTTATTTAACTTAATACATATAATAACATGAGTTGCACAACATTAACATCCGGCAGAGATATCGACTGCAGAAATTCTGCTGGAGGAGTAAAGGCTTTGTACTTTGTACCTTTTCATGACGCTGCTATTGTAAGAGCTACAGGTGAGGTTACAGATTTAGACTGTACTAGTATCTTCAAATATAATTTAAAAAGAGGAATGTCTAGTATTTCTGAGAGTATTGTAGGGTCTACTGATAATGGTAGCGTATACTATACTCAAGCCGTAACTATGAAACTTCACAAACTTACAAAACGTGATCAAAACGAGATTAAATTATTAGCTGGTACGCGTTTAGTCGTATTTGCTGAACTTAATCAAACAGTAACAGGAGGTCATAATGCTATTTTCTGTCTAGGAGCTGATAATGGTCTAGAATTAAATGCTGGAACTAACGCTAGTGGGAGTGGGCTAGGTGACGCTTCAGGTTACGAGTGGACATTTGACGGTCAGGAATTATCTCCGATGAGTATAGTTGCTGATTATACGTCAGAACCGTTTGATAACACTGCATTTACTGGAACTGTAGTATAATACTATAATTTTCTTTTTTTAAAAGGGCTAGCTGTAATGGTTAGCCTTTTTTTTTGCGTAAAAATTAGCATTGTATTCTATATAATAAGTATGCAACACACAACTATAGGAAGCACTACTACATTTTACTGTACAACTGAGGAGAGTAGAATCAATAAATCAGTATCAGCAGACAATATAAGATTTTTAGTTAAATTAACTAATGATTTTAGTGGCACTGTTAAATTTGTTTATGCTCAAAATATTATAATTAACAATAGATATACTTCTTTTGAAATATTTTATAATACTAATGAGGATATATTAACAGGTAATGTTAACTTAAACCCTGAAGGATACTGGACTTATGAGATATTTGAGATATCATGGATAGGATCACCTTCATTAACAAATTCTACAGCACCATTATCTGAGACTACTATATTATCAATTGATGATACTCATGGAGTAAATAATGGACTTATTGAAAATGGTAAATTATTAAGTTCTGATGCTGAAAATGGTCAAGAGGTACAGTATTCTGAATATGTATCTGGAGATGTTGATACTTATGTATACCCTTTTCAAGATAGTACTACTTCTAATGTAATTAATGGTTGTACTGATGGTAATGCTATCAATTACAACGCTAACGCTACTACAGATGACGGTAGTTGTACTTATAATACTTACGGATGTACTGATCCAGCTGCTACAAATTACAGCCCTACGGCAACTGCTGATAACGGATCATGTACTTTTGACTTTTTATATGGTTGCATGGACTCTACGGCTTCAAATTATAATCCAAATGCTACTGTAGACAATGGATCATGTGTATACATAATAGCATCTTTTACTTCTAGAGTATCTTCAAGTGAAGGGGGTTATATTGGAAATGACTGTTTAGTTGATATTTTAACTAACTTAAATTAATAAAAATGGGATTATTAAATGATGTAAACATACTGACTACTGCTAATGCTAGATCTGAATTTAAGCTATACAGTATATTACCTACTACTGGAAATGCGGATATGAGATTTATCAGGAGTGGTGAAGCTCTTGAAATTGATCAAGATGGTAAATTATCTTCAGCTGGAGTAAATACAGGAGCTCAGGTCTTACATAACCCTACATTTGAAGCCACTGGCACTGCAATGGGTACAGG
>Ga0209337_1003538_pt1 | contig 11016 bp, 16 predicted proteins | sample LinPmetageLP53_FD_184044 | JGI IMG/M metagenome (GOLD analysis project Ga0209337, IMG submission 184044) | Marine viral communities from the Pacific Ocean - LP-53 (SPAdes) (version 2) | ecosystem: Environmental > Aquatic > Marine > Oceanic | place: Pacific Ocean | collected 2010-02-08 | reverse complement strand
TAGCCCAAATAATTACTTTGCCATCGGTTTCTTCTAATATATTTGTTAATTCAGTCAATTTAGCATTTGCTAATGGTTTTTTTTCGCCTTCATCAGAAACAAAAAAACCATTGCATACTTGATGTAATTTAATAATTTCTGTTAATTTATTATTATAACTTGCTTCTTTGTCTTCAAAAACGGCTCTAGCAAAGGTTCTCAAACTGTTGTATAAATTTTGTTGTTCCGAAGTTAAAGTTATTAATCTCTTCTGATATATCTTACTAGGTAAATCAAGGCAATCGTCCTTTTTTACTCTAAAAGAAAAAGATTTAACTTTTTTTTCTAGCTCATTTAAATTTGTAAAATACAATGGTAAAGATATTTGCCTGCCTCCGTTTGATAATTGAACTGCCTTCATGTGACAATACCGCGCCCTAAAAGAATAAAAATTATTAAACCCTAAAAGGTTTTCATCTAAAAATTTACATTGGCTAAATAAATCAAGGGGAGATTTTGTAATAGGTGAGCCTGTTAATATTCTTTTATATTTAATTTTTTCTGCAATTTTAATTAAAGACTTGGTTCTTTTTGCACTTCTGTTTTTTATAGTAGTTGATTCATCTACTATCACGCACATGGTATCGTAGTATTCATCTATTAATCCTTGGACTGCCTTAATACCCGATTTGTGCGAAAAAGCTTCTACGTTTATTAAAAACCAGTGTAATGTTCCTGATTTATATACAAATTTTTTGTCTTGCTTATGAGTGTAAATAGTTGTGTTGATCGGGCAGTGCGTGTTTATTTCGGTCTTCCAATTATGGTATACGGAATTTGGAGCCACAACTAAGACTACATTTACTTTCTCCTCTTGATAAAGATAAGCCATATTATCAATACTAACTTTTGTTTTTCCTGTACCCATTTCCATAAAATAGGCAAAGTTATTTTTTTCTGCACCCTCAATTAATGCTTGTCTTTGATGTTCAAAAGGCTTTGTTTTATACGTGTATCCCATAGATAATTATATTTATATTATTTTATTGTTGACATTGCAACAACATAATTTAAATTAGTAGCTTATAAAGGAGGTTCTTATGGACTTAGAGCAAGAAGCTGCTTCAATACAACTTGAAGTAGATACTTCAAAGTCGGCAGATATAGCCGAGCATTGCAACAAGTTATTGGAAACTCAGGGACAAATAAGCAAGTGCGACGACAACTTAAAAAAGTTAAAAGAGCAAGAGCGTATTCTTTCTGAGCAGACAATACCTGAAGCAATGCAAGCCGCAGGTATATCAATGTTAAAACTTAAAGATGGCAGTGCCGTTGAAGTTTTTCCATTCTATGCAGCTAAAATTCCCGCATCCAAACAAGACGAAGCCTTTACATGGCTTAGGAATAATGGTTATGGGGATATTATTAAAAACAATGTTACATTAACTTTTGGTAAAGCTGAAGATAATGTAGCTAAGTCTTTATTTATTGATTTAAGAAATAAAGGCCACAACGTTGTTCAAAAAGAGAAAGTAGAATCAATGACACTTAAGGCGTTTGTAAAAGAACAAGTTAAGAATGGTCAAGAAATACCTATGGATCTTTTTGGAGTCTACGTTGCAAACAAAACCAAACTAACAAAGAAGGAGTAAAAATGAACCAAGTAACAACGAAAAAAGAAACATTACCAAGCACTGTAAGCTTTGAGGAGCATGCAGGGCAAGGTTCTGAATATGTAACTGCGAGAGATACAAAGTTGCCAATACTAAAATTGATGAGCAATACCTCACCAGTTTTAAACCCTAGCGATGCAAAATATAATGAAAGCGCAAAACTAGGAGATATCTATAATGAAATTACTAATTCATTGTATAGAGGCGCAAAAGGAGTTTTGGTTGTGCCTTGTCTTTATGTAAACACTTTTAATGAGTGGGCAGATAGAGGGGATAGTCCAGGAAGACCTATACAAATTCATAGGGATTCAAACATACTAAGAGAAACTCAAAGAGGGGACGATGGTAGAGATCGTTTACCTAATGGTAACTATGTTGAAGATACCGGTAATCATTTTGTTTATTTACTTGATGACAAATACAATGCTATTGAACAAGCGTTGATAACCATGAAATCTACACAAAAGAAAAAATCTAAGTTGTGGAATTCAATGATTCAAAGTAGAAGACTAGAAGGAAAAAATGGTTTTTATACACCACCTTCTTGGGGAACTGTATATCGTTTAACAACAGTGCAGGAGTCCAATTCAAAGGGTAGTTGGCCTGGGTGGTCGGTTGCTTTTGATTCTTTTTTAAACAAGCCCGAACATGCCAAAGCTGTAGAACTTACAAAAGATTTTTATAAAAGTGCTATGGAATCGGACATATTTGGTAAAGTGGATTTTGACACTGAAAAGCCACAAGCAGAAAAAAAAGTTAAAGAAGACGTACCCTTTTAAATCATATGCAAAACAAACTTTTAAAGTTGTTTGCAGGTGATGAAACGCGTTATCTCAAGTCCTCGCTTACTGGCGAGGACGATGAGAGAGGCAAGAAAGGTGCTCAATACACCACGATTCACGAACCAGTAACCAGTCAGATATGGCAACAACATCTTGAAGGCAAGCTTCGTTTAGGTTTAAAACCTGAAAAAGATGGTAAATGTCTTTGGGGCTGTATTGATGTAGACCCAAATAATTATAAAGATTATTCAGAAAAAAAATATGTAGAAATTATTAAAAAATATAACTTACCCTTTGTTCCGGTAAAATCTAAGTCGGGCGGGTTACATATATTTATATTTTTTAATGATTTTGCAGATGTTGATAAAGTTATATTTAAAATGTCGCAAATTAATGAGCAGTATTTTTTAGCTCAAGAAGTGTTTCCTTGTAATAAAGCAGTCAATATGCCTTACCATAATATGAACGCCTCTATGGAATTTGCGTTTGATGACAACAATACCCCCATTATGGTTGGTCGCTTTATTAATTTAGCAGAACAAAAGAAAATATCTCCTAAAGATTTTTACAATTTTAAAGTGCAGGAATATTCTGCGGAGTCTGAGTGGAGTCATTATCCCCCGTGTGTACAAAAATTAATACAAGAAGGTTGGTCGGGCAATAATAGGAATAATTATTTATTTAATGTACTTGTGTTAGAGATGAAAAAAAATAATTCGCTTACTGTTCAACAGATTGATGACCTTGCACAAGACAGAAACCAGCAGATATTTAATAAACCCTTAGACAGGCAAGAAGTCTCTTCGTTAGCTAAGTCCGTGCATAAACAGGGTTATGAGTTTCAATGTCCGCCAAAGCACCCGGAGTATCAACCTATTTGTAATAAAGATTTATGTAAAACTAGAAGATTAGGTATAGGAGAGGCTATACCCGAGGTAATAGATTTATTTGAAAATATAACTTATATACAAGATACTAAAAATATTTGGTATGAGTTTGATTATAAAAACCAACACATTATGATTACGCCAGAGGATATGAAAGACGAAAAATCTTTTAGAATTAAGTTGTTAAGGCATCGTATTTACTGGCTTACTTTACCTAAACCAAGAAAAGGCCCAAGTCCCTTTGAACTTTTAATGAAGGGTATTGTAGATAAATCACAGGAAAGTAAAGAGCATGCCTATACTGACACTTTAGAAGAAGAGAGGTATTCTGTACTAAAAGCTTTCTTTGAGTCTCATATTGAACAAGATAAGTTTGATAAATTAAAAGATGGGTATGTGGTTTTAGAATCTAAAAGTAATATTTGTTATTTTAAAAAATTAACTTTAGATAAGTTTTTAAAAAAGAACGGCTCAAAAATGTTTAATACAACCGCAGATGCTCTTAGAATTATAGGGTGTAAACGAAAGGACTACCATGAGGGTGAAAAAAATGTTTGGTGTGTAGAGATGCCAGACTTTGTAAACCATCAAATGATTAAAGCTAAACCAAAAGACGAAGTAAGTGAGATGGACGATGACTACCATGCAACAAAGTTTAAAGAACATACACAAGAAAACAATTAAAATATTTGGTCCTCCTGGAACAGGCAAGACCCATACTTTAATTGAACGAGTTTTAAAAGGATACTTAAACAAAGGGGTTCACCCTAATAGTATTGCATTTATTTCTTTTACAAATAAAGCAGTAGATACCGCACGGGATCGAGCGCTAGCTGCATTTACTCAATATACAGAAGAGGATTTTGCGCGCTTCAAAACTTTGCATAAATATTGTAGAAGGTACTTTTCCGAAGAAGTTTTTGATCCTAAAAATTGCATGCTAGATTATGCCTTACAGGCAAGGATTATAAAAACATCTGATTCAAGGTTAGCTGATGATAATTTTCAATATAAAGATTGGTCTTTGGGTGTATACGACAAAGCTCGTAATATGTTGGCGGATCCTAAATTAACATACAAACAAGAGTCTTATAAGCGGGATAGCTTAGATGTATTTTTAAGAAAGATTGATACCTACAAACATTATAAAAAAGAATCTTTTATTGATTTTACAGATATGATTGAACGAACAATTGAAGAGGTAGATTTTCCTGAGTTAGAAGTTTTGATTTTAGATGAGGCACAAGATTTTACACCATTGCAATGGTCTGTGATTTTTAAAATGTCAAAGAAAGTTAAACGTATATATTTAGCAGGGGATGATGATCAAGGTATATATAAATGGAATGGTGCGGATCCTAAATACTTTACAACATACTTTCCTGGCAGAAAAGTTGTTTTAAGACAAACAAGACGTTTTGGTGCAGCTATACATCATTTTTCCAAAGTAATAAGAAGAGGCATTATTGATAGTGTAGAAAAAGAATATAACTGTTTATCTAAAAAAGGATTAGTGAAAAGATATCTAAATTTTAAAGAGATACCCATAGGAGATTTACCAGGTACTTGGTATGTTTTAGGTAGGGTAAACTCTACTGTAAATGAGCTAAGAATGTGTGCAAAAAACGCGGGTCTTTACTACGCAGACAACAAAGGTAATAAATCATTTGATATAAAACAATGGCAGGCTATTAAAGCTTGGACAACAATTAACAATAATAAAAAGATAAGTAAAACTGTAGCTGAAAATATGTTTAAATATATCAGGGAGCTGCAGGATTTAAGTTTCAGGCGCGCTAGTTTTTGGTCAGATTTACCTGATTATCAAGAATATGATTTTAAAGGTTTAAAAGAGTGGTGCGGGTTAGATTTACCCGACGAAGCAGTTAAATTTCCGTGGTGGGACATTTTAAAAAGAAATTTTAAGCCAGAGCAAACAGGGTATTTTATAAGGTTGTTAAAAAGGTATGGGCAAAAAGTTTTGGATAAGAATCCTCAAATAATTATAGACACGATACACTCTGTTAAGGGCGGGGAAGCTAATAATGTTTTAATTTATTCTAAAACCAATTGGCCTGCCTCTTTTATAAATAAAAATAAACTTGAACAATCAGATGAGAAGAGAGTATATTATACAGGGGTTACAAGAGCAAAGGATACTTTACATATTTTGAGCACGGATCACAGATATAATTACCCAATCGGACAAGATTATTTTGTTTATCTACGGGAAAGCGCATGAATAAATTTTTTTGTAAGCTTCCTTTTGATGATTATTTTGAACCTAAGTTTTTAAAAATAATTAAAAGTCCTAAAATTCAATGGATTAAATATTATAATTTTGACGCAGTTCGTGTATTTCCTAACATAATTACAAAAGATCCTTTTTATGAATGGCTTTATGAGGAACACACTTTTACAGGGGGCATTTTAAGATTGCCCCCTAATACTGTGTATAACTGGCACAAAGATTCAATGCGGGGTGTGTGTATTAACCATTTAATTGATTACAATTTAAGTGAAAGTCATTGTCTATTTAGAGATAAGGATGAAGTAGCTCATACTTTTACTGAATTGAAGTATACACCAGGTGCTCGGTATTTATTTAATAATCAAATGGATCACATGGTTATTAATTTATCAGAAACTAGGTACTTGTTTACAATAGAATTTGATGAAGACAAAACAAAATTAACATATGAACAATTATTACAAGAGATAAAGGAAAACTATGAGCCTCTATAAAAAAGGAAGTCCGCATTATAAACTTTTAAAAATTCAACCAATAAAGTTTATTAATGAAAATCGTTTGTTGTTTGCAGAAGGTAATGTCATTAAATATATTTGTAGACATAATAAGCCGACAGGTAAAGGAGCTGCAGATATTGACAAAGCAATTCACTACTTAGAGTTTATTAAAGAAAGAGATTATTCTAATGAAATTTGAGATAGGGAACGCTATAATGCAGGCAGAACAATGACAAGTTTACAGTTAACATTTAATTTTAAAAAACACATTTGGTCCGCACCAAGTGACTACAAAGATTTATCTGATGCTAAAGAAATTGCTATAGATTTAGAAACAAGAGATGAGGGTATAAACAATAAACAAGGTGCAGGGTGGGCAACTAGTAAAGGAGAAATTATTGGGTTTGCTGTTGCTACTGAAGGTTGGGAGGGTTATTACCCTTTTGGTCATTTTGGTGGTGGTAACTTAATTAAAGAGCAAGTGCTACAGTATATGCATGATGTTTGTTCTTTACCCAATACAAAAATATTTCATAACGCTCAATACGATGTAGGTTGGTTGCAGGCTTACGAAATTCCTGTTAAAGGAAAAATTGTAGATACAATGATTGCAGGTGCTTTAATTGATGAGAACAGGTATACATATAGATTAAATGCCTTGGCTAAAGATTATTTAGGTGAATTAAAAGCGGAAACTGATTTAAAAGAAGCTGCAAAAGCGCACGGGGTAGATCCAAAAGGAGAAATGTGGAAGTTGCCTGCGGAACATGTAGGATATTACGCAGAACAAGATGCACGCCTCACGTATCTTTTATGGCAACGCTTTAAAACAGAAATATATAATCAAAACTTACAAACGATCTGGGGATTAGAAAGTAAGTTACTGCCAATTTTAATTAAAATGCGCAAAAAAGGTATAAGGGTTGACAAGGCAAAAGCTGAAGTTTTAAAAAAAGATTTTGCTATTAAAGAAGAAACTATTTTACATAAGATAAAAAAATTAACAGGTAAAGATGTTGATATTTGGGCAGCGCGGCAAATAGGTTTTGCTTTTGATAAACTTGGCATTGAATACCCTAAAACCCCTAAGTCAGGGGAACCAAGTTTCACTCAAAATTGGTTAGTTAATAGCAACCACGAGATATCAAAATTAATTGTGCAAGCTAGAGAAGTAAATAAATTTCATAATACTTTTCTAAACTCTATTATGAAGTTTGAGCATAAAGGTAGAATACATGGTGAAATAAATCAATTACGTTCAGATACTGGAGGTACAGTAAGTGGTAGATTATCTATGTCCAGTCCAAACTTACAACAATTACCGGCACGAAACAAAGAATTTGGTCCTTTGATAAGGGGTTTGTTTTTACCAGATGAGGGTTGTCAATGGGGCAGTTTTGATTACTCACAACAAGAACCAAGACTTGTAGTTCATTATGCAGCTTCAATTGGAGAAGGGTATCAAGGTTCTCAGGAATTGGTAGAGGCTTACGCTAATGCTGACGCAGATTTTCATCAAACTGTAGCGGACATTTGTGGTATTGAACGAAAACAAGCAAAGACTATTGGCTTAGGTTTAATGTATGGTATGGGTAAAAATAAATTAGCTAATATGCTTGGGTTAGAATTTAAAGAAGCTACAGATTTAATTAATAAGTACAATAACAAAGTGCCTTTTGTTAAGCAACTTTCTGATCGTTGTATGAAAAAAGCAAATGATGAGGGTGTAATTAGAACAAAACTAGGTCGTAAGTGTAGGTTTGATATGTGGGAAACAAGGGATTTTGGTATACATACTCCAGAAACATTTGAGAACGCTTCTGCTAAATATGGAGCTAGCAATATAAAACGTGCATATACTTACAAAGCTTTAAATAGATTGATTCAAGGATCTGCGGCAGATCAAACTAAGCAAGCAATTGTAGCGTGCGATGAAATTGGTTTTACACCCTTATTACAAATACATGATGAGTTGTGTTTTAATATTGAGAATCAAGAGCAAGTAGATAAAATCGTGAGAGAGATGGAGGGTTGCGTGGAACTGAAAGTTCCAAGTGTGGTGGACATTGCGTTAGGCAAAGACTTTGGGGAAGCTACCTAATTTGTTTTGCTTTACTAATATCTTTTAAAATTAAAACTTTTTTTATAGCATCAATTTTTTGTTCTAAAAGTTTCATTTCAATAGAATATACACCGGTTGTGGTATAACTTGCATTCCATTGTGATTCTAAAAGCATTTTTTGTGCAACTAATGGTTCCATTTTTTACTCCTTTCTTATTAAAAAGTATCAAATTACATGTATTTGTCAATATTGCTTGACATATCCCATGTCTATACGATACTGTTGTTTATCATCAACAAGGAGGTTAAATGATAAAAGAATATAAGAAAAGAATAAATAAAGAGAAGCATGTGAACTTAGAAACTATGCATTATTTTGTAAATGAAATTTACGAGTTTCAAGACTCTGGCAGAATTACACAAACACAAGCTAATCTTTTGTGTGGTGAATTGTCTGCGCGGTTTTTAAAAGAAAAATCTAAATTATATGAAGTCAAGACCAAGGTGTACGTGTAATGAAATTAAAAACTAAATCTGCTGCATTTTTAAATTTTGTTAAAGAAATGGACGATTTGTTATCTTCTATGCCAAGCACCACGTTAGACGGAGAAGATATTAGAAATACTTCTGAAATAGGTAAATATGTAAATCAAATAAAAGATTTAGGTATTGATATTGCTAATCGTTTTGTTGATGGCGAACTTGAAGGTAGAGATAATGAAATACCCTAGTTTGTGGATATTAGTCGGTGCTTTAATGTTTATGTTTCCTAAGTTAGTATTGGTTGTAATAGCAATCTTTACTATGGTGATTATATGAGTGCATACAAATTAGAAACCCCAGGAGTCATTAGTTTTTCTGGAGGAAGAACAAGTGGTTATATGTTACGGAAAATTTTAGATGAATATGATAATAAACTACCGGAAGACTTACCTATTGTTTTTTCTAATACAGGTAAAGAAATGCCACAAACTTTAGACTTTGTACAAGAATGTTCTGATAAATGGAATGTGCCTATTGTGTGGATAGAGTGGAATCAAAACTCAGAACATAATCTTGATGTTGTGAATTATGAAACAGCTAGTCGTAAAGGCGAACCTTTTGAAAGATTGATTGATAGTAAAGCTTTTTTACCAAACCCTGTTACTAGATATTGTACAAGCTATTTAAAAATAAAAGCAATGCGTGCTTACTGTATGTTCTGGAAAGATTTTGAATATTGGAATAATTATGTTGGGTTACGTTATGATGAAAGACATCGAGTAGCTAGAATACATAACCGGAAGAAAAAAGAACGTTGGGAAACAGAAGCTCCGTTGCACGAAGCACGGGTCACTGTCCGCGACGTGTTTAAGTTTTGGTCTAACAATGATTTTGATCTGCGTTTACCAAATATCGGTGGTAAAACACCGCAAGGTAATTGTGATATGTGTTTTTTAAAAGGAAAAAATACAATCATGAATATCATGAAGAGCGACCCCAAATTAGCTGATTGGTGGATCGCTCAAGAAGAAAAGAAAATTGGTGGGAATCAGCTTGCCCACAAATTTAGGAAAGATCGTGCTTCTTATAGAGGCTTATTGCATCAAACACAGAGTCAATTAGATTTGTTTGAGTACGATCAATCCACCGATACTTGTTTTTGCCATGATTAAAATGAAAGGAGAAATGATGGATATTAAAAAATTTAAAAGTGTCGCAGTGCCTGTTGAAACACATGCTTTATTAAAAGGGTTGTGTGGTATTAAATATAGAGCACCTGCAGGAATGATCACTAAATTAGTGAACGAATATGTGGCTTACTTAGCGTCCGAAAAAAAGTTAAGTATAGACAAATTTAAAAAGTCTTTATTAAATGGTGAGGCCACTCATGATAGAACCTAGATGGGCGCCTTTTTTGTTAGTATGTGGGGATAGAAAATATGCTCAGTCATATAGAGATGATTCTTTAGAACATACTGACTACAAAAAAGGAATTCACATTTCGGTTCCTGATCATTTAGATATTGAAATGGATTCTGAATTTGATTATGGTGGTAATTCTATGAAAGCCATACATGTTCAAAACTGTGTCCATTTTCAAAACCATAAATATATATTTTGTAAACTTAAAGAAGGAGCTAACCAATGTTAGAATCAATAATTTTAGGAGCCATCCTTAATATATGGACAGTTCAAAACGTTGATTTTTTTTATGCAAAAGCGCAGGCTGAAAAAACTATGGATTGTCAATGGGTTAATATTGAGGCAAGACCTCCTCAAGGGCCAGCTATCACTGTTTTTGGTGAAGTTTATTTTAAACAAATTTGTGTGAAAAAAGATGATTAAAGAAACATCCATGTTTTTGTTTCTTTTAATCGGAGGAGGTAACTCTTACGAGGAAGCTTACATTGGCCGTATACCAACATGTTTGGTAGCGGCTGATATTTTGGCAAAAGCTAAACAAAGTTACAAATATAAAGAAAAAAATATATCTGGTTTTATATGCATTGATAGCCAATCTTTTACCGCACGCCAAAAGTTTAAAAGAACACCTACTCCTGCAGAAAAAAAGTTTATTACAGATATGCGCGAGTATTTACCAGAGCCAATGGCAAAGCCAATTTTTAAACCGGCTTTAAAACTACAAAAAAAAGAGGTGCCATAATGGTGTATTCATTAACACCTGCTTTAACTTACATAACAGAAGATCATTATGTTTGCGATGAAAAAGGACACAGGGCTGCAACAAGTTCTGGAGATTATATTAAAGTACCAAAAGAATATCTTAAATATTACACTGTCGTAAAAAACAAATAATGTCCTCTAAAGACTGTTGGACAGGCATGTTTACTTGTAAAAATTGTAAGGTAGACTATCATTTAAGTAGTTACACTACAAAAAAT
>Ga0209337_1003535_pt1 | contig 11023 bp, 12 predicted proteins | sample LinPmetageLP53_FD_184044 | JGI IMG/M metagenome (GOLD analysis project Ga0209337, IMG submission 184044) | Marine viral communities from the Pacific Ocean - LP-53 (SPAdes) (version 2) | ecosystem: Environmental > Aquatic > Marine > Oceanic | place: Pacific Ocean | collected 2010-02-08 | reverse complement strand
ACAACATGGGTATCGGATACGTGGTAAACGATAAATACGTTGTTGGTTTGGTAAAGGCAGGAGAAGATTCAACAGGTGAAACTTCTTATGACCTTTGGGGCCGTTACAACTGGAATGCAAACATGTATGTTTCAGTTCAAGCACCAACAGAAGAAATGATGGACAACTTAACAGTTGGACTTGGTTATTCTTATGATGTGTGGAAAGGTCTTTGCGTTGAACCTAACTACAGTATGGGTTTAAAAGAAGATGAAGCAGGTGAAAGAAATGGTTCTTTCAACTTAGGCTTGTCTTACAAGTTTTAAACTTAGTATTAATTAAAAAAAGTCCTGGTAACAGGCATTAAAAAAATGGAAAAAGTATTTTCAACAGTAAGCGGATTTTTAGCAGGATTAGGAGCATTATTTATGGCTTTTATCCCAGTAACAATCTTATGGTACGTTTTAACAGGCGGATCAGTATTCGGAATGGACGTAATTGCTAATTTAACTTCACTAGTAAGTGGATTTGGAGAAGGTGGTTTCGTAGGATTAGTAGTTTTAATCTTAGTAGCATCATTTTTTACAAAAAAGTAATAGTTTTTTAGAACATATTTACTAAGAGAGGCGCTTCGGCGCCTCTTTTGTTTTCTACCCTTTTGTTGTATGTATCATGGAACATACGCGCTTTCTAATAAGCCGTCCCTGATTATTTATAACTCTATTAAGGTTCCTAATAACCTTATTTCCCGTACAATTTATTAACGAGACTCGAAAGAGAAAAAACCAAAGTAAAATGGCAAAAAACATTTTAAAAGAAGCTATCGCTGACGCTAAAGCTGTTCGTGAAGTTGCTCTTGCAAACGCAAAAGCCGCATTAGAAGAAGCTTTTACTCCAAAACTCCAATCTATGCTTTCAGCAAAATTATCTGAAGATTTATCTGAAGAATATTATGATGAAGATGAATCCGACATGGATGAAACTTATTATGATGAAGATAATTCTGATAAGTTATATTTTGAAGAAGATGAAGTAGATGAAGATGAAGTAGAAGAATATTCTATGGATGAGGAAATTAATTTGGAAGATATTCTTAACGAATTAGAATTAGAAGAAGGCGAAGCAGAAGAAGACGATAAAAAAGAATCTATAACTAAACCTACTGAAGTAGTAGAAGGTGAAAGATTTGATTTAGATGCTCTTCTTAAAGAAATCAATGAGGCAGAAGATAATGAAGAAATTTTAGAAGTTGAAGACGATGAAGACACATTAGTAGATGAAGAAACATTAAACGAACAAGGATGTCCTGGTAATATGGTAATGAACAATGAAGGACATTGCATGGAAGGACATGGTATGATGAATCCTATGATGAATCCTATGATGGATGAAGATATGGATGAAATGATGTATGATGAAGATATGGATGAAATGATGTATGATGAAGATATGGAGGAAATGCAAATGAATCCTATGATGAATCCTATGATGAATCCTATGATGAATCCTATGATGGAAACTAAAAAGGGATGCGGATGTACAAAAGAAAACGCAGAACTTCAAAAAACAAAATCAGCTCTGAATACAGTTCGTACTGAACTTAATGAAATTAATTTATTAAATTCTAAATTATTGTATGTTAACAGAATTTTTAAAGCAAACACTTTAGATGAGTCACAAAAACTACGTGTAGTTGAAACCTTAGATAAAGCTGAAAGTTCTAAAGAAGCTAAGTTAATATACGAAACAATCAAAGATACTTTCAGTGTTGCTAATACAAAGAAAGAATCTAAAAAAACAACAAGATCCCTAAGAGAAGGTTTAGGAATGGCTTCTAGAGCAGCAGGCACATCTACAGCTCCTAGAAAAGAAATCATAACTGAATCTGATAATATGGTATCTCGTTTTCAAAAATTAGCAAATATTAAAATAGATTAAATAATTAAAAAACTTTAAAAATGGACACAGTAAATTCATTATTAGAAGGCGCAAGCCCTTATCAAGTTCTACAAGCTCAAGCTGGCAAATTAGCCGGTAAATGGGGTAGATCAGGACTTTTAGAAGGAATTGAATCTTCTACAGAAAAAAGTAACATGGCTATGTTACTAGAAAATCAAGCTAAACAGCTTGTAAACGAAGCAAATGCAACAAACACTAACACTAGTTTTAGTGCTGGTAATGGTGAAGCATGGGCAGGTGTAGCTCTTCCACTAGTAAGAAGAGTATTTGGTGAAATCGTAGCTAAAGATTTAGTATCGGTTCAACCAATGAACTTACCAGCAGGATTAATTTTCTACCTTGATTTCCAATATGGAAGTGGAGCAGGAACTCAATCGTTAGGTGACTCTCTTTATGCTGCATCAGCAGACATGAAAAAAACTGAATTACCAGCAGCAGGGACTTCAAAAGGTCTTTATGGCGCAGGTACATTTGGTTATTCTATTAACTCAGCTTCTATTCAATTAACATTAACAGGAGGTGGAGCTACAGAATATAATACTTTTGACAGTTTAATTACATCTACAGCGGGAGCTGATGGATCTTTTTCATCATCATTTGGTACTATAGCAGCTGCTAATTTCAGCGAAGTAAATTATGACCAAGAATTTTCAGCATCTTTAGGTACTGGTGATACATTACCTTTAACGTATATCGTTAGAATTAATACAGGAGCATTTAGTGACCCAGATTTAGAAGCAGTAAGATCATTTAGAATAAATGGTGTAACTAACTATAACCAATTTAATAACTTTACAAAAGGTAATGATTATGTACAATTATTTGTTGCTTCAGGATCATTTGCAGTTACCGCTGATGGTCAAGTTGCAGCAGGACCAACAGTTCAGTATGTTAAAGGACCTGACAATTTAAATGATGTTGGTGATTTTGAAGATACTTCAACTACAGCTCCAGCAGCTGGATCAGGTAATGTATCTACATTAGCTATCCCAGAAATTAACGTTCAGTTAAGATCTGAAACAGTTGCTGCTAAAACACGTAAATTGAAAGCACAATGGACACCTGAGTTCGCTCAAGATCTTAATGCTTATCATTCAATTGACGCTGAAGCAGAATTAACTTCAATCTTAAGTGAGTACATTTCAATGGAAATTGATTTAGAAATTTTAGATATGTTAATTGCAAACGCTGATACAACGGATGCTTGGAGTGCTAAAGTAGCTCGTGAATTAGCTTCTGATGGAAGTATTTCAGATGATTCAGGAACAGGTGTATACTACACAAAAATGTCTTGGTTCCAAACTTTAGGTGTTAAATTACAGAAAGTTTCGAATTTAATTCACCAGAAAACTTTAAGAGGTGGTGCCAACTTTATGGTAATATCTCCTAAAATTTCTACAGTTTTAGAATCAATCCCAGGATTTGCAGCTGACTCTTCAGGAGACTCTGACAAATACGCAATGGGGGTTCAAAAGATTGGTGCAATTAATTCAAGATATACAGTTTATAAAAACCCTTACATGACAGAAAATACTATCTTGATGGGTTATAAAGGATCTCAATTCCTTGAAACTGGTGCTGTATTTGCTCCATACATTCCTTTAATCATGACACCTCTAGTGTATGACCCAGCGTCGTTCACGCCAAGAAAAGGTATCATGACTAGATATGCTAAGAAAATGGTTCGTCCAGATTTCTATGGTAAGATCACAGTTCGTGACCTAGATCAACTATAATAGTTAATTTTATTATATTAAAGAGAGCCGCATTAGCGGCTCTTTTTTTTATATGTATAACTAAACGTTATATATGGTTAAACCCAACACATCAAAAAAACCCCCAAAAGGTTCGGTTAGATTTTCACTTTCACTTTCAGAAGAACAAAAATCAGCAAAACAAGCAATCCTACATCATCCATACAATTTTATTGTTGGTAAAGCAGGTTCAGGTAAAACATTGTTAGCTTGCCAAGTTGCATTAGACATGTTTTTTAAAAGACAAATTGATAAAATTATAATAACGAGACCTACAGTGTCAACTGAAGACAATGGATTTTTACCTGGTTCAGAAAAGGAAAAAATGGAACCGTGGATTGTACCTATTAAATCTAATATGCGCAAAATTTACAACAAACCTCTTATTTTAGAAAAAATGGAAAAAGATGAATCAATTGAATTATGTTCATTAGCTCACTTTAGAGGTAGAACATTTGAAAATGCAGTTGTAATAGTTGATGAATTTCAAAATTTAACTCGTTCACAATTTAGAATGGCTTTAGGTAGATTAGGAAAAAACTCAACCATGATATTTTGTGGAGACAACCAACAAATTGACTTAAAAGATAAAAACTATTCTGCAATAGTTGACTTACCTAAAATTAATAATTCTCAATATGTTTATAAAAGAGTATTATTAGATAATCATCGTCATATAGCAATAGATGAAGTATTTGAATTATTGAACGGAATGTAACCTCTTCCATTGTTCTTTCATATTTATACGAGAACAACTAAATTAAATTAAAATGGCAGAAATTCCTATTTGGCCCGGCTCTTCATCTTTTGGATTAATAGACGATCCTACACCTTTTGGTTTTTATGATTCTGATGATGACTTTAGAATAGATGCTGATAAAGTAGCACACTGGTGTGTACAAAGATTAGGATATCCTCTTGTAGACATTGAATTACAAGATATAAATCTTTATTCTTGTTTTGAAGAAGCCACAAGTGAATATGGTTCTCAAGTATATAATGCTACAATAGTATATAATTTTGGCTCTTTAATAAATACAATAACAGGATCTGTAGATCAAACCTTAAATAATATAGTAATAGATTCAAATTATGGAACTAGTGCTGGTGGGGGAGCATCTCAAGAAGCTGCAGGTTCAACAGGTAATGCAGGAACTTCTCCAACAAAAGGTAGAACATTTTCTGGTTCTATAGCTATGAAAGCAGGTCAACAAAATTATGATTTATATGATACTAATGCTAATTCAACAGTAGCAGGTTTAACAGATGCTTCAGGAGCTTCAATAACTGGTAGTGTTTCTATAACAAGAATTTATCATGAAGCTCCAGCAGCAATCAATAGATATTTTGATCCTTACGCAGGTACAGGTACGGGTATACAATCATTAATGCAGTCATTTGGATTTGGTAATTATTCACCAGGTGTAAATTTTATGTTAATGCCTCTATATTTTGATATTTTAAAATTACAAGCAATTGAATTTAATGATCAAATTAGAAAATCAGCATATCATTTTGAATTAGAAAGTGGTAGATATTTAAAAATATTCCCTATACCAACAGGTAATTATACACTTTGGTATGAATTTAAAAATTCTCACAACCCAAATACAGGAGCTACTGGTCCTTCTGTAACTGAAGATGATAGTGGTAATCAAAAACCCTTAGATAGAGTTACAAATATATCTAATGCTAATTACACAGCACCAATTTATGCTTATATAAATGAACCTGGTAGACAATGGATTAGAAAATATTGTTTAGCATTAGCAAAAGAAATGTTAGGAAGTGTAAGAGGTAAATATCAAACAATACCCATTCCTGGTTCAGACACAACTTTAGATTATAGTAGATTATTATCTGAAGCACAAGCAGAAAAAGATAAATTAATTGAAACTTTAAGAACAGATTTAGAATTAACTAGTAAAGAAAAACAATTAGAAAGAGAAGCTTCTGAAAAAGACTTTAGAAAAGCAGCAGCAGGTAATGATCCTGTTTTTATTTATATAGGGTAATGATTAAATTAACAAACATATTAGCAGAAATATTAAATACTTACCAAGTAGAAGCTTATTTATTAACTGATCCTGAATTTAATATTACAGATGTATTAGATCAAATTAGAGCAATAAGAAAAGTAACTATTGTAAGAAATATTACTCCTGAAGAATATTTACAAAGACCAAATGTTGAATATACTTTGGTGTCAATTAAATTTATAACAAGAGGAGATGCTAAACAAGATTTAGAACAATTAAAACAAGACATATTAACATCTGATAGATCTAAAACAGATTTAAGAGTACCAGGTGTTAAATCATTTAAATATAAAATAGAAACCTTAAGAAGACTGTAATGGCATTATTTGGAAAAAATAGAGACATAAATTTGTTCCATACTATAAACAGTGAACTTTTAAAGGACATAATACAAACAGAAATTGCGTATTATAAATTTGCTTTAGAACAAACACAAGCTAATGTTTATGGTGAGTCTATGGGTAAAAATTATTATGAACCCATGAAAATCGCATGTTTAATTAATAGAACAGATCAAGCATGGTCATCTAACGAGTTTGGTTCTGATATTAATCAAAATATTGGTTTTCAGTTTTTAAAAGAAGAATTATTAAATATAAACTTAATACCTGAAGTAGGAGATATATTGCTTTTTAGAAATAACTTTTATGAAGTAGATAGTAAAGTAGAAAATCAACTTATAATGGGTAGAGATAAAGATTATGCTATATCTAAGGAAACAATAAATCATGGAGAAAGCTTTTCTATATTAGTTAATACTCATATATCAAGAGTAGAAAAATTAAATTTAATACCTTTAAGGGGAGGAAAATACCCAACAACTACCCAAGTAGATGGAGGAAATGCAAATAAAGTAGGAAGATTATAAAATGGCAGATAGAAAAAGAATAGATCCTAGAAGACCAATTCCATCAAGTGGATATGATCGTTTACGTGATAATTTATCATCAGGTTTTGCTGATGGATTTCCTGTAAAAAAAGGATCATTTCCTAATGTAGATAATAGACCAAGCATAAATAAAGGAAGATTAACTTCAAGAAAAGACGACACAGTACAAGATGTATCAATTGGTTTACAAGACCACGATGAAGCAATAATGTATTATTTTAATAATGTTATTAAACCTTCAGTTATTGTACAAGGAAATAGAACACCAGTTCCTATAATATATGGTGCTCCTGAAAGATGGAAAGGAGTTCAAAAAGATGGATATTTTAGAGATAAAGAAGGTAAACTTCAAACACCTCTTATAATGTTTAAAAGAGATAGTGTTGAAAAAAGAAGAGATCTTGGAAATAAATTAGATGGAAATAATCCTCAGTTATATTATACATTTCAAGAAAAATATACTAAAAAAAATCGATATGATAATTTTAATATATTACAAAATTCAAAACCTCAAAAAGAATTTCATACTGTTGTAATTCCTGATTTTATTAAATTACAATATACTTGTATAATATGGTGTGATTATGTAGCTCAAATGAATAAATTAATTGAAACAATAAATTATGCATCTGATTCATATTGGGGAGATAAAGAAAAATTTAAATTTAATGCACAAATAGATACTTATAATAATACAACAGAAATATCTCAAGGAGAAAATAGAGTTGTAAAAACTAACTTTGGTTTAACTCTTCAAGGGTATTTAGTACCAGATAGTTTAAATAAAGATTTAGCTAAAAAACCACAAAAATTCTTTAGTAAATCTAGAGTAGTATTTAATAGTGAACTTATAGTTACACCAACAGGAGAACCACTAACAAGAGAACAAGTTAGAGGAGCACCTGTAACAACAAATATACAACAAATAGGAACAGGAGTAGGTTATCAAATATTAGAAGAATCAAATCAAATAGGATAAAATGGCAAAACAAAATAAAACAACATTAAAAGGGTATTTCGAAACAGGAGATGTACCTAACCAAAACCAATATGGAGAACTTATAGATTCTCAATTAAATTTAGCTGAAACAGGAACTCAAACATCAGCAGGAATAATAAGTGCTTCTGGTTTTATTTCTAATGATAATTTAATAGTAAAAGGATATATAAGTGCAAGTGGACATATAAGTGCAAGTGCAATAAGTGCATCAAGTAATATAAATATAGGAGGAAAAATAACAGGACTAACAGGTTCATTTGGCCATATAATGGGAAACTTAGCTGATGGTACTGGTTCTATTTTTATTAATGATAATACAACTTTTAAACAAACTATAACAGCTTCAAGTAATATAAGTGCAAGTGGACATATTTCATGTTCAGGTTTAATAATAGGGGGATCAGAAATAAGAGCATTTAAAGGTAATATAACTGCAAGTGGAACTATTACTGCAGTTGGAGGTATTATAGGGCCTATAACCTCAACAGGAATTACATCTACAGGACCGGGAGTATTTACTACTATAGACACAGGTCAAGGAGCTACTGAAGTTCATTTAATGGATCAAAATGTAAGAGAAGCTGACGCAGTGACTTTTGCAACAGTAGACACAGGTCAAGGTGCAAATGAATTATATGATATGGATCAAAATGTTACAACAACTGCTACACCAACATTTGCAGCTTTAAATATTGGTAAAGTTGCAAAAGGAGGTATTGGGACTTATGGAGGAACTATTGTTGTACCTTCAGGTGGTAAAGCATTTACATTTACATTAACAGGTATCTCAACAATTCCAGGTATTAATTCTGGTCAAATTTCAAAATCAGCACCTACCTTAATTCAAAATGCAAGTGTGGAAGCTACTGATGCTGTTTTAATTAATTGTATAAACCAACAATTATCAGTAACAGCGTTTGGTCAATCAACAGCTGCTGATGCAGGTACTCCTGGTTTTTATATAAATTTATCTAATGATTCCCATCTAGACTTTACAGCAGGAACGGCACAATTTACTGTAGTAGTTTTATAATAAATGGCAACATTAATAAAATGGAACACAGCTAATTTTACTTGGAATAATAATTCTTTTACATGGGAAGATGTAGTATTAGTAAGAAGAGCAGCAGGAGAAGATTGGAATACATGGAAAAAAGAGGACAAACAAAAATTAGTAAAATTAATTTTAAAAATCCATGGAAACACAATAACAGAATCTAAAAAAATAGAAATCAAACAATATAAAATCAAAGCAAAAGATATAAGAATAGTAGTCAAAGAAGTATTAGGAACCCAAATGATCGCTGAAAACGTATCCTTTTAATATTTATAAAATATGTATAAATTATTTACAGACAAAACAGAACTTTTCGAATGTAGTATATCACTACAAGGTGCAAGTTTAAAAAAATCTAAAGCAAGATTAGTAGTAGAAACTCAAGATTATTCATTATTATTTAATGGAACTATTTCTAAAGGGGGTAAATGTGAAATTCCTATTAAAAAATTAAAAGGTTTAATAGATGAAGACACAACAGGTAATATCCGTTTAGAAGTTATTGCAGAAGATACCTTTTTTACACCGTGGGAATCAGATTTTGAAGTAGAAACAAGTAAAAAAGTAACTGTTGAAGTTAAATCACAAACAACTAAAAAACCTATATTAGAAGCTAAAGTAAAGGTAAAAGTTAAAAATGAAAAACCAACAATTACTGAGAAAGATCACGTTTTAAATTTATTTAAACTTTTAATAAAAGACGATATAAACGTAGATAATATTTCTTATAAGCGTAACGCACTAAACAATATAGTAGCAACGTATCTACAAGAAAATCACGTAAAAAATACAAGTAAAATAATAGATGGTGTATTAAAGGTTCTCGAAAAACAAAAATAAAATGGTTATAAATGGCGTTAAACGACTTTACAGGACAAAACATACAGGACACTTATAAAAAGTTAGTCCAAACAGAAGGTAATTTATTTGCTGATGGTACAGGTTCAATTCTTCAAATAATCACATCAGATCAAACAAGCAGTATGACTGTAGCTACTGCATCTTTTGCTATATCAGCATCTCATGAGATTACTTATGAATTATCTTCTTCATACGCAGAAATAGCAGACGCATTAACACCTGGTATTAACATTGACGTTAGTAATATAACATCCTCAGGCGACATAAGTGCAAGTGGTGATGTATATGCATCTAATCTTATACTACCTCCTAATGGTGAAATAGCACCAAGCATTAATCATGGAACTATAAAGTTTATGACTAAACCACCAGGAACTACTAACAATGGTGAGACGCTAACAATCGGTCAGGATTTAATAGAATTCAAAGCTACTCCTGCACAAACTACCCCTTTACATAGTTATCTAAAACTCCAACCTGTTGATAGCGGTCAAGATGTAATTACATTTAATGATGGACAAAATGATATAGATTTTGTTATTAAAGGAGTAAATGAAAAAACATTCCAATTAAATGCTGAACATGATATGTTTGCTAGTAGAAATCATTTTGGTATTGCTTCTGGTAGTAAAAAATGGCCAACTAGTGATTATACAGTAAACGGAACACCTGACAAACAACTAATGGTTAATGGATTAACGCACTTAACAGGTAGCGTTGAAATAATAGGCCCCATCACTACAAATATAACAGCTTCAGGAAATCTAACAGTATCAGGTAATATAAGTTCAAGTGGATATATAACAGCAGATAGAGTATATCTTAGAGGTGAAGATAGTACTACAGATTATTTATCACATAATGAAACAGGATTATTTTACAAAGGTAGTGCAAAAATAGCAGGAAACATAACAGCCTCAGGTAATATAAGTGCAAGTGGTGATATAACAGCAAATAATATAACAGCTTCAGGAAATCTAACAGTATCAGGTAATATAAGTTCAAGTGGAGATTTTTATCTTGAATCTGATAAATTTATTATGTTCGCTGGTGAAAATAATTTAAACACTTCTATTCGTGAAAACGGTGGAAATTTAAATATTCAAGCAGATGGTCATATAAATGTACATCCTGATAATGATTTTAGAATCTATAGTGGTTCTACACTTTATGCAACATTTGATGGTGAGACTCAAGGATTACAATTAGGTTCAACCAATGTAACCCCACCAGAAACCCTAACAGTAGAAGGTAATATAAGTGCAAGTGGTGATTTAATAGTAAGTAATATTAATGGAACAATAAATGGAGGAAATTTTTAAATATTTATAACAGAATAAAACAAATATGGCAAGTACAATAATATTAAAAAACGGAACAGGTTCAGCAATACCAAGTACATTAATACATGGAGAACCAGCAATTAATGTAAACACAGGATTATTTTATTATGGTTCTGGTTCAGCAGGCATTGTAAAAACCCTT
>Ga0209337_1003533_pt1 | contig 11027 bp, 2 predicted proteins | sample LinPmetageLP53_FD_184044 | JGI IMG/M metagenome (GOLD analysis project Ga0209337, IMG submission 184044) | Marine viral communities from the Pacific Ocean - LP-53 (SPAdes) (version 2) | ecosystem: Environmental > Aquatic > Marine > Oceanic | place: Pacific Ocean | collected 2010-02-08 | reverse complement strand
CTTGGGTTGGTGGGTCTGTTCCTGCTAATAACGATCTAGTTGTTATTGCTCATGGTCACAAAGTTACATTAAGCACAAACATACAGTCAGCTATTACTGACGATGTAACTATAGATGGTAACTTACACTTTGCCAGTGGTGGTAAAATGCACTTAAACGGTCGTATGACTGTAAAAAATACTAGCAACGCCAACAACACGGCTGGAGAGTTTGTTGAAGGTACTACTACATCAGGATCGTTACTTAGTATGGTTAGTGGTAGTGAAATAAAAATATCAGGAGATAATTCAGCACAGCACGGTATACAGGTGGACTCTAGAACGTGGTGTGGTGTAGATATAGATGGTGGTGAGCCTACATTAAAAACAGAGTTAAACGGTAATCATGATTATAGATCAACATACTTAACAGTCGACAGTGCCACTAATTTTGCGGCTAATGATCAAATATCTATATATAAAAGAGAAGAAGATTATAGATTAGCAAACGACGAGGTTTTTTATGTTCATGATGTAGACACAAGTAACAACAGAATATATTTTAGACAGTTTATATGTCCTAAGGTTAAATACTACGCGCCCTGTATAAAGGCTGTTAGTGGTTCTACTATAACTTTAGATGATGCCAGTGTTTATAGAGTTGGTTATCAATTAATATTTGGTACTGGTAACAATAGAAATGTTTTAGAGGTAACAGCTATAAACAAGTTAACAAACGTTGTAACGTTTGGTAGCACCGTTGATAACAACCCTAGTTTAATTGGCGAGTACGTTTATCAAACAGGTACAGAAAAATACCACTTATCAGACTCTCACGTTAGAAGAACATCTAGCGCTATGGCGGCAACGTATTCAGGGGCTGTAGGTTTAAGAACTGTAGTGGTTAATAACGCTGCAGACTTTAACGTTGGTGATAGTATATATATAGAAGCTTGTGGTGATGCTAGTTATCAATATGTTAGTGGTAGTGAAACAAATGTGTGGAGGCATAACTTAGTTTATACAATATCAGGCATAAGCGGAACAACAATTACTGTTAATAGAGATATACTTTACGATGGTAAAATAGGTGGTTTAATAAGTAGAATGACAAGAGGTGTTGTAATTAAAGCTTGTGCTGCAAATGGTAATGATGTTGCTGATGGAGATCAAGATACAGCCAGAGTATTTTTCAATGTTAAATACTGGACAAGTAATGGTTGGAACAGTGCGCCAACAAGAAGAGTTAAAATAAAATACGTAGAGTTTCGTGGTTTAGGATATAACACTAGTGATAGTACAAATTTTAGGGCTGGAGTAAATGTAGCTGGTTATAATGGTTATTACGATACTAAAGTTACAGGTAGCGCGGCTGACAACTCTACAATACACAATACTAATGGTGTGAGCCAAACGGGTGAAAACTATATAGACGGCTGTAGTTACACGGCTTATAATTTATGTAGTAATAGTACAAGAGACGGTGATTCTTACCCTAGCATATGCATAAGACACCCTTACGGTATGGTTGCTAGAAACCTAATAGTTATTGGGGCTGGAAGAGGTGTATGGCACTGGAGTTCACAATACTTTATAAAATCACACGGGTATATAACGGCTGCAAATAATTACTGTGGCACAGAGCTTGGTGCTGCTTATGAATATCCTTGTGAGTTTTCATACTTTTACCTACGTATGGCGGAGGACTACGGCATGCTTTACTCGCACTTAGGTAGGCAAAACGACAATACAACCGTACAACATTTCGATATTCAATACATGAACAGTTATTGTATACATCACGGCTACGCTAGTAATCCTACTTGGCGTAGAATTTTTTGTGATAAATACAAGCACCACTATATACCAGACAGCGTATACCCTATGGCTATTCAAGATTCTAGACTTATGCCAAACTACTGGGACGGTAGTTCTAATCTTTACGGTTGTGACCACGTACCTTATTATAATGCTGACAGTATATATCACTATGGTTCGGGTAACAATTATCCATATAGGGGAACATGCTCTGATATAGGAAAAATGTATTGGCTTGAACATGGGTTTAGAGAAGAAGAGTACCTGGAAATAAGTGGAAGTAGAATGACTAAACTGCAAAGACCAGGTCAAAAAGCGGCTGACTTTATAGTTTCAGGAGGACCAGCACAATGTATGGCTAGAATTTTTGTACCAGCAAACACACCTGTTAAACTAAGATCAACAGTAAAAGTAAACTCTACTCAATATGATGGTGGTTCAGACACTGTAGATGATAACAGCTTGCCAGTACTTATAGCAAGGGCAAGAAGAAACTCAATGTATGGTGGTAGGCACCACGCTGGTGTTGTTACAGATAACAATGCAAGTGTTCGAACTGGAGCTACCAATTGGGATATTATAGCTGACGCAAACGATAGAGCTGGAATACTGAACAGTACGGAGGCAAAAGGTAAATTACAACACGGGTTTGTAGAGTACGTTACCCACACTAGTAGCGCTCAAGGTGATTGGGAACAAAAAGATTTAACAATAGCAGCTCAATATACAGGTTACGAGCTAGCATATGGTTTTTATGTAGATAACGACGACATGAGAGATGTTGGTTTTCAAGCTCTACCTATACAGGTTTTAATGGGTAAAGCTGGTGTTAAAAACTCTTATCATTTACATACAGGTTCAATTGGAAAATTAAGCATTAGAACAGCATTTAATGCAAATAAAAAACGAATAAGCGGAAGAATATAATATGCCTAAATTTTTAAACGACATATCATTAGAGCAAGCAAACGACTTACAGTTTAAAACAGCTGCAGGTGCTAATGCTGGTAAAATAGAACAAGATGGTAACAACTTAGTGTTGACAAACCCTGTTGGTGATATAATGCTTGGTGATGGTGCAGCCGATGTTTATATTGGTGATGGTACTAATAGTGTAGATATATTATTTGAGCAATCAGGTAGTATAAAAGCAGAAGATGGTACTAGTGGTGTTACTTTAACCTTAGGTTCTAGTGATACAACTTTAGCTTTTGGTGGTGCTACAAGTTTTGCTGATATTGTAACTGCTTTTTCTGGTACTGCGGCTAATACAATAGACGTAGGTACTAGTGCAAAACCTTTTAAAGATATATACGCAGCTCATCACGTTGGTGGTAGTTCAATTAACTACGCTACATCAAGAGGTTGGGTTGAAGACCCTGCACCAATGGATCAAACACAAATAGGTTATTTTGGTGGTGGTTTTAATAGAAATGGTAGTAATGATGAAAACGAGGTTGTAAGAGGACTTGATCCGTTTGGTAATAAGGCTTTGTTGTGGAAATCCATACTTAACCAATCAGGCAGTAATGATGATGGTGGGTGGAATAAAGATATAGTTATACCAGCAAACAACAACATAGGATATTTGTCTTATGTTTATTTTAAGGTTGATTTTACAGCTGACAATTCTAACGATGGTCAGTATTATCTTGGTTGTGGTACTACGTCTGGACAAACAATAAATATATCTAATGATAGTAGTAACACTAACCCATATTTTAAAAATGGTACAATTTCCACTCTTAATAACGGTAGTGCTGCTGTAGCTAACAGATGGTATTTGATTATAGGTGTTATACAACCATATAATGACGAAAGTACAACCAACGATCCTATTTCTGGTGTTTATGATGTAGAAACTGGAAAAAAATGTGGTGATGGTAGTGGTTATAAAATGGGTAATAATACTACTGGGCAAAGACATAGAGCTTACATATACTACGATACAAGCACGGACAATAATGAAAATGCTTATTTTTGGAACCCAGGTTTTCACGCTATAGACGGATCAGAACCTAAACTACAAGATTTATTAAAAAGACAGGTTTATCTTGGTGATAATGTTAAAGCTGCTTTTGGTGATAGTGATGATTTAGAAATATACCACGATGGTAGTAATAGTTATATAAACGACGTTGGAACTGGTGATTTATTATTAAGAAGAAGTGGTGGTGGTGGTTTAAATATTACTGGTACTGGTGTTATAATAAACGGTGAGGCCGATATAAATGGTAATGCTGATATTTCTGGAAATTTAGTTCTTGGTTCTTATACAGTAGCCTCACAAGGAAACCAAGGTATTTTTGGTAAATTAAGTAGTTTTCAAAATAGTGGGTCTACTAACTTATTTTTAGGTATAAAGAATGCAGCATACCCAAATAGAGGTTGGTCGTTTGACCCAGTTACAAATGGTGTTAATAGTAATTTAATAATAAAAGAACACGGTTCAACTGCTGAAAGAATTAAAATAAGTACTGGTGGTAATTTTGAGGTTTTAACAGGTAGTGTAACAGCTACGGGGCTAGACATAAACGGTAGCGCAACTTTTGATACCAATGTTAATAGTGGTGGTTTTAACACTCAAACAAACTCTAATGCAGGAAGTAGTGCTTACGTTTCTAGAAAATGGAAAAATGATGAAAGCACTTTTGCTGAAATTTGGAGAAATAGTTCTGCAAGGTCTCAAACAGGTGGTGCAGTAAGATCTTTTAATATATACAACAGTCACGATACAAACATATGGTCAGGTGGTACTAGAGCATTACATTTAGACACTTCACAAAACGCAACTTTTGCAGGGACTATAAATGCAGGGGCTATAAACAACACGGGTGACATAACTATTACTAATGGTAATATTATATTTTCATCACAATACGGTGTTAGATTTAATGACGCTAATACTAGAATATACACAAACACAGATAGTCCAGAAGATTTAATAATTGAGGCTGATCAAGATTTATTAATAACACCTGATGGTCAAGTGAGAATAACAGGTAACACTGATATATCTGGAGCATTAACATTAGGTACAAGTTTAGCTGTAGCTGAAGGAGGTACAGGTGCTACAACATCAACTTCTTGGTTAAACTCTAATGCATTTGCTAACTTTGCTTCGTCAAGTGCTGATTGGGACACACTAAAAACTAGAGGTCTTTATAGATTTACAGGTGGTACAAATAATCCGTTTGGTACTTCTCACGCTACAGGTTTTACTTTAACAGAAAGCACTGGTCATTATGGTTTTCAACTAGCTTCAAAGGGAAGTAGTAATAACCAAAAGTATTTAGCTTACAGATATAGAGGTACTAGTTGGGAAGACTGGCAGTATTTAGTTACTGAAACATATGGTGATGGTAGGTATGCTACCGCGGCTCAAGGTACTTTAGCTACAAACGCTCTGCCAAAAGCTGGTGGTATTATGACTGGTAATTTAAGCTTAGAGTATGCTTATCCAAGAATAAATCTTACTGATACAAATCATAATTCAGATTATTCTATTATAAATAATGATGGCGCTTTTAGTATCTATGATGTAAGTAATACTTCACATAGATTAAGTATATCGTCATCTGGTAATGCAACTTTTGCAGGAGATGTAAATGTTGGAGATGATCTTAATATTGCCGGTAATGAATTAACTTTTACAAATGACGATGCTTCCGCATATATAAGGGGTGCTGATGCTTTAATTATAGAATCAGATCATGACAATGATGACGGTAGTTCTAAGCCAATATACTTTTATACTAATGGCACGGAAATGGCTAAGATGGAAGCTACTGTGGCAACTTTTGCAGGTGAGATTAAAGGTAGTGAAATAACTTTTGATAAAACTAATTCAGCAGGTGGTGGTGATTTTGATTTTATTGAAATGGGTTATAACGGAAGCTGGTCACAAAATACAGGTGGTTTAGCTGCAATTTCTGTAAATGATGGAAGTGGAGTTATTGGTAGATACGGTGTTACTTATGGAGCAAATGGTGGTAGATTTGTTATAACTGATTTATATGACGGTGGTTATGGCGCGAGTGGTGATGTTTTTGAAATTAGAGGAAATGGTGCTGCAACTTTCGCAGGGACAATTGGCTCAGGCGCAATAACATCTACAGGTAAAATACAAGGTACAGAATTAGAAGGAACTAGTCTAGATATAAACGGTAATGCTGATATATCAGGTAATTTAGCAATTGGTGGGTCTGTAACTAGTAACACAACGTTTACGGCAGATGTATACGTTCATCACAATGATGGCTTACAAATTGGAGACACTGGAAACAGTAGTTCGGCAAGAACAACTTTAACTTCTTTTAATAGTTCTGGTAATTCACAAATGAAAATTAAAGGTGGTAATTATGTTCACAGAGTAAATTTTGAAACAAGTTGGAATAACTTTAACTATGCGTATTTAAACTCTTCGTACAATACATCTGATAGCTCTTTTGTTTTAAATAAATCAGCTTCGGATGGTAGTGTTGACTCAACAACAACTATATCTACTGGTACATCAACATTTGCAGGTGATGTTACTGCTGGTAGTAACTCACTTACCGCTGGTTCTTTAGACATAAATGGTAACGCAGATATATCAGGAAACTTAGTTATTGCAGGAACAGTTGATGGTGTGGACATAAGTGGTTTACCAACATCCTTTGCTCCAACAAACGCAGAAGCTAATGTTGCTCCAACAACGGATCAAGTTAAAACAGCTTTAAATAATGCTATTGGTAGTAACGAGCTAACTATAGGTAATTCAAATACAACAACAACTGTTCCAGGTAATATAATAGTTACTGGTGTCACTACCATGAGTGGAGGTACTGTTGTAAACACAACAACTAATACCGCTATAAAAGATACTACTATAGTTTTAAACACTGGTATTGGTGATAGCGCTCCAAATGCTGCTGATATAGGACTTATCTTTGACAGAGGAAATCTTGGTAATACCTTTATGGGTTGGGATGAAAGTGAAGACGAGTTTATATTTGCTAAAACAAGTACAGAAGGTAGTACCGATGTAAGTACTGCGACAGGTGGTGGTATTGCTATTGCTAATGAAGATGCTTATCTAGCAGTAAAAGCTGGATTATTTGAAGCTGTAGGTAATATTTTAGTTGGAGGGACGGTAGATGGAGTCGATATATCAGCAAGAGATTCTGTGCTATCAAGTACAACAACTACCGCTGGAGCTGCTTTACCAAAAGCTGGTGGCACAATGACTGGTGACATAAAACTTAATGATAATGTTGAAGTTGAGTTTGGTACAGGTTCTGATGTAAAAATGAAATTTGACGGAGCTGATCTTGTAACAACAGTACCAACTGGCTCTTCATTTTTGATAGGTACAAACGGTGGTACTCCAAATGACAACGGTGGTAATGCTGATTTTGTTGTGGATGTAAATGCATCTCCACAAATATCATTTTATAGTAATCAAGTGCAAATTGGTGGTACAAATATGAACTGGAACGCTTATCTTAGATACGATGGTAGTACTAAACTTGGCGCTTGGGATAACGATATTCATATATTTCAACAGGGTAGTAGTAGTAATAGTGCTAGAAACATACACATAAAACCACAAGCTGCTGGTGGAACTACAACTACAGTAGCTACATTTAATGGAGATACTGGAACAACTTTAACTGGTCAACTTGCAGTTTCAGGAGTTACTACTATAGGTCCTGGAACTACAGGCTCACCATATGACGCAACCACGTTTTTACATGTAAAAGGTACTACTAGATCTATTGTACAACAATCAAGCACTGCTGACGCTTACTACATGTTTGGTGATGCAGGCGCTAACAACGCTGCTTGGGTAGGTTATGATCACAGTAGTGGTAATTTAAGCTTGCAATCTCAAACAAGTGTAACTATAAATAAAAACACAAATATTTCTGGCAGTGTAACAGCAACAAGTTTAGACATAAACGGTAATGCTGATATATCAGGTAAACTAGTTCTTCCACAAACTTCTACAACTATTGGTACCGCTAATTTAGCTAACGCATCTCTTTTGGTAGGTAGCACGTCCTCTGGTATTGGTATTGACAATAATGAGATTGTTGCTAATGGTCAAAATTTAAATATTAGTACTATTGGTAGTAATTATATTAAATTTAGAACAGGAGCAACTGAAGTTTTAACTTTAGACGCTTCGCAAAATGCAACTTTTGCAGGAACAGTTGGATCAGGTGCTATTACATCTACAGGTAAAATAACTGGAACTGAATTAGAGGGAACAAGTCTAGATATAAACGGATCGGGTGATATATCTGGCGGTTTATCAGGTAACAGTTCTTATCAGACAGGAACTGTATCTGTAGCGCAGCCAATTTTATCAAAGTTTTTATTGGCTCACTCTACAGAAAGTAACAGTGCGGCGGTTCACCCTTACTTTTTTAATGACTTAGCTAATTTTGTAAATAGAGGTGGTACTGTTACTTATGGCGGTTTAAGTGCTGACCCAAGTGCTAATGAGACTAGCAGAATGTTTATGGCAAGCGCTACTACCTGCAATGCTTCTAATAGTGAAATAACAGGTTCTACATGGACTATAGAATTAAAAGACTTTCCTAGAAGTCTTACTTACGGTACTAGGTTTGGTATTAGCTTTGGTTCTATTAGCTTTTCTCCATCTTCAATGGTTATAGAGTACTCTACTGATAACGGCTCAAATTACACAACAGCTTTAACAAGTAGTGTTAGATCTGAATATTACCATACTTTTATAGGTAATGGTGGTACCGGTATAAACGCTGTTAAATTTACTTTAGGAAAATATACAGGTGCAGATCCTAGAGTTATGAACATATATGCATACAACTACGATAGTAGAGGTATGACTGAATATTTCTTAGATAAAGCTGGTGGTGCTTTATACGGTAATCTTTCTATGCACTCTAGCGGATTTACTTTAGATGGCAATACAATAACTGGTATAGATAATGATAGTGAATTTACATCTAACGATAATCACATAATGACTTCTTTAGCTATTGCAAATAAAATAGCTGATAATGATAATAATTATTTAACATCATCATCTACACAGTCAAAATATTTAAGGTCTGATGAGCATGATGCAACAGGGTTTACTATAACCTCTAGTAATGGTTTAGGTTTTAAAGTTGATTCAGCTGCATCTGGTAGAATTGAAATAGAATCTAACAATAATTGGTCTTATTTAAGACTTAAAGATAACAGCGCGGTATCATGGGATATTGCGTCTTATGATGGTGGTAGTTTAGAATGGAGGCCAGCTGGATCTGCTACTAATAGAATGACATATAGCTCTGGGGGTGTTTTAACAGTTCCAACATTAAGTGTAACAGACTATGGTTTAGCTTCTGCTGACATACCAAACAATGCCGCGGACACAACTGGTAACGCAGGAAGTGTAACAAATGGTGTTTATACAACTGGTGATCAAAGCATAGCTGGTAAAAAAACTTTTACAGGCCCAACAAAGCTTGAACAAACTTTGTTTTATGATATGTCGGCTGGTTCTTTAAACACTACTGGGTTTGCATGTGCTGGTTTAAGTTCTGGTAGCAATGGATCTAGCGCAACTTTTGTGTTTGAATGCGGAGGTGGTGCTGGTAACTCTTACCAGAGAATAGTTTACAACTGTTGGAGTGTACAGGGAACATGGAACACGTCAAAAGGTGTAGATGAGGGTGGTAATAAGTTTGATGTCACTGCGTCTGCAAACGGATCTACAATAACATTTACTTTTAAAAGTAGAAGCGGTACTCAAAATTACACACCAAGAGTTCACGTGCAGGCGATGGGTCAATCAATAGTAACTACATATTAAATTATAATAAATGTCAGAATTAAAAAAAATAAACGGACCTGTAAATATAGTTGGAGAACTAGAAGCTACTTCACTAGACATAAACGGAGCTGCTGATATATCAGGTACTTTAACAGTTGGTACTACTATTACAACACCAGCAAATACTAATCTATTTGTCTTGCCAAATGGTAGTGGTCATGTTTACTTTGGAAACTCAGGTAACGGTATGAAGCTGTATCATTACAGTAGTGCTAATGATGGTATATATACTACATACGATTTTAATGGAAATTACTATAGACTATCAACATCTGCAACTAGTGGTGTTTGGATAAACGATCCACTAAGAGTTGGTGGAGCATTAGATATAGACGGTGATGCAGATATATCTGGTGCATTAACACTAGGAACCGCACTAGCTGTGGCTGAAGGTGGTACAGGAGCGACTAATCTAAACGCTTTGGTTCAAACATCAGGTAACCAAACAATAGCCGGTGTTAAGCAATTTTCTGATTACATAAATGCTGCGGCAAATATACACATGGCTGGTCACTTGTATAATACCAACGACACTTATAGTATTGATTTAAACGATCATAGTGGTTATACTTGGTTCAGAAACCCACAAAACAGATGGGTATTCCAAGGTGGTGCTAGTGGTGATGATTGGACACAATCTTTTCATTTTAATTTAGAAACAGTTGGTACCGGTTTTAACGATAAAGTTCTCCGAATTGGCCAGCAACAAAACAACGGGTCTAGCGGTGGTAAATACAAGGGTGTTAGAATTGTAAAATCAACTGGATCAAGCTCTGTTGTAGATGGTTACTTACAGGCTGGTGATGCAGTTTTTTCAGGTGATATAACAGTATCTGGAGAGGTTGAAGGTGGCTCACTAGACATAAACGGTAACGCTGCTATAGATGGTTTAACAACTTTAACTTCATCCGTACACCCTTTAATAGTTAATAGAACTGGTGGATCAACAGCTTTAATTCAATTTAAAATTAATGGAACGTCTGAAGGTTATTTAGGAGCAACCTCAACAAAATCATTTGTAGTTTACAACGAAACGCCAGCAGAAAGATTTTCCGTAAGTAACGCCGGGGTTGTAACAGCAACAAACGATGTAATAGCTTTTTCTGATAAAAAACTAAAAGAAAATATAGAAACTTTAGATGGTAAAAAAGTTTTAGATATGAGGGGTGTTAGTTTTACTAGAAAAGATACTGGTGAAGAAAGCTCAGGTGTTATAGCTCAAGAGATACAAAAAGTTGCACCAGAATTAGTACATGATACTGAAGGTACTTTAGGTGTTGCTTACGGTAACTTAGTAGGTTACCTGATAGAAGCTGTGAAAGACCAACAAAAACAAATAGATGAATTAAAAGCAATGATCAATGGCAATTCCTAGTAGT
>Ga0209337_1003530_pt1 | contig 11032 bp, 19 predicted proteins | sample LinPmetageLP53_FD_184044 | JGI IMG/M metagenome (GOLD analysis project Ga0209337, IMG submission 184044) | Marine viral communities from the Pacific Ocean - LP-53 (SPAdes) (version 2) | ecosystem: Environmental > Aquatic > Marine > Oceanic | place: Pacific Ocean | collected 2010-02-08 | reverse complement strand
ACGAATTGAGTCGAAACGTTCCCATTTCCCGAGTAGGTGAAAGTGATGTTGTCAAAGTTCATTTCCTTGAGAGAAACAGAACCATTAGTTAGGTGCTCAATGTTCATCCTAGGTAGGACTTCTACGACATACACAGTGTCATTCGCTAGGTCTTGCCCCGATTCTTTCTCCAAGTCTAGACCAACGCTGGTAGAGATTCCACTTCCACTAAACCCAGTGACTCCAGTTTTGTATATTGTCGACGAAGTTGCTCTAAAGACGGAGATATCTTTTGCATCGTCTCTTTGAGTAAAAACGATTCTACTGTTTCGATTCCATCCTAGGTTGTTAAGATAGGTCTCTGCTTCTGCCGCACTGGTGCAATTGGGGAAAGAGGTGGCATTGAAGTAGTGTTCCCCGTCGACAGTGAACTTGCCGGAGGCGAATCCACTAGAGGTTAAGTATCTAGAAGTGAACATCCTAGTTCTTCTCAAACTTGGTATTTGGTCTATCAAATCCCAAGCGTTGGAGTGCTTTCTGTAAATGTCCCCGTTGGTGTAGTCAATCGCTAAGCCACCGTTGGAACCGGTTCCATTAGATGGAACTCCCGACGAGTAGGTAACTGTCGTTCCACTTCCTGAGAGTTCAGATTCGTCAACGGCTAAGGTAAGGACTCCTGTGCTAGAAGAATAAGTGATGTCCATTCCACTACCGGCGTTAAGTCGGTTTAGAATGCCGTCTACGGTACCGTCGTTATCCGAATCAACCAACGGTCTGCCAACTGAAATATATCCCATTACATATCCATCCAGTAAATATACGAGTAAAGCCCTGTCGGGTTAGCGTCTGCTACAACGTAAATCCGTGAAAGGTCTGAAATGTCCATGAAGAATGCGTCTGCTGGACCGAGGGGTATGCCTTCAGGGTATTGGTTCAATTGTGAACCGCTTCTACTTCCCATGGTGGGTCCACCTATGAAAATGGTTGGAGTATTCCGATGGTCGGCCTTGAACATGAATCCCTTTTGTGCTAGAACTTTTTCTTCCGTTGTTCCGGGTATCAAGTCAATCAATCTCTGAGCCCTACCGAGGTCCTCTAGGTTGGTGCTTTGTAGATGCACTCTAGCAGGGAGGTTTGCTTGTATTGGGCTTGCTCCACTTATTGTTCCGAAAGTAATCAGGTCTTCTTCTACAAAGTTAATTCCAGTTTTGAATTTGGTGTAGGTGCTGCTAAGCACTATCTTACCTACGTTAGAATTATTCGGGCTGAAAAGCACATCAGCGGTTCCACTCGTACCTGAGCCTCCAGTTATCGTAACCCCTGTGAAGGATTTGAAGGTAGTCCCACCCACCGCGTTGCCTCCAGTGACGTTGTAATCATGTCCGGGTTGAAATGCGTTGACGTAGATGTCAGCCCCCACTGGTATTCCAGCAACAACAGTTGCGTTAGTCTCGATGTTGTAGTTGCTACCGCTTGGGTTTGTGATTACCTTCGGAGTTCCTATGCTAGTGAAAGAACCGTCCACTCGTATAATAAACATCTCGTCAATACCACTTGTTACTGCTCCGGATGTTAAAGTGGTTGGGTCTCGAATGTAATTTGTCAAAGCACCTGAATTAAGAGTGACCTCAATCGTGGCACTACTTCCATCCGTTGCAGTCCTGACAGTTACCGGAGCCTTTTGCTTACCAGTGGGGAATCCTCCGTCGACAACTAGTGTCCCATGTCCACCAAGATATCTAGTTACAGTAACTCTACGATGTTTTGCCCCTGAGAACTCACCTCGGCCTCTAGGAGTTACCAAGACAGAAGAGTTACCAAATGGTGAGAAATCTGCACCGATGAAGCGAGTTTTCCCGCCTATGTCAACCGACAACCTTGCATCCACGTTGTCCGACACGACCATACCAAGGGTGATGACGTATTGAGGTTTTTCACATATCCATCCAATATAGGTAGACTTGGCTAGTGTATAATTGGTCGGTATTTGCTAGAGATACTGCTAAGTTTGCAGCGAATGTGATACTACCTCCACTGTTCGATGCCACTGTTCCTATCTTGGTGCCATCACTCTTGTAGACACAAGAGCCTACTGGGAAGTTGGTGTTGGTTACGCTTTCACTTGGTGCAGAACCACCTGACCCACTAGTTCCATCTATACTTATCGTAGCCACACTAGTACTATACGAACTACTAGGATAATATCCCGATGCTCCTAGAGGATTAGTTCCACATATTACATATAGACTAGATAGTCTAGTTATATCAATAAAGAATGCTTCTCCCGGATTTAGAGGAATGCCTTGGGGATAACTAGCAAGGTCACCATGTGCCTCAGAACCCATAGACAAGCCGCCTATGTAGAGAGTGACATCATTCCCTGCATCTGTCTTCATGATTATTCCTTTCAGTGCTTTGACATCTCCTCCGAGTAAATCGGAAAGACGGTGAGCAATTCCTCTAGAGGCTCCACCGCCTAAAAAGTTGATTGGGGCTAGTCTTTTATGTCCCAAGGCAGTGACGTCATTAGAGAAATGTTCTCTACCCTTTTCGGTGGTTTGTAATGAATAAGTGTGGTCTGAGTGTTTAATCGCACTTATCGGAACCTTCTTCGAATTGACTGTACCGAAGATTGTAGCGTCTACTGGGTCAGGCACGTTGATGGCAACGGCCCTGATGTATTGAGGATTTGGGTATCGGATTGGTTAATAGGATGTTAAAGAAGGCCCCTTCATGATAAGAGTCATCCGAGAGGATGTAGCGACTCCATACGATGAATGTAATATCTGTGGACGCCCTACTAGAAGTCACGTTTTACAACCGGCTATCTATGATGAGTTCAGGGCAGAGGAAGTAATCAATAAGTCTGATGATTATGCCAATAGTCAATGGGAAGAAGTCGAAGAAGTTACCAAATACCGATTGGCTCAAAACCCTGTTGTCCTATGTCATAGGTGTTATGTTATCCAAGAAGAGAAACTCGCTAATATGATAGACAATAACTATGACAAGTGGATGGAAAGTCCAATCAAGTATGTCGCTAGGATACGCACTATCGCTGAGACTCACAAATATTACAAATTCACAGGAGATTTAGAAGGCAGGGTAAAGACTCTAGTGAAGACGCTGAGGGAGGCTTCTAAATGACGGATGAAATAATAATGGCCAAGGTTAGTGCGTTCGCAGAAGAATTGAGAGAATTGGGTGTCGAAGATTTCATATTCGCAGCAGGTTCTTCTGATGGTTCCCTTGCCTTACAATACGATGGTGATGCTAGAGGTGTGGCTTTCTTAGCCATGACCACTTTGATGAACGCCATGTTCGAAGCCATTGAAGAACAGGAGATGAGAACCAACTATGGACGAAAAAATAACGGCGAATGAGTGGAACAAAGCAAAGGCTTGCCCTATTTGCAGGGATATTGCCGAGAAGAAAGTAAATCTCGATGGAGAAGTAATGCTTCACCCAAAATCAGGAGAGCCCCTTCACTGTCCGGTTTGTGACTATCCGGAAACTAAGATGTACCACGATATCGGAGGTATTGAATCAAAGAGAACTTCTGAAAGAGGAGACACTCAAATATGGAATCATTTGATTTCCGTTAAGTGTTCTAGTTGCGAATGGAAACACGTTATGGACAACATGGTGTGTCTCGGTGACCCGTGGGATGAAGTATTCGGATTTAGACGTCACTTGGAACAAAGTGATGAGCAGAAGCACGCTATCACTTGGACTAATGAGCAAGCCGTCGGCCTTAGAGGGGCTCATGATAAATACAATAAAGAGGCCAAACTGAAAGGAAAGGGCTATCGGGCTCATCGAGAGATTACCACTGAGAAAACAGATGGGGCTTCAAAAATGGAATGGATTCCAACGAAGGAAGAGAAGAAACTACCGAAGTTTCGAGACAAGAAAGAAGAGTAAAGCATATAACCCTTGGATGAGGTGAACACACTAACCCAAACGGGGTGACCACACTATGCGAGAAAACCAAACCACAAACACGACAGTTGAGATAACAGTACAAGGCAAGAAAGTTACGATGTCCCAAGACATCCCTAACTATGAATTCGAAGACGGACTAGCCGCTCTTCTAAACATGGCTTTACTAGCCGAAGCAAATCTAAACGAGTAATCGGAGGATGCGGCTACTTAGGTGGTCGCACCTTCTACTACTATTTTCTAGTCAAGAAAAAGATTACGGCACCGAATGCCAGTAATCCTGTAAGTTTTCCTACGTCGGAAGAACTTGTTCCTGTGATACCGAACAGTCCCGGGGTTTTACCATCGGTTGGCCCTAAACCATTTCTTCTCTTTGAAAGCGGAGCGCCGACTTTTCCATACTTATCGTCTAGAGCCATTCTAGTTAAATCGGTAAAATCGTTGTGAAGGTTCTCGGCTTCCCAAGCAAGACCCTCGTGATGACGGGGCATCTTTTTTTCTAATGGGTGCATCATTCGTACCAAGACCCTGATTGGCCAGCCGAAAGACCGGAGAACCCGAGTATGTCCGAATGTTGGTCAGTCATGAATTCGTTCTTTTGAGAACTAGTCAATGAAAGTTGAGTATCAATATGAGCCCCGTAAACCGGAGAAGGTTCACGAGCAACTGAACCTAGCCTTCTTCTTGCGGAGCCACCGACTTGGGAGAACTTTTTCTTAACACCGAATAATCCACTATCTGCGGGTATGTGTATTGAAGGTTCGCCTGCCGAATCGTTTCTCAATCCGGGCATGTGTGAAGAAGAAGTTGTTGTTGATGTTGAAGTAGTCATCCCGAGGCCTGAGTTCATCCCCATCCCATTAATCCCAGCGGATTCACTAAAGATAAGAGGAACGTCAGCACTATTGTCTTGTGTAGCCCTGTCAACTGATACTTCTATTGCCATTTGTATTTGCTTTAGATAAGCGTAATAGCCAATTGTTCCGGCAGCGGCTAGCGCTAGGATAGGCCTATCTTTGACCATCTTTCGTGCGTCTTTCATTAATGACATTCTCACCACGTCTGATAACCATTGATTCCATTTGTTGAGTCAAACTCTACTAATTTTGTCCCTAGGACAGAATATCCAAACAATGGTAGGAAGACTCCGAAGGTGAAATACCCACCGATAACTAAAGCAGCCACCGGTTGGTCTTTGTAAAATTTCTTCATATCTTTTCGTATGCCCACAATATCACCTTATGCTACAAACATACCGGCAGTAACTACTGCACCAATTGCGCCACCGAGAGCAGCGTTTCTCTTTGCTATGACTTCGTAGGATTTGCCTCTCTTCATTCCACCGAAATATTCCATGTTGAATGCGTTGACAACACCAGCCGCAGCAAGGCCTACCGCTAGACCTGCTATCAGTATTGTACCTGTTCCTGCTTTTGCTGTCGTTATTTCGCCAATTCCATTTCCGTAGTAAGCCATTTTAATCACCTTAGAATCCATAGAAGTTAGCATCAAGCGAGTCTGTGTTACCAAACATGTGCATGTGGTCGCTGTAAGGTTGGTTCCTCACTGGTGCATAACTATCATAGGAATATGTGGAAAGCGGAGGTGCGGACGGTGCAGCCTCGGCGCTAGCAGATGGTATGAGTTCCATACCACTCTTGTTGTATAAGTAAAGCACGCCACCGACTACTGCTAATGTCATTAGTGGTCTATTTTTAGCGGCTTTGTAAGTATTTGTTACTGACTTCATCATTTTAATCACCTGTTTCTTTGGTTTTGTATTACGACCCCTGTTAGTAAGCCGGCTATACCTGCGATAGTGGTTACGCCTATAAGTCGTTTGTAACTCATGGAACTTGTGTTAGGATTCACTTTCAATACTAAAGCGGTCCCTCCAGCGGTTAAAGTGGGTAATGCAACAGTCAATGGTGCTATCTTACCGTTGCTAGTAGCGTTGAGCATAATACCTGCGCCACCTCCCAAAACAAATCCGGAAGCGGCTCCAATAGCAGCGGAGTAATAAAGTGGGGTAATCGAGTTATCTAGATAATCTACTAGGGGTAATAACAATGCTCCAGCAGAAGCGCCAAGTATTGCGTATTGTAGTGAGTCTTTGTAAACGCTCATCTTACTTCCTCACAGGCGGTCTACGCCCGCAAGTCCAGCGAATACCATAGGCTCATACCCATGTCTTACGGAAGCGGGGACTACTCTAGGTCTGTTATTTCTCTTAACATTTAGTGGCTCATCCATCCAAGCCCTAGTATGGTACTCAGCATCATACCGGACTGGTCCCATTGAAGGACCGGACATTATTCCATTGTCGTTGTTTGTACCCATATTATTTAGAGGGGCAGTCGACCCTGATTCTTGAATCTCTGAACGGGAATCTGTCCATACATTACCGATTCCTCTGATACCTTTTATCCTAGTCCTATCTAGAACCATATCGGCTAGTAGTGGAAATCCTATTACAAATGCGGCACCTGCCACTAGAGGGTATTTATCTACTAGTTTGAATATATTAGTTTTATATGCCATATTTATCCCTCGTGACTTATCTCTCTATATCTCTTTATAGATATACTTCTAATTCCTATTGTAGGGTTGGAGTCTGATTGAGTAGTTAATGTACCTACACTTGTAGTGGTTCCTGAGGCTTGAAAGGTGGAAGCAGTTGCATTCAGACCCGGAGAAACTTGTAGGCATATAGCGCCTGTGGCATTAGTGAAAGTTGCACCGGCTGCGGAATCAGCCCATCCGTCTGTACCTGTGTCAGCACTTCTGTTGTACCTGAGTACCTTCACAACTCTTCCGGGGAAAAATACTGTTCCCTTGTTTCTGACAAAGAGTCTACTGCCAACTGCTATTGAATCCATTGAGGCTGCTGCGGCTTCGTTGCCTAGTACAGCGGCAGAATTGTTATTGGTTCCGTATAGAATGATGTTCTGAGTGGATGCTGTGGAAGGTGTGCCGGGGAAATCACCCCCACCTGTCAGTGCTGGGTGAGGAACTGCGCTTCCGTCTTGACCGGCAGTAAACGAACCAGCGGTTCCTGAGTCTACAAAGTCTATGAAAGGGCTGTCTTCAACGATTTCATCTTGTGTAAAGAATGGCCTACCGGCTAGTCCCGAGTAAGGATTGGCAGTTCCGGTCATTACATTTTCAGTGTAAATTGTCTCATTGTAAGTGTCGTTAACTATGTAGCCACCGTTGGTCGCTCCGATTGGTTTGGCAATCGCTGCTTCCATAATCGCTAAAGGCACTGCATTCAGACCGGAGTGAGTGAAAGTTCCTCCTCCTATGAACTGCAAATCTATTGGGGTTGGTAATCCGCCACGAGATTGGTAACTAAGTGTGCTACCATATACGTCGGCAGATGGTCTCAACATATTACCGATTGAGAATTTAATAGTTTTCTCGTATGACTGCGGGGTCATAGGTTGGTATGTTAAGACATATGCACCATCTGCTAATCGACTTGTTACTTGAAAAGCCCCATCAGGTCTTGATGTGGTTCTAGATGAAAGAAGAAGTTCTGCGGCAGTTTCTCCACCGCCATCCGGGTTGTTGATATAATCGTCTAGTTCTAATCTCAATAGTGCATACGGATTGTCTGCAATTACTTCGATGGAGTGTAGTTGACCTTTCTCTTTGAAGTTAATTGCTTCGAAAACTTCTCCAGCATTGAGTGTCATGCTAGTGAACTTGTCAGAAATCATTCTGTTGGTGACGACTACTCTAGACGCTTTTATGTCCACTTCTTGTTTCAGCCCGTGAGCAGAAACTATGGATGGACGTCCAAGTTCGTCTTCGTCTTCGAAACCAAAAACCATCTTATCACTTCACCAGTCCGACTTACATTGAGAGATAATCACTCAGGAAGCCTGACGACTGGTAGGTAACCGGGTTGTAGTACATGAACCGGAGACGACCGCCAGCGCGAGCCTTTAGGGTCGCTAGTTGGTCCTGAGAAAGTTCTAAGATTTTATATTTCCAGCCTGACAATCTAATTCTTCCATCGAGGATGTACTCGTCTGAATCGTTGACTAATCTAAACGCTGGCTGTGATGCTTCACCGTGTTCTAGAATCATTCCATAATTCCAGTTAGGGTTGTCAGCAGGTGACATGCTTCCATCTAAGAATCCTGAAAGACCTTCAAGAGTTGATTCGCTTGCAGTTCCACGAGGAGATTCTCCGTCTGCTGCTTCGTCGAGTGTGTGCTTGTTTGAACCGACGGGCTGTTTTAGGTAGAGTTTAGCAGAAATTGTTCCGACTTGCTTCATGTCTTGACTGCTAGCATCTCCGATGAATCCGACAGGGGCTCCTGCTGCATCGTAAGAAGTTGTACCGTTTGTTGAGTGCCAGTTACCAGTCTTTGCATCCATAAACTTTGGTTGTAGAGGAAGTCCCGGTGCAAGGTGGTAAATGTTACCTGCATATGGTTCTAACTTGCTGAAAGTAAGATATCCTGAATCGTAGTTGGGAGCAAGAATATTTCCAGTCTTGTCTACTGCTGCTCTTGCACTAGTGCCTAACTCGAAGTATGCTTGGATAGAGTTTACACCATATTGCGTGAGAGCAGTTGCATGGGTTCCTATTATTGTGGTAGTGGGGTTGTCGGCATGGTTTCCTACATTCAATGTGTCTGTAAAGAAGAGGTCGATGGCCATAGCCTCGACTCCTGTTACTAGGGCGTATGTATCCCTGATTCGCAAAAGGTAACCGGGTTTTAACGATTCATCGGTTCCCATGGTAGATAAATCTACATTTGCTACGCGTCCAAAAGCATTTCCACTTCTATATCCTTGATTTAAGTTTGTCATATTAATTTTCACCTGTCTATCTGTTGGTGTGTGCCGCTTGGCACAGTCAGCGCACAGTGCTGTTAGACATAAAGAGTTCGGAAGGTGAGACCTAATTAGGGACTCTATTATCTTCTTATATTAGCGCTGTTTTGATAACGTTAGCACTAGAGTGATTTGAATTATTTTTTGAATTATTTAGTAGTCCAACCCCCGAGGTTCCGAAGAACCCCGAGGGTGGTTTTTGTATTAAACAGATTTTTCAATCTTAGAACGTTTTACCGATAGCAAGAATGCTAACAATAGCACCCGCGCTAGCGATAGCGTCATTCAATGCTGCTGCTGTTGTCGACTCTGTTAGAGCGTCCATAGCAGATGTTACAGCAGTCCCGGCGAGTATTACCGAATCTGTCAGTAATGGTGACAGATTCAGAGTTGATACTCCGTGGTTACCAGCAAGCCCTGTTTGGTCGCTCGCGAATTGAGCAGCCATTAATTGTGCTTGCATTAAATGAGGGAATCCCTGCATTTCATCAGTTTCGATACCAGCAGGTGACGCATCTGTGAAGAGGTCGTCTGCTGTTAGTGCATCGTTAGCACCGATTTGTGCCATTCCAACGTTTAATATTGCCTCGTAGGACATCCCACGAGAATCATCAGTAGAACTTGCGTAGTGAGAACCAGCCATAGGGACTTTTGTAATGTCCTTCAGGATGTTTCCTTCTACTTGGTCAGTAAGTTCCACTGCGTAGCCCTCACCTAGAGTGCCACTAGCAATGAACGCAGTGAAGTCAGGGCGTAATGCCGCTGGGTATTTCTGCGCTGCAATGCTGTGTACTACTTCTGCCATAGCCTTGGTTGTTGTACCGTCAGTCTCAATAACTAGAACGTTTGTACGAACGAGTTGCATTTGACTGCCGAAAGCCACATCTAATCCACCTAGTGAACCCATGCTTAATGCCTCCGTCTGTCATCCCCGAAGGGAATCAGGACAACTCTCCGATGTTCTGTGTCAGTTGTATTAATTCGTGATGTTGGCCAACTACGCTTCCGATGACTCTCCACTTTTCTGCACCAGCAATTGTGCTGTTACCGAAAGTTGCAGCGCCGCCTACTACGCGGTGGTTACAAACGATGTTCTTCTCAGGTTCTACGACGATTGGAGATTCGTACCATACAAATGGTTCTTCCAATACTTCAAAGATTTGCTGGTCAATTACTGGAGTTTCAATTCCAGAAATTTGCCATTGGTGCTCTGTCACTAATAATGGAGTTACAGGATATTGTATTCCCATTATTAAGTAGAAAAACTCTTCAAGTGACTTAAAGTTCAAAGTCTTTGAAGCCCAGCCGAACGAATCAACGCTCGCTGAGTTAGCATTTCCAGTGCTACCGGATGACGGGATTAACCACTGTCCAAAGGTTCCTAGTATGCTGAATTGGTCAGCACGTAGAATACCCTTGCCGTAGTCTCCTTTTGGCCAGACGCCTTGGCTACCTCTACCCCAGTGGGGGAAGTTGCTGGCGATTTTTTGTTCAATAAGGGACAAATAGTTCTTAATTTGTCCAGTCGGTCTATCATAATAAGGTCTCAGTTCGATGTATTTCACTTCCTTGTCTTTTCTCGTATCAGTACTTGTCTATCTTGACTGTATGCCATTGAGGCAATCTGACCCAATGGCGTACACTACTTAAGGTAAGAGGGATAGTCTAGCCCCAACTGTCCCTTTCAGTAAACCATATAAGCCAATAGTATGACAATGTACTGTGGCAGGAGACACCCGACAGGTACGGTTCGTTCTCGATGTCCATAGGATTTCGAAGTTAAAGGCACGGGCAGAAGCAGATGCTTTGTCCGTTTCTGCACTGGTTAGGATGATTGTTCATCAGTTTCTAGATGGTAGATTAATGACTAGAGCCGAACATCATCGGCTTCTCAACCTCGAACTAATGAAAAGAGATAAAGAAAAAGGTGGCTCGGATTCTGATGACGACTCCGGTTGGCTTTCATTTGTAGATTGAAGGTGCTTTCATGAAAAGGATAATTGGCCTATTGGATGTGAATAACGACGGAGTAGTAAACGCCTTAGACATGAGCCATATTGTTTTGAGACATGAGTGGTTGCTTGTTGCGGCCTTATTCATAGCAATCGGTGCCTCAGGTAAAGTACTCGGCTGGTGGTATATTGATTCAGATTTATTTTGGGCTGCGGCTGGAGTTGCTGCTATCTTCGAATACATTGATGACACTCGTAGAATCAGAAAGGCGATGAAGCAAGAAGAAGAATGAGTTCTACTTGAAGGT
>Ga0209337_1003527_pt1 | contig 11045 bp, 1 predicted proteins | sample LinPmetageLP53_FD_184044 | JGI IMG/M metagenome (GOLD analysis project Ga0209337, IMG submission 184044) | Marine viral communities from the Pacific Ocean - LP-53 (SPAdes) (version 2) | ecosystem: Environmental > Aquatic > Marine > Oceanic | place: Pacific Ocean | collected 2010-02-08 | reverse complement strand
CCAGCGTGTTAGGTAAAGCTATGCTGGTGCTAGAACCATCTGTAGTTTCTGTTACACCACCTCTAGCTTCAACAGTTTTTTGCAGTGTTGTAGCAACTCTTTCCGTAGGACTAAAACTAAGACCAAGCCCGATAGCATCGTTAATATAAGTTGTGCCATAAGCTCTAAATGTCATAGTTTGCCCTTCATCAAAACCAACAGCTTGACTAAATCCAATTACATTTCCTTCAATAGAAACCACTGTAGTAAGCCCAACCGCACTTCCAGCTTTGTTCTCTGGAGCTGTAGTTGCTTTGTAATATGTTAACTCCATGCCTACGCATAGATATGTAGTATCAGCTACCACAACGGTTTTGCTATCTTCTGTATCACCAGCAGAATTAGTAACTACATTTTCAGTTGTTTCGAAATACCAAAACTTTGAGTTATAAGTGTTGATGTCGGCAGCTGTTAATTTAAAACCATGACTTTTAGCATCTGTTGTGGAGTTTAAAACACTCCAATTAAAGTTAACAACACCTGTGTCGGTTACAGCTCCAACAGACGTTGATGTTGGTAGAGTTTGGTAGTAAGTCGTATCTGCAGAACCAGGTTTGAATGTTATAGTAGTATTGGCCGCCGCTTTTGATATATTTTTAGTTATAACTTTAGAATTAGAACTTGATGTTTCTGTTCCATTTATAGTTATAAGTTTAATTACGTAATCTCCACCTCCAGATGGGAATATAATGTTACTAGTATAATTTCTTCCACTAAGTTTTACTCTTAAATTATTATTAGAACTATTATGACCATTTTCAAAAACCTTGTTTTTAAAATCATAATATTTTAATGTGCCCGATTGTATTGCTATTATTTCAAACTCAGCTCCTTTATCGCCAGTAACAACGAATGGCCTAATAACTCGCCCGGTAGGCATGCTACTAACATCTATATTAAAACTGTTTATTTTCATATTAATTTATTTTTAATAACCACCACCACTACCTGTGCCACCACCGCCGCTTGTGCCACCGCCGCTAAACCCGCTACCACCATTACTACTCGTTCCACCACTACTAAATCTATTAGTACTAGAAGATGAAACAACAGCTGTGCTTTGGACACTTGATACAACACCAATTCCTTGAACACTAAACCTACTTGTGTCTAAGGCTTGATTCACCCCCAATCCTTTTATATAATTAAACCACTTCCCTTCTTTTTCAATAAACTCAATTATGCTACCAGAATCTAGGTTTGTTTTTATTTCAGAACATTCCCATCCTAATATATCACCACCCAAAGCCGCGGCATTACTTATGGTGATTTCGTCTGTATTCGGTTTGTATACATAAGCTTGACTTCCCTCATAGTTTACAGTATTAAATACTTTCACTGTAGATGGTTCTGGATTAATAACAGCTTGAATACTAGAATAATTATTTACTCCATAAAACTCATTATAGTTATCAGCTTGCTCTGCTGTTGTTTTTATGTAAAATCCAGTAGCTATATTAAAGTCACCTGTAGAACCTTGTAATTTCGGAATATAATGTTGGAATAATTTACCATTTTTAAATGTAAAGTATTTTTTAGATACACTAACACCGTTTTCAGGTACAAAACTTTTAAAGCTACTCCAACCGTTTACAGCTTCATTAAACGTAATAGTTTTATCAGCTGTAGCTTCGTCAGTATAAACTCTAACCATTGATATATTATCTATATAACCATTTATAACACTTCCGTTATCTCTAGCCACTATAACAAAGGTATTTTTTAAATCAGAATCAAAACCTAAATCATTAGGACCATAATCATTACCATTTTGAATATTACCATCTTGACCAGGACTCCATAATCCATTGTCAAGAACTGTAGGATCGCCAATAGTGATAATCTGCTCAAAACTTGCAGGCTTAGAATTATCTATACCTGTTATCTTAAATCCATACCCACTGTTGTTATAATAATAAATGCCAATTTCACCAGTAGTTATAACGTGGTTAAAACTTATTTTATATTTATCAAATTGATTAGTGATCTCACTAACCTGTTGGCTAATACTTATAAACTCATGTCCATTTTCTTGAATAGGACAATCGTGAAACTGAAAATAATTGTTTTCATTATCCAGGTAAATATATGGATCAACTTGGTTAACATCAAATCCATTAATATTCCAAGAGCCAATGTTGCCAACTAAAACCGCTTGTTCTAAGGGTGTTAACGATATATTACTAATAGCATATTCTTGCGCACTTGTTTCGCCATCTTTTTGATGAAATTGTATTTTATTACCAGCATTACCAACAGTCCACTCGGAATCAGCAGCGGTTGCAGTACTAGCGTTACTATAAGTATCAAACTCACCGCTTACATTTTCTTTGTAAACTACCCAACCAGAACCATCTTGAACGCCACTAGAATCAGTAGTAAGATCGAAAGAAATCTTATAATTACCAGGATCTTCTATTCCATTAAATGCAACACCTCTAAATTCGCCAGTATCACTAACGGTTACCACGCCACCTAAAGAGCCGGAGTAGTTATTGGTTACAGGATTATTACTAATTGTAAACGTTAAATCCCAAGGGCCTTGGTGGAAAGTGTTTAAACCAACAAGATTTTGTGACCACGTGTGGTATATGTTAATCCCACCAGCATTAGCCGGAAGCTCCCAGCACAATTTATTGTCCCTATAATACATCACATTGTCACTAAAACTGTGCGTTGGGTTTGACGCAATTGGAGCTTCGTCTGACCAATCGTTAACGCTCCCAGCTGTAGCTGTTGTATTTAGTTTTTTAGTAACTATTTTGTTGATTTTTATTCCACCAGTACAGCCTAAAACTCTTAAAGTAAACTTATTTGGTTCGTTGGTTAAAACCCAACTATCATTAGCTATTTGAAATATTCCCCTTAAAACAGGTTTGTTATCTCCAAGTCCAGAATTCAAACCATATTCATTTCTAACAGTTGGTACTAATTTACAGTGTGCTACAGTAGGTGTTGTTGGATCATCACTACTATAAATACCAACACCATCTGGGTTAATCTCACCACCGTCTACAAAACCTCCTAATGGAGCAACGCCATATATTAGTAATTCACCTGGATCGGTTCCTGGTATAAAATCATCATACTCAACATCGACTAAATACCAAGCGCCTGCCGTCCAAGGATTGCCAGTTATATCATGCGTAATATCTGAAGCCGAAACAGCATCAAAATTCTCAACATATATATACTCGTTATTATGTACCACATTTCCTGAAGTATAACTACTAGGGTTACCAACGGACGCGGTAAAACTTGTTGCACCAGTAATATTTCCTTGATTTGTAACGTTACCTGGTGGGTTTTCAACGCCAGTTGTTATATCAAATCCTTCTGGTACTTTATATGAAAACGAGACTCCAGAGTTCATCTCTTGACCAATAGTGGTATTTGCAAAAACGGCATTAACGGTATCAGCATTATAATTATCTCCAAAAACATCCGCAGTGTTAGCATGTGTATATGTTGTATTTTCCTCACCTGCAGTTCCAGACCACTCAGCATTATCGACAACAGTCCAAGTTGTAATTGGGGAACTAAAATAATTGTGGATAACCTCTGTCCACGCTGGAATATCTACAGATGGTGATGCATCAACTCCTAATATTGCTATATCAAGATCACTTTCACCTGGATCTTCTGGGGTTACTATTCCAAAACCTTTATTAATCTTTACGCTTTTTATAAAAAACAAAGGTTGTTTTAACCAATTAAGGTTTGTGTTGTAACCAGTAACATCTGGCATAAGCGGACCTACAGTAGTATTACTCATTAAACCGCCTGATAGGTGGCCAGTTATCCAATCACCACTAAAAGGCGTTCTAATATTTTGAAATCTTAATTTAAGATTTTCAACAACCTTTTTTTCTGATATACTAGAATTAATATCGTTATTTAAAGCGTCACTATCTTGAAACTTCAAACTAGCGCTAATAGTATAACCAAGAGAGGTAGTGTCAAAATACGTGTTACCATTACCACCCTGACCAATTTGTGCTGGTCGTCCATTAGCGGCGCCATTTGAAGGACCAACAAGAGTTTCATAATTATAAGTATCATCAAATACTACTGTTCCGCTATTAACATAACCTTTAGCGTCATCAATATCATCTCCAGCAGCTGCGTGAGCAGAAGAATGTATCGCGTTGTAAGGTGTACTGCTACCAGTTGCCGCTGTTAATCCACTAGTGTCTTGTATGATTGAAGAAGAGATAGTAGCTCCAGTTGCCTCGTCATAAAGTTCTATTTTAGGTTGAATGTAATTACTACCATATTTAGCTGCAATATTTTGATAATGAATTAGATTTCCTCCAGGGTTCGCTGCTCCTCCCTCCCAAAATGTAGGTAAAATTCCTAACTCGATTTCAATATGTAATTCATCTCCATTAAATAAAGAACCGTGAAATATATTTGGGTCGCTATAACCCGCTGGAAAGTTGTCAAAAAGATTACCCGTGTTGTTGTTACCAAAATTACCGAATTCAATCCAAGCATCGTTTGTTGGTCTATCAAAAACAATAGCGTCTTTATAATCTATACTATCTGTTAATTCGTGAAGATGTCTAGAATTGCCAGAAGTTGGGCTATCGTCCACGTGGGCAACCGAAATAGATCTTGATGGATGATTGAACTCTTGAGGGTAGTAACCACCGGAATGCGCGTACTGTGGATAACAATATACATTTTCCGCTCCACTTCTATGTCCGTTTCCCGAGCCGTAATTATATACCGCCGATGGATCATACTTTGAGATATCTGCATTAATATGTTCGTCTATTTGAACAATACTCCAATTAACGTGGCTTGCGTAAATCCCGTTTAAATTTGTATTTGGAAAAATACTTTTAATAGGGCCACCCCAAGCGTTCATATTTTGACTAGTGATGACAGTTGTGGCTCCACTACCCGTTGTCGTAACGTGTTGTGGAAAAGAATTAGCAAAGACTTGCCCACTTATATTACCACCACTTGTCGATAGGGTTGTATCGTAAGCAGCAGCCATATACCCAGTCATAGCTCCATACAAATCGTAATTTGTCTGTTGTATTACCTCAGCTTGCAAGCTCCCTGCTGGTATCAAACCGTGATGAGTGATATCCGCGGAAGCAGTTAGCGCGTAAGATTCTGCTATAAAATCATCCCAATTAAAAGGATTTGAACCGTTGCCAATATTAAGTACGTTGAACTCTTCGTAAATATATTGAAAAGGTGTTCCATTATTCACAGCGCCATCTACAATTCTACTTGTTGGATTAACGTCTATTGGCTCGCCACCAGCTTCTATATAGGCATCTTGCAAAAGATTTTGACTAAAGCTATTATTAGAGAGTGTTAGATTGTAATCTTCTTTATAGCTATCATAAGTACCTATTAAAGAATTATACTCCGTTAGATTGTCTCTAAACCAGTCATGCATTCCAGCTTTAGATATAGGTGTTAAACCATCTTTTGATAACCTAAGTACAGCTCCTCTTTGCTTGTCTGTGAAATATGTTCTAAATGATTCTCTAGCAAATGATTCTGGATTTTTAGATATACCATAATTACCAGAGAACGGATTGGCGTCTCCAAGTACTCTATCACTAGCTATTAACTGTGGGTTGCCATCAGCATTAAATATTGTGTCTTTATTAGACACTATACTAATAACTCTATCTTCGCAAAAAGCTATTAAACTAATTCTTCTTTGAAATAACTTTTGAATGCTACCAAACGTAGGGTTTAAATCCTTAGTAGTTTTTTCAGCCATTATAAACTGATTCAGATCATTAACGCTAGAATTAGAGTTGTACACGCCTGAATATATTAAACCGTGTGCTTTATGTTCTTCTTCGTATATCTCCTGAGTTGTGGTAGACGCTTTAACACCGTTAGAAATATATATAGTGTTAAAATCGTCTTTGATCCTATTAGACTCGATTCCGTTTCCAAATGAAAAAGAATTATACCAAGAAAGTCCAGCTACTATATTTTCTCCAATATTTTCTTTAAACTTAAATTCGGTTACAACTTTAATTGCCTGTCCAGTCGCGGGTACATCATAATCACTTATTACTTCCGCTATAGTGTAACCACCGTCTTCTCTAAGAAATTTAAATGACATATCTGAGTAGTCGATAGCTGTTTCGTCACCATCTTCGTCGATATCGTATTTAGGAAAACCTGGGTGAAAAGTAGCTGTAGAATTATCCCATGATTGCAACATAGAGGCGCTTGTAATAGTAGAGTTTAAAACCTCAACTCTACAACCAATTGGAGCAAAAAGCTCGTTTGTTCTGTCGTTTATTTTTACTGGTAAATTATTACTAGCCTCGTAGTATATATCTAAATCCACCTCTTGTTTCTTAGGATCAAGTTCCCATATAGCTGGGAATTTACTTAGATCAGAAAGTAAAACAGATTTAATTGGATCAAGAAACTCAATATCACAGAAGTTATTGTTAGCAGAGTCAGCTGACATTATATTTTCACTAGCGTCAAGTGGATTAAAACCACCATTTGTAGTGCTATCTGTTGGGCTTTTGTCTAACTCAATTATATAACAAATTCTTCTATTGTGAGCTGCTCCGAATTGTTTTATTTTATCCATCAACCGATCTCTTGTATCAGAGACAGGTGGGTTTGCTGAGTTAAGATCTGTTGCAACACCGTCGCTATCTAATATGTCCAAGTATTCTAACGCTGTTTGCTCTACACTTTTATAATCCTTGTGCTCAGCTCCAAAAATATTGTATCCACGGGCGTCACTATATCTATTATAAGCGTTCCTCCAAGAAGTATGATTGTATAGTTTTTTTACAGATACTTTCTTGATAGTATAAACTACTGTATCTGCCGAGCCGCTACTAACTTTATTAAATCTAAATTGTGCCCCTGGGTGTAGGTTTCTTATAAAATCACGTATCTTATCATCTTCATCTCCTTCTTCGTTAAAAGTAGGATCCCACTGTCTAGCGTGTAATTCTCTATATTTTAAATCATACCCAGCGCCAACACCAGGGCGCGGTGATAAATATCTATAGTTGTTATTAGAATCGTGGTTACCCTCCATCATTATGTGTAGATGATCATCTGTGTCTCCAAACTTTTTATTTTTATTACCGCCAGTGAAAACTCCACCACCCCATATACCTTGTAAGTTAGCTGCCCAAGAATTACTACCAAACAGAGTTGGATTTGCATTCTTAAAGTCGTCAGGATGTAAATCTTTTCCAGGAGCAAAGAAAGATAAGTGCATGAAATGTCTTCCAATCTCACCATCATTAGAATAAACTTTAGTATCATTTCCAACTCCGTGCTCTGTGTTATTTGATGTCATACCGCTAAACCATCTTCTAGGGCCAACCGCGTGAATATCCTCTGTGGTTACAATACCCTCTAAACCATTTATATGATTAGCGTTTATGGCGCTAGCGTCTGTGGGGGTGTCTCTTTTAGATCTCTGTAGCGGACCAACCCAACCATCAACTCTTTTGTCTCTCCAATTATATTGAGGATTTACTAATGGGGATGTAGATATTAAATCATCGTTAAACCAAAGTGAATCAGCTTTTATATGTCTAGCTTTTAAACCGGCTTGATCCTCAAAATCAGTTATCCAAGTTTTTAACGGAGGATAACTCCAACTAGAATCTTCTGCTGATGAATCTTCTCCAGACGTACATCCAGACCACGTGATACAACTGTATTTAGCGTAATTACTAGCCTCACTTTGACCAGCAGCCATGTGCATTGAATCTATAAAGAAAGTAGGTTCAAATGTTTCGAGAATACCTTCCCAAGGACCATGCCAATCTGTCACCCTTAATGAACCACTAGTAGTTGAATCGGCGGAAACATCCCCAACGGTATTATTATTGTCAGAGTGTTGGATACTATCTTCAGGGTCCGTAGCGAGATCCGCTGGATGCCCATGGTAATTTGTAAGACCATAATCGTTATTACTAGTAGCTATGTCAACGGTAGCCGATATACCAACATCGTCTTGCCAATACCAACTCGCTGTTTTTGACGTTACTTGAAATTGATCTAACACGTTAACTGGATTACCATTGTCAATTAAGTCTGTAACTTGATTTTTAGAAATCTTAACAAAGAATTTTCCTGAAAAGTTTTCATCATCCTTACGTTCTTTTCTTTCTATCTGAACGATTAAATCAGGGTGTAATGCTGGGACGCTATCGCTATCTAACGTTGTTGTTGTTGTTGATGAATTTCCATCATAGTGAGCTATGTCAGCATCTATTTTAGTTATCTTAGTTGCTAGTTTAAAAGTATAATTACTGTCAAACTTTCCGCTACTTATTTTGTATTTTTTAGAAGAGATTCCCTTACCATCAGCATCCAATCTTCTCCATGAAATATATAAACCTGAAGTTCTAATTGGACCTTTAGCGGCCTGCTCCACGTCATCTTCTATTGGGACTCCACCAAACAACGCTGACCCAGAGTTGGTAAAATCTTTCCAACCATCAACATCCATTTTTATAGTATCAACTTCTTTATCAATTCTTTGATCCTCATCTGTAAATACATCGAGAGTTAAACTATTGGTAGCTTGGGTTTGATTTGATTGATTGAGTTGACCATAATTAACTAATTGATATTTAATAGCGTCAGGAGCATTATTTTGAATATCAATAATTTTAAACTTATTTTCTGTTGGTACTTGCTCTTCTCCAGTGCCAATTTTTTTCTTTAAAATTATATAATCCTCCTCTGAAACCTTGTTTCTATCAGAAGATGGAAATGAAATCCAAATATTACCTTTTGAATCATCTAGTTCATAAGTGCTTTTTGTAACCCACGCTCTATCCATTACTAAGTTATAGTATTGATTAGAAGTTTCTTTTATAAAAAACTTAAATGAATCAACCCACTCTGGAAAATTATTAGTAACGCTAGCGCTTAATTGAAGACTTCTACTAGCGTTATTATTTCCATTGTTATCTTTCCAAGGAATGTTTACAGCACCGTCTGTTGACGTAAATACAGGTGTTTCTCTTCCATACTTATCGCTATATACAACTCCCACTTGGTAATTTCTTTGCGACTTTACATGCTGTAATCCTTGTGTTTCAAAACTACCTATATTAGTTTTTCTATCACTATAACTAACGGACACCTCAGTGTCTTCTCCTAAATCATAATTTTGAACATAGTTACCATAAACAATTCTATTACCAGTAACCTCTTGTGCCAATGCCTTTTTAGGAACATTGTCCCATGGTCTTAACAGTTGATTAGCTGGTAAAGCTGCGTATATGTTTTCTGTTGTTACGGTATACTTTCCTTTAGTAAAACCGCCTTGCGCTTTATAAGTTCCGCTAGTTGCTTCTAATGATTTACCCAATCCAATATTAAGACCTCTGCCCTCGTGATCACTTGTAGTGTGCCAGTCTTTGTGAGAGTGTTTTACTGTCTTAATAGAATAGATAATAGGTGATTCCTCTTGCTTGTATAATATTTCTATTTCAGCAACGTCTTCTGGCGTGTGGGATGTAACAAAGTCAGTTAGCTCTATAGAATGAATAGAATTAACCATAGCTTTGTTATACGGTTCTTCTACAGCATAAGCATTATCTTTGTTGTAAAAAATATTTGTATCGTTGGAAACACTCGTGTCTTTAGGGTATTTAGCGTTAAATACTGGGTGTGTGAAGGGGGCAAATGGAGAGAACTCTCCATCTCTATATTTGTATCTATAAGAAAATCTTGGTAGTTTTGTTTCAAATAGATTTGGAATAGTACTAGTACTATCAACGTCTTCGGAGTGATTTATTTTCACTGAAGGAGCGTTTAAAGGTTTTAACTTAATAACCGTGATATGACGCTCTTCAATGTCTATAGTAATATCATTTCCAAAAATCACGTCATCTATTTCCCAAGCGTTAGTTATTACAGTACCACTATCGTCTATAGCGTGAAAATATGTTCCTTGTTCGGAACCAGAGGTTGGATCATCGAACGCCACAATATTTTTAATTCCTAAATACTCATTGTTTCTATAGTGCTTAATCTTGTGTTGACCAGAGTCAAAACCAACATTAACAGCGGTAACGCCTAGCAATGCGTCTAATTGTTTTATATTATACCAAGCTCGCTCTCCTTCAATTATAGGTGTAAATGGATTAAGAGTGGTATCTGTTATAAGATCTAAGGTTATCCCGTTGAAACTACCTTTATCAAAAATTAATTGTGTATGGGTATTAAGATCAACTGTACCTTTTTTACATTTGTCAATATTTATTTTTCTTGGATCATTAACATTATCAGTCCAAAGTAATAAATTATCTATTACACTTATACCTGTTATTATTTGGCCAGTAAACCTCAAAACAGCCTTGGGAGTACCAACATGTTTGTCAACTATAACAGGTGTTAACCAGGGTTTTTCAAAGTTAGTGTGCTTTGAAACGTCATATAAATCTACATTGAATTCTATAATAGCGTCTGTATCATAACTTGAAATAAACCAATATAATTTATTTGTCTTTTCATTGGCAAAACTACCAACACAAGTAAACCCGCTTGGTATTATATCTTCTACCCTATGATTACCTAGTATATTCTTAACAACACCAACGTTAGATCCTTCTGATGTTGAAACCTCTATGTTTAACGCATCTCTATATTCTCCATTAGGCACTAACCTTTCATCAAGGTCTTTATTCATCTTACCTTTTAAAAAACTATTTTTAATCTCCGGCATATACTAGTGTTTTATGTGTTTCGATTTACCTCTTAAAACTTGAGTCAATTCTTCTATCTTTATATTTGATAACCTTAGCTTTGCTTTTCGCGTAGCTGCAAATTTTTCTCTCGCCAATCTATTAACTAACCCCTGCCCGTAAGTAGAGGTTGATAAAATTGCGTATGCTATACACTTGTACATTGCGTCTTCGGCAAATTTATGAACTTGCATCTCCGCGTCGGTTCCAAGACTATCACTTATATAATCTAAGATCACAGTTTTTCCAGAAATATTAGAGCTAAAATTAATT
>Ga0209337_1003526_pt1 | contig 11046 bp, 15 predicted proteins | sample LinPmetageLP53_FD_184044 | JGI IMG/M metagenome (GOLD analysis project Ga0209337, IMG submission 184044) | Marine viral communities from the Pacific Ocean - LP-53 (SPAdes) (version 2) | ecosystem: Environmental > Aquatic > Marine > Oceanic | place: Pacific Ocean | collected 2010-02-08 | reverse complement strand
AATAACCAGTGGATTGTTTTCAACTGGGAAGTCTCTCAAGCAAACACAGTCTCTAGTGTCTGCACAATTGGCAAGAAAAATTGCAGTAAAAATTAATAAAAGTATCTTCATTAGTATTTGTTATTTTTTATAAGTTCAAGGACACGTGGTTTAAGATGTTGCCATGCAAGTCCTTGTTCAATCTCCGCTTTGCTCCACATCGCATAGCCTAAATTATTTAACCATTGTGTGCGATCAGGCATGGTTGGATTGTTGATGTTGTCAAAAGAATGATTGGCAACGTCCCAACTCAATGCTTTGTCGTCTGTGTTGTAAACTGGCACACCATAAACAGCGGCGTCAACACCTGCTGTTGAATTGTGTGTTACCATTGCCCATGCGTTGTCTAAGTCTTCTTGGAAACTCATTTTGTAATTGTCCTTCTGCGTAGACTTGCCAGGCACTTCGTTGCCCGCCATTTTTGATCTAACCCAGATGTCTTTGTGTTTTGCTTGTATCTGAGGCACAATGTTCATATGATTTGGATGTGGTCTAATCTTTATTTCTCTATCTGTGTGTTTTCTTATTTCGGTTATCACTCTACTGGCCCAATCAACTGGATCCATACCGTCCATGGACCAATTGTCTTTTGGTTGTGTACAAATTAAAATATGTTTGCCATCTGTGCGCCATGGTTTTACATCGATGTTGAAAACTTTTTGTATCTTTTGAAATCTATCTGCTGGAGAATTTTCATTGTTGAAATCTCCGTTACGCATCGGTGAGTTGATGCCACATCTGAAGTGGGCATGGTCTCTGTGACCAATATTTCCAAATGCATTAAACACGCCACCGTCAAAATTGATTGTAACTCCGCCCATGCGTTCTTGGTATTTTCTTACCAATCTGCGCCTACCTTTGGTGTGACCAGTTTGTGTGTCTCCACCATAACCGAATATAACACTGACTGGTGTTGATGCGTCCATTTCTCCATCTACGATTTTAGGATTCACTGCTTGTGAAACTACAGTTGCTTTGTCGCCTTTGGATTCGATGCCCTGTTTCCAACTGTGTAATAGGTCGTAGGATATACCGCTCTTGCGGTCTTTGACTGTGCGTTGAAATATTTCTACATGAACGTTCATAATATGCTACTATATATTACAATGCCCACTCCTGAGTTTTTATTACCCGACGTTGATCGTAGCAAACGAAAAGCAGTAACCACAGCATTCACTAACATGGCAAAAGCATTTGGTAAGGAACCATGGCCATACGAAAAATATGTTAAAGATGGCATACCTAATCATGCTGTGATATGGGGAATACTGCGTGGATCTGATTTGATGTACCGTGAGGCACAAGCCAAAGGAAAAACATTTTACTATGTTGATCACGCCTACGTTGATAGTGGTCATGACAGGATAAACAAACGAAACAAAGCAGTAGGCAAACAAGAAGTTACATGGTATAGAATAATAAAAAACGATCATCAAATAAAGCATTGGGGCATGAACAAAACGCAAGTGGATGCCAGTGATAGATTCGAAAAGTATTTTGATATAGAATTGCAACCAACTAGAACGCATGGTGACACTGTGTTGATACTTCCACCTACCAACGCAATTAAAACTTTTTTCAAATGCACAGACTGGACAGAAAAGATGTTAGAAAAGTATGCTGGTGAAAAATGTGTGGTTCGTGAGAAACCATATAATCCACCGATGCAGATCACATCAAAAGGTTACATGGACAAGATAGACAAACCAACTGACAACTCAGATGGTCCGATGTCTGAGATCCTAGCACAAACTAAAAAGGTAGTCACATACAATTCAAACAGTCTAGTAAGTGCAATCATAGACGGTATCGATGTTGAAGCCAGTGATAATTCTTGTTGGTCGATTTATGAAGGCAATCGCATGTTGTGGCTTAAATACCTCGTACACTGCCAATACAACTCACATGAAAACGACAGTGGAGAGTGGTTTGATTGTTGCAATTTTTGGCAGTAGACTGTAAAATTATATTATGACGATAGCAGTAATAACAACATTTCCTGAAAAAAGTTATAAAGTTTATGGCGAGAGAATGATTGATAGTTTTGTCGCCCACTGGCCTCGTAATATTATCCTCCATGTATATTACGAAGGATCGTGCCCTCCCGATAAGGGCGATAGGGTCAAGTATGTTGACTTGCACCAAGCATCACCTGACCTTGTCGCTTTCAAAAACAAGTACAAAAATGATCCTGTGGCCAATGGAGAAACAAATGAAATACCAGGTGGCGTAAGACGTTTACCAGAAGCAGGTAAGAACGACAAAGGCAAAGGATCTTTCCTTTGGGACAGTGTGAGATTTTCACACAAAACGTTTTGTGTCGATCATGCGTTGAAAACTATAGACGTTGATATGGTGCTGTGGCTCGACGCTGACACATACACATTCGCAGATGTGCCAGAAAATTTCGTAAGAAGCACACTGCCAGAAGACAAGATGACTTGTTACCTCGGCAGAGGTGGCATGTACCCGGAATGTGGATGGGTAGGTTACAACAAGAAGCACCCAAAGTTAATGGATTTCATAAATGCATGGACTGACTTGTATACCAAAGACACAATATTCAAAGAACTTGAATGGCATGACTCTTACCTGTATTGGCAAATACTGCAAAGGGTAGCACCCAACGATGGACATGACATTGGTGTTGGATCAGGACATGACGGACAACACATTTTCGTCAACAGTGATCTTGGACAATACATCGATCACATGAAAGGCAAACGTAAAATCAAAGGTAGCAGTGCAAAGTCAGATCTCAGAAAACAGAGAACAGAAGCATACTGGCAAAACATACACAAAAAAGAATTCATGCAAAAGTTAGATGAACAAACAAAACAAGAAATTATTTCAAAGGTAGAAAAAGGAACACAAGGCAACTGATGATAATAAGCCACAAGCACAAATTCATATTCATCAAAACAGCAAAGACGGGTGGCAGTACCATTGAAAACATACTAGGCAATTATTTGGCAGACGGAGACATTGCTAGTGGATCAGGATACCATGATGTCAACCGTAAAAAGATACGTTATACACACAAACGAAATTGGATACACTTCGACTATCCAAATGCGTTGGGAGGCTATTCGCATGTTCCGTCGACATTCGTTTACAAGAAGTGGTTCAAAAGGCAAAGACCTAAAGACTATTTTGTTTTCACCATAGAAAGAAATAGTTATGACAAGGCTATCAGCCATTGGTGGTGGCATACATGGACCAAGAGGTTCCACAAAAATCAGACGCCTACTGAAGTAAGTTTGAAAGACCATCTCACTGCAATGATTGAGAGATATGAGAAACGCAACCATTTAAGTTGTTGGTGGCGTTATACTGAGGCCCCGGAGTATGATGATATCAACATTGACAAGGTATATCAATATCATGAATGGGACAATATGTGGAAAGACCTAGCAGAAAGATTTTCTATGGACATAGATATGCTCAAGACTATGAATCTAAGATTCAAAGACAGCAAAAAACCTTTTGAGCATTACAGCCATGCCTACAGAAACAACGAATGGAAATTGGTCGAGCAACTATGTGAAAAAGAAATTAAACACTTTGGGTATAAATTTGACAATCAATTAGATTCAGCCCCAAGCAAATACGTTGGCTATTATAATTTGTAATAATTATTTGTATGCCAATGCAATTATACTGTCCACCAAACAAACAAAGTAAAGCCTATCTAGTGTTAGATGCGGCCCGCAAGGGTTGGCCTGACACAATAGATATCACAAATTATGCCCGAGGCGACGGCCCAGCAATGTTCTGGGGATTCGTTGGAGAAAACTTTAGCCTAATGAAAGACTTAGAACGTAGGAAGAAGGATTTTTATTTTGCTGACATGCCATACTTTGGTAGATGGAATGGTGATAATAATGCCACACACTACTGGCGTATCACAAAGAATGAACTTCATCCAAGCATACACTACCACAGAACATCAGATAGATTTGAATTATTTGGCAAAAAAATTGATTCATGGAAGAACGGTGGCGGACATATTCTTGTGTGCAACAGTTCACCAACAATGAATCGTTGGTATGGACACACAGATTGGGTTAAAGACACAGTTGCAAAATTACAACAACACACAGATAGAAAAATAGTTGTGCGTGAAAAACCACGTGCCAAAGGCACTAGTGGACCTCGTGCAGTAGAATTAGGAGGCCTTAAAACTTTCGAAGAAGACGCCAAAGGCGCATGGGCAGTCGTAACATCTATCAGTATGTGTGCCATTGATGCAGTCTGCATGGGAATACCTGTTTTTACTTCACCACATTCGGCAGTTAGGCAGTTAGGATTACAAGACCTTGCTAAGATAGAAGAACCAATTCGTCCATCTAGAGAGCCGATACTGTACAGTTTGGCTTACAATCAATTCACACCATATGAGATTGCAAATGGTTTCGCAAAAGAAATATTAGAGCAAAACAAATAATGACACTTACTAACGCAGGCATCTATCTATGGTTGATACTTTTTAACATAGGCGAGAACATACGTGACACTTTTGAATTAGAACGAACATGGTTTGACTTTGACACTGTAGAAGAGTGTGTGACTTATGCCGATGAAAGTTTGTATATATGGAACGCCATGATGGATAATCCGGGCAAGGACTGGGTGTTTGCTTTGTGTTTAGATCCAGAGACAGCCGATCGAACTTATATCTTGCCAACCTATCCTAAAACGGCACAAAACCCAACAGGTGAAACACCACTAGAACAACAAGAAGTTATTTCCTCATTCGAATGGGGCATGGAAAATACTGTGTTACCAGACGTGACAGGATTGGAAACTATTCCTGCGAAAAAATTTATTTGGAAAAGTTGGAACTAAGTCTTAATTTCGTTCACACGCCACATACGTCCATAGCCTCTGTCCTTAAACTCACCTATGATGTTTACACTACGTCTATATTGTGTGGGTTTTTCACGCAACGAAACTGAATGTATTGCCTGTTGCGTATTGCAGAACATGGCAAAAGTATTCCGTTTGTAAGGTACAGTCTTTACAATCCCACCATCGTTTGATTCTGGTACTTGTCTGCCTAGTGTTTTGTTTACTTGTTGCACTGTGCCTTGATTTTTGTGTATCTGAAATTCACCACCTGTACCACTGTCATCTGGATGTGGCATATACAATAATCCAGCATATATCTCTATAGGATTATCCAAGTGTGGTGTACGTGATGTACGTTCTGTTATGGGTCTGTGCATTACTAATTGACAGTCTGTGTGTATGTTATGTTTGGGTTCTGTCCAGCCTCTTGCGGCAACTTCTTCTGTGGTAAATTCATGTTTTAATTGTTCTGGAATGTATGGCTCAAACAGTTTGAAACACTGGTTTACATACTCTGCACTAGTGTGATAAGCACAAAAATCACGCCATATTTCCGGTTTAAACGCCTCTTGTAGCAGTTTATCTGCCTTCCACCTATAGCATATACCCCCGTCAAATGGTTCGGTGCTTAAAACGGCGTTTTCTGGGAATGAGCGTTCTAATTCTTCGTATACGTCCCATGGTAGGGCGTCTTCTATAATGATATGTGGGTATGGATCTGTGTGTACAGTAGCACCTTTTTGGAGCACATTTAGGTTCATACTATGCCAACCTTACGGAACATTTCGTCTCTTGTGTCTAGCCACTCTTTGGCATATTCGCAATTTTGCTTGTCTTTGAACCAGGGGCCACCTTCGGTATAATGCAGTGCTTTTGGTTTGCCGTCATCTGGCTCAGAATACCAATCAGTTAGATAATTCCAATGATGTGGTATCTCACCTATCTCTGCATCTTCTAACCACATGAATCTATGATGCCACATGCCGTCTTCTGTGTTCAAATTTTGTAAACTTAATCTCATGTTCATTGGATGTCCACAGTTCCATAACACCGCAGATGACCAATTTTTCCTTGGATACACTGTTTGTTCTTGTCCGTCCATCTTCACAGTTGACTTGGGAGTGTAGTCATGTTTGACTACCTGCACAGCATACTCTTTATTTGCCATATCAAATACCTCGCGAGGGTCTGACATAAACAAAAAGTCACAGTCTACAAACATTGCCCATCCTTTGTAGTCCATTAGATATGGAATAAAGAATCTTGAAAATGTAAATTCAGTGGATGCCTTTGCATCAACGTCTCTAGTATAAATGCCTAGTTCACGCATGGTGCTCAGTTTTAGTGGGATAACTTCTATGTTGGGGTTATGCTTGTGAATACTATACTTGCAAACCTCATATGCTAAATTTTCTCTAGTGTCGTAACCTACATATATTCTCATTGCGTTTTAATTATTGCTGGTTATATCTTGCATGAAAGTTTTTGCACCCAGTTGTTTTAACATTGTGTCTGGATCTGACACTTCGTAAGGATCAGAGTCTGAACTAAAATCGTTCTTGCCAGGTTCTTGATTGAAATGTGTTACCACTCCATCATCTACTATCATAGAATATCTCCATGATCGCATACCAAAATTTTGTTTTGGTTTGTCAACTAACATGCCGATTGCTCTTGTAAAGTTTCCTGCGCCATCGGGGATCATTTTAATTTTTTCTACGTCTAGTGAATCTGCCCATGCATTCATTACAAATGCATCATTTACAGATATACAATACACGTCATCTACATATTTTGTTAATTCTTCATGTGCACCTTCGTATGCTGGTAATTGGTATTCAGAACAAGTAGGTGTAAATGCTCCAGGTAGTGAGAACACAGCAACTTTTTTTCCTCCGAATATGTCGTCCGTGTGCATGTCTGCCCAACCATATTCTCCTTCTTCATTTTGTACTCTTACTCTAAAATTTACAGTTGGTACTTTTACGCCTTCTTTCATTTTACTTTCTCCTTCAATTTATATATGGTGCTCCCGGAGAGAATCGAACTCCCAACTAAGGTTTACAAAACCCTTGTTATACCGTTTAACTACAAGAGCCTACATCCACCAATTCTCACATGGGAAAACTACCCAAAGTGGTTTAATTGCTTTATCTATTGTAACACCATGATAGTCTACTGTAAACACTTTGTTCTTATTTTGAACCAAAGCACATGTTTTGATTATTGCATCAGGGTATGCTTTACTGATGTCTTCAACTATCTTAGCGAATGTGTCACCTTCGTCACAGATGTCGTCTGTGATTAATATTCTTTTTTTGCCGTTTCTTATCTTCCAATGTGATGGCAACTTCCAATCTGATTCCCAATTAGGATGATCACGCAATGAACCTTTGAAAGGTATGAAAGGTGTGTCATAATAATGGCTGTACATTACTCCAATTGGTAGTCCGCCTCGGCTGACTCCTATGATGACGTCAGGTAAAAATCCATCTCTTGTCATTTGACGTATGATGTCACTCTGTAGTTGCATTTGATCTTCGTGTGTGATTATGTATTTCTCGGTCATTTTACGTCTGCGTCCTCCATGCCTGCTACTCGCAGTTTTGTGATGTTGGTTATTTGCCATTGTTTTTGATCGAGTCCCTTAAGGATGCCCAACCATTTGTTGCGTAGCAATGCCCATTCATTTACTATTGCCTCAAAGTCACAAACCTCATCTTCGCCGTCCACGTATTTTTCTACGTCTCTGGAAGATAATGCTCGTTGATAATTTTCTAAATATATTTTGTAGTGTTTGGTACGCAATCTGCGTAGTTCTCTGTTCAAGTGATTCAGTACTGCTTCTATTTCTTGCAGTTGTCCAAATCGTTGCTCTACTATGCCTGGCAATGTAGATGCCGCCTTTTCGAGTCTACCATAAAGGGCAACTTCACGCCTTGCATCTTCTAGTTCTGTTTCGTAATGATTAATTGCAGGTGGAATGTTTGCAATAGATTTGACAATGTCTGAAAACCAATTTTTACCAATCATCGTCTGGCTCATCTTCATCACCATCAACGTATTCTTCTAGTACTTCGTCGATGGCAGTTGATAGTGGATCATCGCCCACCTCTTCTTGGATGTCTTTGAGTGTTTGTTCTTCAACTCCTTGTTCAATGAGAAAGTTAACGAATCTAATTGCTACTTCAGGTTTGTCTTTAGGGATCTTCTTTTCAAAAACGTCCCAAAGTTCTGCAAAAACTGTTGCCTCGATTGTGTCCAATTTATTCTCCTTCAACGTCGTCGACAGTACTTACCTCATCAACGATATTTTCTGCAGGTTCAATATTGCTTATTTCCTTCATAATCATTTCGAGTTTAGGTCCTGTCCATTGTTTACGATAGTCCAAGTGTTCCTGGCCATCCTTATCAACATATTTTAAACGATTACCTTGTTTTGTCAACAGGCCTTTCTTCTCAAATAAGTCTACAAGTCCGCTGTATGGATTCATACCAGTTTCATATGGTATTTTAATCTGCACACCTTCAAATGGTTTGGCATATCTAGTCTTCATTACTTTACATGCCGCTCTGATACCACGTATTTCTGATATCTTATTACCATCTTCATCTTCCTTCAGTTTTAACTTCTTCATTGCAACTACAATAGATGATGCATAGATAAATCCTTGTCCACCTGATATCTTATCATCTGGATCAAACATGTCCTGCGATGCATAAGTGTGATTAGTTGCCAGCATTCCTATATTATGTGCACCGATCATGTTGACTGTATTTCTAACAAGTGATGTTAGTGCTTTAGGTTTCCTACCTAAGTCACCTTTCATATCACCTTTTTGAAACTGATCAACATCTGTTGGTGTTAGTAGCATACCTAAAGAATCGACTACAAACAATACTTTTGGTTTATCTGTTGTTTCTTCTGTGTAATCTGCTTTGTACTGTTTCATAAATGTTGACATAGTTTTTGCAACATCGTCGATCATGCTTAAACTAAGTCTTAGTAGTTTGTCTGGGGATGTATCTACATTAAGTGCTTGTAGCCATTTCTCGTCCAGTGCGTTTTCCGAATCTATTAATACAACAAATATTCCTTGCTCTTGAGCATGCCTTACCACATTACCTGATGCAATAAATGATTTGCCGGATCCTGATTCACCTGCAAGTACCGTTACTTTTCCAAGTGGGATACCTTTGTAAAAATCACCTGATATCAAATAGTTCAACGCAAAATTGCCTGTTGAAATCCAGTCTGTAGGATCGTTAAAACCGATCCCAAGACCTTCTATTGATTTGGTGATATCTTTTCTAAATTTAGATATGTCGAATGGTTTAACCATATTTTCGTTCCTTATTGTTCCAGCCAAAAGTCGTTATCTTTTGCCTTCGATTCTACAAGTATACACTCTGAATTATTTTCTGCCAACTGTTTCTCTAGATATCGTATTTTTTCGTATCCATGTTCGAATAATGTTGGCTCGTAGTTGAACACATTACTGACCCATACCAAACTATGTTTTGGAAAAATCGGTGTGTCCAATAAATTTATTTTTTTAAAATTGACATCCATAGAATGCCATTTGCTCCAATTGTCTTTGACTATCTGTGGTGGCTTCCATTCACCGGTCACAGGTTCATCTACAGGCAGATCTTCTGGTAAACTCATTTGTGAATGTAATGCTTTTGAAAAGTCAACTTGTCTTTGACAGTAATCAAATAGTGTTACTGTTTCGTATTGATGTGTTACACAATGCATCATGCTTTGCCACCCGCTCGCCAGACCGTAGAAGTGTTTACATTCTTGATGAAAAGGTATTTCGTGTTGTTGTGTTTGTTCTAACCATATTCTGTCTCTTGATGTTTGAACCATCCAGTATAAACTGTTTACAACTTCCGAGGTATTAAGATAAGACATAGGATGTACACTTGTGTCAAACTTAATTACATCTTCATCATCCTTAGCATAAACAATCTCAGATGAATTTCGATGTTTAGATACAAACTTTTCAGTAAGAAAAGTTCCTGAGTCTAACACAATGTCGTTTCCTTTTGCTATTTTTTTTGCTGTAGTGTATGAGTCGACTGTTACACAGTGATCGAACATGTTGGTAATTATGTTTCCTTCATCGAAAAATAATTTAGTTTGTGTAAACTTTAACCAAGTTTCGTCCTTAATATTATCTACTATAATGCTAGTTCTCATATATGATCTCAGTAATTTGACTTGTACTTGACAACACATTATTGTCAAAGTCTTGTGAATATCTTCCAACTGGAAATTTGCCTATGCCTAATTGTTTATCGTATGGATCTATTTTGTGCTTTATCATCCATTCTTTAAAATCATTTGCAAACACATTTCCGGTTTTGCTTTGGTTGATGTCAATGTCCAATCCAAGATAGTGATTATTTTTCAGTCCTGGATATTCTATTGGCAAGTTATCTTCATGTAAATCTCTGTACTCTTTGCCAACTTCATTGTATCCAAGATACACAGTCCAGGGTTGATACTGGAAAACCACACAATCGTAGTCTTCTTCGACAAACTTGATCCTGTCGACACATTCCTTTGGATTTTTACTCCACTCCATGTGCCAGGCTTTTTCAAAAGGATAGCCTTCTAATTGATGTACGCCCCAGTTTACACGTCTCACTGCTTCTAGTATATTGTTTGGAGCAACTAACATGAGCCTAGATGGGTTGTTCCAATCACCATTTAACTTCTCAAAAATTGTGTGTAATTTATTATGCCAAATTTGGTCGTCCCAATCAACACTTTCCATGGCAATTATGTCCTGTTTGAAAAATTTGTTGATGTTGCTGAAAGCCTCTAACATTATATCTTGTATCTGATCTTTCCGTAAGTAATTGCTAAAACTCATTAAATCATCTGTCAGTATGCCTTTGGAGTCTATTTGACTTTTCAGCATCGCAGAATACTTGTGTCCGATTGGTGTGTCAAAACACTTAATGTTCACAGTATGAGAGTCGTCAATAATGATTGTTATGTGTGCTGTCATTTGTTGATAGTGCGTAGTTTCCTACGCACTATGATACTAAAATTTATTTTTGTCTAGCACGAATCATCGCCAATATCTCTTCTGCTTTGTTATCTGTCGCCGCAGGAGTTGTTACTGGTGCTGGTTCAGGTGT
>Ga0209337_1003525_pt1 | contig 11048 bp, 13 predicted proteins | sample LinPmetageLP53_FD_184044 | JGI IMG/M metagenome (GOLD analysis project Ga0209337, IMG submission 184044) | Marine viral communities from the Pacific Ocean - LP-53 (SPAdes) (version 2) | ecosystem: Environmental > Aquatic > Marine > Oceanic | place: Pacific Ocean | collected 2010-02-08 | reverse complement strand
CTATAACTTTTTTTATCTCTAATTCTACCTCATGTTTTGATTTGTCAAGACTTGTTAGTCTATCAACCATACTCTTAATAGTATTCTGAGTATCTTGATGCAGTTCTAAGTTGTCTTTTATTTTCTTTTGCCTTTTCTCCCTATCAAATCGCATAGCTTTGTTTCGGGATTGCACATAATCATGTGCGTCTGTTTGTTCTGCCATAAGTTCTCCTTTGTTTTTATTATTATTCAAACATTTATATTTTTGTTTATAGTTGTTAATAAATTATTAATAACAGGCATTATTTTTTCAACATCATTAGTAGGCATACTTTTTAGACTACTATCTTTAATTGCTATTACTAAAAAACAACTTAATATCTCATTTAAAGTACCAAACTTATCTAATAATTTATTTTGAAATATATCTTGTTCTATTTTTTCTATTTGTTCTTTGGTTGTTTGTTTCATTTTTTTACCTCTCATTTAAAGATATAATATTTATATATAAAATATATATCTAATTAATATACTTAACTATACAACCTATGAGATACTGTGTCAAGGTGGGAAATAAAAAACCCTACCAATGCTGTTCGCAAAGATAGGGTAAAATTTATTAGAATATTAAATTTTGTACTAGCGTTATAATTGGCAATACCACAAGTATGATAAATGGTATCGCCAAAAATAAAGTATATAAAATAGTCATAAATGTTTTCTCCTTTCAACTGTTACATTCTTTATTCATATATACTTACATTATTATACATATTAGGGGGTGTCAAGCTGTACGCCAATGTTTCTAATGTCTTCTAAAAAAATATATTAATTTCTACCCATGCCAATGTTTCTAGTGTCTTCTGAAATAATATATTAATTTTTTTTCGTGTAAGAGTTGCACACGTTTTAGTTGAATAGAACAAAACATGAACAGAATTACACGCAAATATGTTCTCGTAATGTTCCTTTAAGCTTAAAGAACAAAGCATGAACATAATTAGATCTGTTGTTGTATATTTATCACAAGTGTGTTGCGTAATTATCACACCTATTGCAACTTGTAGGTGTGTGGATAACTTCAAATAAAATTTGACAGTTGTTAGTAAAAAATGTTATAAAGAGGAAGTTTAAATTAACAAATAACACAAAGGAAATATGACTAACTTAATAAATAAAGCAGTTGAAATAAAAAAAGAGGTATCAATAAAAAATGATACTTCAATTAAAACGTGGGCTATGGTGCAAGATGTTGCAAATAGTGAAATAAAGGCAAATGGTAAAATGTTGTATATTTTTAAAAACTTTATGAAAATGTATGAAGATAATCAACTTGATGTTTCAAAATATTTTGATGAAAAGGCAAATGACAAAAGCCTTAAATCAATTTTATTTGATATATCTGGAGAACGAAAAACTTTAATAGCGAAAGACTTTTCAACTTTCAATAATAAGGTTTTAATTCCATCACTAGGTCAAAATCTTTTAAATTTTCAAAAAGATTTTAGTTATGAATATAAAGCATTAGAGCAAATTAGCCCTGTTGTTCTATTTGGATTAGCTAATAGAAAATGGCTTGATCTTGATAAAATGCTTATTGAAACTGAAAATGTAAAAATCCCAGTTGAGATTTGTTTAGATTGGAATATTTTTAACTTCAAAAGTTTATCTGGAAGTGAGCAAGTTTTCAGACATAATTTAGTTAAGAGCTTGTTTTCAGATAAAGAGCAAGGCAAACAATATTATTGTACTTTTAGAGGAGATAAGGGAATTTTAGAAATTTCTAAAAAATTCTTTATGCCTAAAAAAGTTCATAGTGATAATGTTGTAAATGCAGAAGTAAGCCCATTTGCAAAAGCTATGCAAAATCTTACTGATACTGATAAAGGTGTTATTGGTGCGATTACTACGCTAACACAAGCCAAAGAGGGTACACCTGCAATTAAAAGATTAAATAATGAAATTGACGAATTATATTCGGTTATCATTAAATCTTTAGAATTGATTGCAAACTCAAATACTAAAAATGCACAGCAAACATTATTAGATATTCATGCAGACGTATTGTTGCATATTAATTCTGATAATTTTAACTCACAATTTCCAAAGGTTAAATTACATAAGGTTGAATTTAATCCTAGAGTTAAAAACACAGTTATTGATTTGAATAATGGTGGAGATATTATTAAGTTTGTATCAAATCTATAAAACTTAAAACTTAAATTAAAACCCTAGACTAATCATCTAGGGTTTTTTTTTTGGGTGTTATATAAATAATGCTCAATACAATACTCAGGTAGTTATCAGGGTGGGTTATAGATACAAAAATTTACACCACCTAAAACCCCCACAAGTGAGAACAAGTTATTAATCAAAAATTTATCTCGGTAAATTACTAGGGTAAGCCCTAGAATTTACCTCGTAATCACTACATGATTATACTTATATAATTATATGGAGTATTTTTTCTAATACCCTATAAAAATTTTACACGATCAATGGGGGTACACGGGTAGCCACGGGGGGTAGTACATACTATATACACAAGCTCAACCTAAAATCACCCAATTCCCCTGTTAACCACCCTGGGGCTATATACTGGGGAGTATTATTCTTTGAATCTCGTGGTTAAACACTAGGGTATCCCTAGGGGGTATGGATATTTAGGTATACTATCTATATAAAACCCCCCCTGAGTATTGTTAATACTATTATACACCCCTATTACACTTTTGTCAATGACAATATGTAACTAAAGTGTCGCACCCCAACAAATAATTTAAATTAGTACTTGACAAAAGTAGTATTCGTGTGTATAATAGAATCAGGTACACTTTAAAAGGACACACAAACATTACAGCATGCATTCATGCACAAGAGGTCATCACTAAACTGTACCTACATGGGAATAACCTAGGATTCCCTACAAAATTAAAAACTTATGGCTAAATTTGAAGCAAACATACCAAGTTATTTAAAGTCAGGTGCAGGATCTGTACCGATTGATAATAACTTCGCAAAGATAGATAGCGAACCAGAAAATTTATCGCAGGTTATTGATAACTACACTAATAACTTTAGTGGGTTAATCAAAAGCCCTGATGATATGAGTATCAATATTCCACCTGTGGAAATACCACAGACACAGCCACAAGTACAGACTGAAAAAGAAATAAATCCGTTAGACTTAGAAAGTATTATTAAACCTAATATGTCAGAAACTTCTACTGAACCAATGGAACCAGAGATACCTTCCGATGCAGACATTGAAGATATACTAGTTGCCTAATCTAACTACTAACTTAACTAAAGATATCTCATTTAAAGAGATAATGGAATTAATAAATGCCAGACATGGATTCTACTACACCAACGACTCAAGAGACAATTTTAACAGATTCAAAAAAAAGTTTAACTGTTTCTCAGGAGAAGTTTCTAAACGCTTTATTCGGAGAAGCACGGGGAAACCCCAGAAGAGCGGGAGAATTAGCAGGTTACTCAGAACATTCTTACCCAAAAGTAGTAAGAAGTTTAAAAACTGAAATAGTATCAAGAGCTGAGAATTACTTAGCTATACACTCAGCAAAAGCTGCTACTAAAATAGTAGAGATGTTAGAAGAGGACGGCACAACTCCACATGCTAACATTAGAATGGAAGCTGCTAAACAGATATTAGATAGAATTGGTATTGTAAAGAAAGAACACATGGATATTAATGTAAAAGCATTACATGGAATATTTGTATTACCTGCAAAAGATAATTTATATGGAACTAAAGAAGATCCCAAGAAAGTCTAGAGTTATTCCTTTTGGATATTCTGTAGATAATACTGGAAAAATCTTAATACCAATAGAAGCAGAACTACTAGCTTTAGAAGAAGCTAAAAACTATTTAAAAACTTGTTCATATAGAGAAGTAGCTAAATGGTTAACTACGAAAGCGAAACGTTACATATCATATGTCGGACTTAAAAAAAGAATTACCAGAGATAGCACCTCCGAAGCCAAAAAAATTAAAGACAGTAAGACAGAAAGCCAAGCAGTCAGCTAGAGAAATAATAACAAGAAGCAGAAAGAAAGTTGCAGCAGCTGAACAAGTATTAAGATCAGCAAAACAACATGCCGATAATGTTAAGACTAAATTTAAAACAATAGACAAAACATTAGATGGTAAAGAACAGCAATTAATAACGCAGGATGTTATTGATAGTGCACCTAAGAATATTCAAGATCATATTGGTTCACAGAAGGTAATCTTTAAACCTAACAAAGGTCCTCAAACAGATTTCCTTGCAGCACCAGAACGAGAAGTATTCTATGGTGGGGCTAGAGGCGGTGGTAAATCATACGCCATGCTTATAGATCCCTTAAGGTATTGCCATAAGGCAGGACACAGAGCACTTTTACTTAGAAGAACGATGCCTGAGTTGAGAGATATAATAAATCATTCTCAACGATTATACAGCCAAGCGTTCCCAGGAGCAAAATGGAGAGAACAAGAAAAAGAGTGGAGATTCCCATCAGGAGCAAAGATAGAATTCGGTTACGCAGAGAACATGACAGATGCTTTACGTTACCAAGGGCAATCGTACACATGGATAGGAATAGACGAACTTCCACAATATCCTTCGCCAGATATATATAATTTTTTAAGATCGTCACTTAGATCAGTTGATCCTACAATACCTGTATATTTAAGAGCTACAGGAAATCCAGGAAATATTGGGTCTCAATGGGTTAGAGAAATGTTTGTTAACCCAGCAGTACCTAATACAACCTTTGATATTAGGGTAGATACGCCTGTAGGAACTAAAACTATTACACGTAGGTTTATACCTGCTAAGTTACAAGACAACCCTTATTTAATGCAGACTGATGACTACTATGCAATGCTAGCGTCATTACCTGAAGTACAGAAGAAACAATTTTTAGATGGAGACTGGGATGCATTTGAAGATTCAGCATTTCCAGAATTTAAAAAGGATATACACATTGTTGAACCTTTTGAAATACCTAAAGGCTGGCAGCGATTTCGTGCTGCTGACTGGGGTTATAGTTCTCCTGCTTGTTGTTTATGGTTTGCTATTGATTATGATAATAATCTATGGGTTTATCGAGAGTTGTATACCCAAAAGATTACAGCAGATGTTTTTGCGAAGAAAGTCTTAACCTTAGAGCAAGGAGAATACATACGCTACGGGGTCTTAGACGCTAGTACATGGGCAAAGAGAGGTGATGTGGGTCCAAGTATAGCAGAAACGATGATTCAGGCTGGATGTCGTTGGAGACCATCAGACAGAACACCTCGAAGTAGAATTAATGGTAAGCTTGAAATACATAAAAGATTTAAGTTTACTGATGACAAGGAAAAGGAACCAGGATTAAGATTCTTTTCTACTTGCAGGAATTTGATTAGGACTCTTCCAATATTACCTTTAGATGATAATAATATTGAAGATATTAATACACACACAGAAGATCATGCCTACGATGCATTAAGATATGGATGCACAAGTAGACCAATGCATACTAGCTATGCTAATAAGTTATATAATAACAATAATAGAACTAATAACTTTATCCCCTCAGATAAAATATTTGGATATTAACTAAAGGGATAAATGAAAAAGAAAAAGAAGTTACCTGTTATTGATAAAAAGAATTTTCCTTATTACCTAGCAATGGTATATTGGGAGGATATTGTTGGATCGTGTGAATGGTCTGACCTACCTGATATAAAAAATTCAAAGACAGCTATATGTTGTAGCTTTGGATGGCTTATAGAGCAGAATGATAAAACAACTGTTATTATGGCAGATTTTATATTTGAAAATAATGGTAAAATAAAAACAGGTGGTGGATATACTACCATCCCAACACAGAACGTTTTAGAAATAAAGAAAATAAAAACATAGGAAATATTATGGAAATGAAATTTGACCCCAGAGCTAAAGTTAAGCAAGGTGATTTAAGTGAATCAGCTTTTGAAACTAAAGCTCCAACTAATAACATAAATGTTAAAGTTGGATATAAAAGAGAAGAGCATGCTGCAGAAACTCAGGATGGTAAGTTTGGATATCTTGAACCTAAAAAAATTAAGAACCAAGTACAACCTTCTTTGTTTGCAATGGCAGATGAAAGAGATTACTAATGGCTAACGAAAAAATGATTTTACCTAAATCTGGTTATGTTCCTAAACAAAAGAATATGATCAACTTAGTTAATAAAGCTAGTAATTTTGAAGAGGATACAAAAAAGTATTTAGTAAATGAATTAAATAAAAACATTACAAACTATCAAAAAAAAAATAATAAACCAGGTATACTAAAAAAAGTTTATAATAATTTATTTAATAATAATAAAGATAAAAAATATGGACAGAATGATTTATTGAAAGGTAAAGATTACTATCCACCAAAACCTTAATAGGAGAATAACATGACAATAATGGGAAGATACAAACATGGTGAACTTTCACCTGATGTTGCTAAAGCTAAAAATGAAAAGCTTGCTATAGATCCAAATGCTAAAGTTAAGCAGGGAGCAGTAGCTGGAGATGGCAACGACAAACCAGGTAAGAAAGATAAAGTAGATCCATCTATTTTTAAGATGGCTGAACAGAGGGATTATTAATATGCCAATGGTAGGAAATAAAAAATACGCATATACTAAAGCTGGAATGAAAAAAGCTAAAGTAGTAGCAAAGAAAAAAGGTGCTAAAGTTAAAAATAAAAAGAAATATTAACAATGGCAGATAAGTTAGAAGAACACAATCCACTTGTTGGATATGTACGCTCTAGGTTTCAACAGGCGGAAACTTCTAGGTTGTATGATGAGAAGCGTTGGTTAAAAGCTTATAGAAACTATAGAGGACTATATGGTCCTGAAATGGCTTTTAGAGATAGTGAGAAATCTAAAGTTTTTGTTAAGATAACAAAGACTAAAGTACTTGCTGCATTTGGACAAATTATAGAAGTTCTATTTGGTTCGGGAAAATTTCCAATCGGAGTAGAGCCTACAATTGTACCTGAGAATTTACCACAGTACGCACATCTAAAACCTAAAGAAATGCAAAGTGCTAAATCTGATACACCTCTAGAAAATCCTTATGGATTTCCTGGTGATGGTAAAGAGTTACCTCAAGGTGCTACAGCAGATATGCTAATGGAAAACTTAGCACAAGAATATAAAAGTGTTGGCTTTGATGAAGGACCTTCTCCTGATAATAAAGCAATACCACAAATAGAACCTGCAAGATTAGCAGCAGAACAATTACAAAAAATAATACATGATCAGTTAGATGGAACTGATGCTACAAAAATTTTAAGACACGTATTTTTTGAAATGTGTTTGTTGGGAACAGGTATACTAAAAGGACCTTTTAATGAAGAAAAAATTAATCATAGTTGGGATACTGACAAAGAATCTGAAGAAACAATTTATACAGCACATTTTAAAACAGTACCAAAATTAGAAGCTGTATCATGTTGGGATTTCTATTCAGATCCTAATGCAACTAATATAGATGACAGTGAGTATGTTATTCAACGTCACTCATTTAATAGACAGCAGTTTGCAGATTTAATTAAAAGACCTTTATTTAATGCAGACTCTATTCGTGAATGTTTAGCAGCAGGTCCAAATTATCAAACAAGAAGTTATGAATCTTCTTTATTTGATAGAGAGAATGTAGAGAATTTATATAAGAACAGATTTGAAGTATTAGAATACTGGGGTATAATTGATAAGAATGTCGCAGATGAAATAGGATTTAAATATGATGATGCATTAGATGTTGTATCAGTTAATGTTTGGATTTGCGGTGGTCAAGTTTTAAGATGTGTAGAGAATCCATTTACACCTACAAGATTACCTTACATGGTTTGTCCATACGAAGTTAATCCTTATCAATTCTTTGGTGTGGGTGTTCCAGAAAATATGGATGATTCACAATCAGTTATGAATGGTCATGCAAGAATGGCAATTGATAATTTAGCACTATCAGGTAATTTAGTATTTGATGTGGATGAAACAATGTTAGTACCAGGTCAAGATATGAAAATATTTCCTGGTAAAATATTCAGAAGACAAAGTGGTCAACCTGGATCAGCAATACATGGAGTTAAATTTCCAAGTACAACTAATGAAAACATGATGATGTTTGATAGGTTTAGACAGTTAGCTGATGAAGCAACTGGTATACCTTCTTACTCACATGGTCAAACAGGAGTACAATCTACAACAAGAACAGCATCAGGCATGTCAATGCTTATGGGTGCTGCTGCACTAAGTATTAAAACAGTTATTAAAAATGTTGATGACTATTTATTAAAACCCCTAGGCAATACAATGTTTCACTGGAACATGCAGTTTAATGATGATAAGCCAGAAATAAAAGGTGATTTAGAAATTAAAGCAAGAGGGACATCGTCTCTAATGCAGAAAGAAGTTAGATCACAAAGACTAATGACATTTATGCAAACAGCGTCTAACCCATCGTTAGCACCATTTGTTAAATGGCACACAATACTAAAAGAAATTGCAAAATCACTAGACATTGATCCAGATCAAGTAATTAATGATCCAGAGAAAGCAGCGATATTTGCACAAATAATGGGAATGGTAAATGGAAATCAAGCACCTACAGGCGTTAGTGGACAACCAGGTCCAATGGAAAATACTGGAACAGTACCTCCAGGAGCTGCAGTCGCAGATCCAACTGGAAATGGAGGTGGCAACATCGGAACAGGTAATGTACCGTTGCCAGGGGAAGCTGGTTTTGCTTCGCCAAATGTTGAATCTGGAATCGGCAAGCAGACACAGTAAGACTAACCAAGGAACTTAATGAGTCAATATTCACTTTCTTATGATAGTAGTGGTAATTCTAGTTTAGTAGCTACAAATACAACACCTACAAGAACTACTATCCCATCGGGAGATTGGAAAGTTAGTGATTATGTTTCACGTACACAAGATTATGGAGTTACAGAAACTTATAATAAAAATTCTCCTGAAGAACAACTAAAAGCTATTACCAAAATATTAGTACCAAGTGGTAATGATAGTAAAGATGACAAAGAGGTTGTTAAAAAAGATTACTCACCTGAATTTAATTGGAAGGATTATACTTATACAGAAATGTCAAAAGCATTAGGTATAGATGCTGCAGATGCTTGGGCAAAAGCATATGGTATAGAAAAAGGTGCTAGTGCACTATCTACAGGATTAGGGTTAGCAGGAATATTTATGCCTATTAATGCTATAGTTAAAGCTGGGGCAAAAGCAACAGCATATGGTGCAGAGAAGTATAAAGAAAAATTAGTTAAAGATTATATAAATTCAGATTATTATACAGGTAAACACGAAAGCTTTAAATTAGAATATGAATTAACTGGTGACTATGATTCCTACAGTGATATAAACTGGGGACCTAGCTATGGAAATGAATACAAAGAAGGAACAGTATTTGATGCAGAAGATGAAGAAAATTATAGTACTCCAGTAGAAGCACCTACTCCAGTATCAACACTTTTTCATCCTTCTCAAGGTAATAATAATGATAACAATAGAGACCCTAACCAAGGAAATACTCAAACGGGTCATGGCAAAAGTGGAATGGGTCGAGATCCAGATAGGTTTAAATAATGGCAATAGATTATAAAGGAGAACCAGCAGTATCAACTACAGGAACAATCGGGGCAACCCCATTTGTACCTAAGCCTGCTGATACATCTCAGTTAGTTGACAACATGGCACAACAACAAGAACAAGGTGCGGGTCTAGTAGAAAGACCTCAACCAGAGAGTGCTACACAAAGTCCGCAAATTGACTTAAATAGTTTGCAAGATGATGATAAGCGAATATTAAATGTTCACCTAACACCATCTTTGAAAAATGTTTTAAATAAAATATTTGGTGCAGACTTATTCCCAGGAATAGGTATAGGGGAACCTACAATTAGTGTATCAAAGAAAATAATTGAAAACAGATTTGGTAGCGTTGACAAATTTATGTCAATGGTTAAACCAATAGAACAAGATGAAATTGTGCCACCTGCAAATACACAAGGGATACTATCCCAAAACGTATAGCAGCCCACAAAATTATGGAACCGAGCTACCCTTATCCATAAGGCACTCAACCTAAGAGGAAAAAAATAATGGAAAAAGAAGACAAACAAGAAACTAAACTGTTTAAAAAACCAGACAGCAAGTTAATGTATCAGAAACATAGAGATGATGAAAATGATCCCGAAACTGAGGCATTTGCTAAAGGTGAATTAAATAAATTTAATGAAGAAAAAGCAGAAGCAGCAACCGTTCAAAAGGACACAGAAACATCTGAAGAAATTGCAAATTCAAATGACGAAGCTACTCTTTCAACTGAACGCCCTGAAAATGCAGAAGATCGTGTTTTTAAGAAACGTTATGACGATTTAAAAAAACACTATGATTCTACTTTATCTAAGCACAAAGATACAGTTAGAACTTTAAAGACGCAATTGGAAACATCTACTAGTGAGTTTGTTCCGCCTAAATCTAAGACTGAATTAGAGGCTTGGAGAAAGGAGTATCCCGATGTATATGATATGGTTGAAACCATAGCTATGACAAAGGCTGATACTAAAGCTAAAGAGATCGAGGAGAAATACCAAACTCTACAGAAGCAGCAGGAAGAAATTGGCAGAGAAAAAGCAGAAGTTGAATTGTTAAAGTTACATCCTGATTTTAGTGAGATTCGTAAAGAAGATGCGTTTCACAATTGGGCTGCTAAACAAGATCCAGTTATTCAAAATTGGTTGTATGAAAATACATCTAATGCACAATTAGCTGGAAGAGCTATTGATCTTTATAAGATGGATAGTGGTGTTAGTGGTTTGAATAAAAAACAGGAAACAGCTGTTAAGAGAGAAGCAGCTAAAGCTATAACAAAAACTAACAAAGCTACAGAATCAGATATTCCCACAAAGAAGATCTGGTCTAACTCTGAAATTAGTAAGATGAATAGAAGAACGTTTGAGAAGTTTGAAGCTGAAATCGATGAAGCCTCAAGAGAAGGTAGGATTC
>Ga0209337_1003524_pt1 | contig 11048 bp, 8 predicted proteins | sample LinPmetageLP53_FD_184044 | JGI IMG/M metagenome (GOLD analysis project Ga0209337, IMG submission 184044) | Marine viral communities from the Pacific Ocean - LP-53 (SPAdes) (version 2) | ecosystem: Environmental > Aquatic > Marine > Oceanic | place: Pacific Ocean | collected 2010-02-08 | reverse complement strand
ACATTTTTGACGAGCGAAGCGAGGAACAAAAACCCTAGCATGTTTCCATGCTAGGGGCTGTCTTCATCCGAATATGTATGGTCCGAATAATACAAGGCCGAGAATAGAGCCAGCAGCCAGACCGTATACTAGGTTAATCATTGCTTCCTCTGTGGCAGATCGTCAAGCAGCCTGTCTATCTCGCTTAACATGTTCAAGAACACTGGTCGATCATGCTCACAAAAGGCATCGCTGGCGGCGCGATAAGAGGTGTATATTTTGTGGTGCAACTGCACCAGTTCCTGCCTGTACAGGCCAGTCTTTTCGTGGCGATATGCATCTGCCCTATTCTTGAGGTATTCTTTAATTGCCTTATCGTCGGGTGTCATTTTCTTTTCCTTGGTTAAGATGCAACAGCGCATCGCAAGCTACCCTCGAGGGAGGGTAGCTGCCGATAAGCTCTAAGCGTTAGCCCATTCTTTGGGATGCATATCTGCTTTTATCAGGTCTTTGGCCTGCTGATTAAAGCGTTTAAATATATGGGATTTAAACTTAGCATCTGAGACGGTGCTAGCATTGGTTCCTAAACCAATATGGTCTCGGATATCTTTGGGTGTTATGGGTCTCGGCTTTAGTCCCTCACCTTCATCTTTAGCTTGCATGAGCCATGCACCGTATATGGTCTCGATCATGTGGCAGCGAGAGTAAAACGTCTCCCAATTGTGTTTGTTGATCGAACCCATTTCAACAATCATGGTCGCATGGATTAAGGTGTTTGTGACAGGCCAAACTGCATCGCTTTTCCAGTCTGCTTTTACGTCTCTTAGGTCATAATGTAATGGCATTTTTCTTTCCTTTGTAAAGGTGAGGGGCCGCAGCCCCTCGGTTAAGTTATCTGATCCAAGTGAATTTCTTGACAGGTGACAAGGTGCAATACTTAGCCCATGTGCGCGGCTTCTCTTTCTTCCACCATGCAAGGTTTGGAGTATTGGTGCGCGTGGTCTCGACATATTCGGCGTGACCATCCTCAATTGCCATTTCGCGAACAGCGGTCTCGAGGATTTTGAGCTCGTTGCGTATGGTCGCAATCATATTGATCTCGGCCATAGCAGCGTCTTGGCTCGTTGCGTCAGCATTGAGCGTATCATTCACCTCAGTCTGGATAAGGCGTTTCAATGTAAGTAATGTCGTCATGAGTGTTTCCTTATTAAGATAGACAGGACCGCCCCGCCTATATCTAAGATATAAGGCAAGTATTTTGGATTACAAGTAGCAGACAACAATTTATTTTCAACTAATCGACAAGCAGCATGTCAGCAGCTTACCGCTGCGGTGCAGCATCTCGGGGGTTACTGTGCCGCAACGCAGCAGGATTTCTGCTGCATCGCAGAGGGCATCCCCCCTATATATCGACGGGTATTGTACAGGCGCGTCCTATGTAGTTGGTCCGGTAAATTCATTCCGGTGTAATTCCATTGGGCAACAAGCAGCCAACAACTAGATTCAAAAGTTGTCTTTAAAAATTTTGGGTGTAAATTCATTTGGGATTATAGTATGGTGTGATTATTAACGAGGTGTGAGGATTGATGTCTAGTTTCCGCGAGAATCTTGGTGCCAGCGAGAGTGGTGGCAGGTACGGTGTAGTTAACAGTGAGGGTTACACTGGCAAGTATCAGTTTGGTCCTGCTAGGTTGCAGGATTTTATGGAGGCGAATGATGTTCAGTTTTCCATGGAGCAGTTTCGTCAGAGCCCTGTGTTACAGGAGCGTGTACAGGATTGGCATGAGTCGGACATACTTGCGTATTTTCGTGATGAGGATCGAGGTTTAAGCAAGTATCTTGGCAGGGAGGTTGGTGGTGTATTGGTTACCCCTGAGAGTGTTATTGCGATGGCACATTTGGGTGGCAAGGGAGGTATGCGCAAGTTTCTGGAGTCTGGTGGTGTGTATAATCCGTCTGATTCTAATGGCACACGACTGAGTGATTACGGTGAGAAGTTTGCTGGCACGGTGACTCCTGATTCCAGTTTACGGCCTCGAGCTAGGCCTGAAGGTGTTACGTCTGTATTGGCTGCGGCTTCTGATTCTGGTGCTACTTCTGTGACGCAGCCTCAGTTAGCGGAGAAATCGTTAGGCAAGAATTTTGATGCTTTGATGGCGATGTATGATGAGAAGCGTGGAGGCAGTTTTGTGAGGGCTCCTAATTTGAGTGTTGGTCGTTCGGGCAAGACGAGTCCTTTGAGTAAGTTACGTTTACCGGGCAGTGACATGATAGCGAGAAATTCTGTTCCGGGTGGTATAGGTACGTTGAAGGGGTAGTAATGGACGCGGCGTGAGTTTATACGGTAAAGTATGGATATAGGTAGAGGTAAGTTTGTCTTCAGTATCATACACACACATAGAAGCAACTGAGGAAGATGTTAAAGCGTTGGTTGAACTAGGCCGACAGATGCACTCCGAAAGTTCGTACTCACAGTTAAAATTTGAACCAAAGCGTGTTCTGGAAACTTTTGACTGGTACTTAAACGATGAGAACAAGACAGCGATCATAGCACGAAAAGGCGACAAACCTGTGGGACTGTATGCAGGATACATGAGCAAATATTATTTCAGCGACGAGTACGTGGCGAATGATATTGCTTGGTTTGTTACTAAGTCCCTACGCGGCACTCGCGTAGGTCTACGCCTACTTGATATGTTTGAGAATTGGGCGAAAGAGAAAGGTGCTTCCGAAATTCGTATCGGCTACAGCACAGACATAAACCCTAAGGCTTTTAATAGCTTGATGCAGAAGCGAGGCTACAACCTAGTCGGCGCAAATTACCGTTTGGAGAGATAGCAATGGCAACCTTTAATAGTTTTCTTTTCCCTTCATTTATGGACAGGCGAGTTTTCAAAGATGACGGCGGCGGCGGCGGCTCTAGTGGTGGTAGCGGCGGAAGTAGTAACAAAAAGAAAAACAAGAAGACCAGCAACGTCACGGTTAAATCTGGGGATACGTTGAGCGCGATTGCGGCGAAGAACAACACGACTGTTGCGGCGATTGCGGCGGCAAACGGAATTAAGGATGTTAACAAGATACAGGCTGGTGCGAGTTTAAACATTCCGGGGGCTAAAAACACTTCTTCGGGGACTTCCAGCAGTGGTTCTAGTTCTAGCAGCAAGAGTGGTAGTGGCACGATTGGTCAGGTATCGAGTACTGGTCAGTACGCTGGGGATGGTTTTGAGTGGAAAGATCCGGGTGATGGCGGTGTATTGACTCGGACGTATACTGGTACGGGTGCCGCTAACGGTCTAGGCCAAGATGTTATAATGGGCGGCACGGCCCCTGTTGCATTAAAAAACCAGATTGCGGGGATATCGTCTGCGGAGGGCAGTTCGTTTGCTGATTCCAAGGGCTCGGCTACGGACGGTAGTTTAGTGAATTTAGTTACGACTGGGGACATGGGTGGTAGTTCGTCTTACAACGACATGATGGGAGTTACGCCTGTTTCTGCAAGTTTGGATGATTTATCGTTTGGCGATGCGTTTAATCAGGAGAGAGCGAAGCAGGGTGACGGCGGTGTGTTTACTTACAAGGGTAAAGAGTACAACACGAACTTAGCTCCTGAAGTTACTGAGCCACCTGTAGCGCAGCCGGGAGATTTAGACATGCCTCCAGTCACTGTTGAGCCGTTGGTTCCGGGGACTACAGATACGTTAGACGAGATATTTGCTCCTGAGTATCAGGAGGGGCCTCCGGGTGCGAGTGGTCCTCAACCCAAGTTTTACACGAACATTCCTGATGTTGGAAAAGAGTATCAGGAGGGGCCTCCGGGTGCGAGTGGGCTTGATGGCCCGGGGGAATATAGCTTACCGAAGGGCAATCCTCGTGTAGGTTACGAGGGTGGTACGGACATTCTTCAATCTATGCCCGATTATTATACGGGTTTAGACGGGAGTGGCCCGAACACGGTTGGTCAGGTTGATGATTCTTTTTATGGGGGTCAGGCTCCGGGCGTTAACGTAGCCGGGGGGTTGAGGATTCCTGCCAGTGCTAATCTTAACAAGACAAACTTTTCAGCGGCGGGGGCGGATTACAACAACCCGATGGGAACGTATAACGGGGAAGATGTTTTCATAAATGCGAACGGTAAAATTGTTACAGAAAGTGGCGTTGAGGTGCCAGAAAGTGCCTTTGGTGGAAGCAGCCCTCCCAGTGCTAATCGCAGCGAGACAAACTATAACGCTTCGCAACCAATGTTTTCAGCGGCGGCAGCAACTATACCGGGCCCGGGTGATGCCACTGTTTCTAATATTAATGCTAACTTAGACACAGTCGAGAACCCTAACCAGCGTACTTATGATGATTTAAGTTTTACGGAAAAACTTATGGATAATTACATTGGGGTGGACAACAATATTACGAGCCCGGGTGAAAAATTTGGAACATATATTAGTGATCTAGGTGTAAACGCTCTTGCGGGAGCAAATGAAATGCTTGGCAACACGATCCAAGGTGCTGGATTGTATGGCGATGAACTAATCGAAGGTTTTGGAAACAGGTATATTAGCGGCTCGGATATTAACCCAAATGCCAAGGTTTACGATAGTAATTTGTTGAAGAACATTACTCAACCCGCAGGTCAGTACTTTATAGACAACTACGACGATATTCGAGAAGGGGAAGGAACCTTTGTTTCACCGGGGCTATCTGAGGGCAGAGAAGAGGCGTTGGATGCTTTAACTCCTGCGGCGGATACCACATACAAGAACCTTCTTCCTAGTGCCTTAAACTACATCCCGGGTTTAGACGGCTTTGGTAACACTAAGACTGTAACGGGTGAAGACCTCTTTACGGCAAAAAACATACCTAATTTAGTTATAAAAGGCTCCGAAGATTTATATGACACGGTAGCTGATGTTGTAACGGGAGCTAAACTTGGCAAGTTAGGGTATGCAGCAGTCATGGGGCTTTCCGGGTTTGAGGGAGGCAACAGTGCTAATACGGCTCTTCAGCAGGACATTAGCACTGCCATATCAACGGGGCAGGTTGATATAGATAAGATAGCCGCCAATCAGTTTAACGGGGATCGAGGTGCGGCGGAAAGAGCAATAAGAGATGCAGCTACGGAGGGTTCGGTAGGTTCTGCGGCGGTAGCTGGTTTAGGGGATGCGTTTATTGCAAAAGCTATTCCTACCAAACTTTCAGCGGGAGTTAGCACTTTACCTGCTGCGGTTCAAGTTGCGGCGAAAGCTCCGGGGGCTGCTGTTTCGGGTGGTCTTACTGAAGGTGGTGAGAAGTTAGCCGAGAATATTGCGTTTAACGCGGCTACGGGCCTAAACCGAAACATAAATACGGGCGTCCCGGCACAGATGTCTGAGGGTGCGATTGGTCAGGGAGTTTCTTCTATTCCGTCTATTCTTGGAAATGTTTCGGTTTCTCCTAGTCAGCCTAATATTGATACCTCGGGAGTTTCGTCTGTTATTCCTGATCAAGCGATGTATGGTGGCATGGACACATCTGGCATAAAGCCGGGATTTACTCCGACTAAAAACACAGCAGCGCAGGGCCCTTCAGAAATCATAGAGGGACAGTATTCTGTAAAGGCAGATCCTAATATATACGATCCGGGTTTAAATCCGACAGCGGGTGCTTTGGCTTCTTCTAGTGGTGTGACAACAGCATATGATGAGGCCCAAGCAGGGGAACAGCCCGGAGGAATAAGAAAAGACGCGAACCCTGATACGTTTACTACATCTTTGGATGCTATGGGTGCAGCGGAGATTATTCAGAATGAGATTGCTACAAAAGGTCAATTAAGCAACGAAGTAGCAGTAAACTTAGCTAACGCTACGGGGCTCACATTTGAGGATATTCAATCGATAGCGCAGGATGTGGTTCCGGGGGCTTCTATAGACCCAAATCTTATGGATGAGTTTCGCGTGAACACAGCCACAGAAGGAACTAGAACATCGTTTGGCGGCTCTGAGATTGAAGTTATAAACAATGCTGACGGCACTAAGACGCTGAATAATAAGACTACGGGCGATCCGTATCACACAGCTACGGTTGGTGCAGATGAGAACTTGAGTGACGCTATACAGAAGTTTGATGAGATTACGACAGGTAATCCAACGGGTTCTGCTATACCTGATCCCAACGCGATTAAAGTAGACAGCCAAGGAATAGCCTCGTTAGACACTGGACCTAAGATTCTGAAAACAGGTAATGATGGCAGGCTCTATGACAGAGGTCAGTTATTTACGGGGGCACAAAATGGCGTTGACTATGTTAACGGAGAAAAGGTCGTTGCAGCAAACGTCAACACAGAAAATACCAACGCGATTGCAGACAACACTAACAAGATAAATACGGGCACTGACCTTACAGTTGCTAATAATGTTGGCCTAGACACTACGACTGACACTACGACAGACTTAGACAACACTACCGAAGTTGTCATTGATGATAACACTACAACAGACCTAGACACTACGGTTGACAATGACACTACTACCGAAGTTGAAGTTGCGGTTCCTGTAGACAACACGATTGAAGGCGAGTTTACAGTCAACACTGATCCTGTTCTTTTAGAAGATACTATTACCTCTGATCCTGATCAGGACATTACCGTTGACCCTAAACAATTAATTACTACGGATCAACCTCCTGAGTTCCCCGAGGATGAGGAAGAAATTATCACCTCTGATCCCGGGGGAGACCCGGGCGATGTTGTTGTTGATATTGATGAACCGCCAGCACCAATCATGGAAACGGATGACGATGGTAATACGGTTTACTCGTGTCCAGAACCTTTTGTTCTTTCATATAATGCGGATGGCGATCCTATGTGTAAGATGTCGGAAACAACGACAGTAAACAAGCAGCGTAAGCGTAATGTGTTCGGTGGTTCGGGTGCAAACAGATATAACACTGGATTGTCTGCTACAAACAGAAGGGGCCGTAAGTTAAACAAAAAGGTTTCTGAAAAAACCACAACTACTTCCGCTGATCCGATAGCAACATACACATAGGCTAATGAATTTACACGCTCTCCCAGAGGAAGCCTTAAAAGAGATCTTAGCTTTAACCGAGGCTAAGAAGCGGCTAGACTTACAGGATCAAGCGCAAAACTTATTTATGCCTTTTGCTCATCATGTGTACGATAATTTTATTGAGGGCAGGCATCACAGGATTATTGCGGAGAAGCTGGAGCGTGTTGCTCGTGGTGAGTTAAAACGGTTGATAATTAACATGCCGCCGCGGCACTCTAAGTCTGAGTTTGCTAGTTATTTGATGCCTGCGTGGTTTTTGGGCCGCAATCCCAAGCTCAAGATAATTCAAGCTACGCATAACACAGAGCTTGCGGTAAGGTTTGGTCGCAAGGTTCGTGATCTTATTGATGACCCACAATATAAAGACATCTTCCCTGATACTCACTTGAAAGAAGACAACAAAGGCGCAGGTAAGTGGGGCACTAGCAGGGGTGGTGAGTACTTTGCTGCGGGTGTTGGTGCTGCTGTAACGGGTCGTGGTGCGGATTTGTTTGTTATTGATGATCCACATTCGGAGCAGGACGCTTTAAGTGAGACTGCTTTTGACCATGCGTATGAATGGTACACCTCTGGGCCCCGACAGCGTCTACAACCGGGCGGTGCAATCATAATTGTTATGACTCGGTGGGGTAAAAAGGATCTAACCGGACGTTTATTGTCTGCGCAGGGCAGCGATATCATGTCTGATCAGTGGGAAGTAGTAGAGTTCCCTGCAATTATGCCTTCAGACGAACCTTTATGGCCCGAATTTTGGGAAAAAGACGCATTATTGTCCATCAAAGCGTCTTTGCCCGTGCAAAAATGGAATGCACAGTGGCAGCAAACCCCAACTGCGTCCGAATCGGCCATAATTAAGCGAGAATGGTGGCAAGAGTGGGAAGAAGAGGTTATTCCCCCCGTAAAATACATATTGCAAGCGTATGACACGGCGTTTTCCAAGAAAGAAAGCGCGGATTACTCTGCGATTACTACATGGGGGGTGTTTAATCCTGAAGAGGGAGGCCCAGACCACTTAATCCTGTTAGATGCGCAACGTGGGAGGTGGAACTTCCCCGAATTAAAGGAGAAAGCTTTTGAAGAACACGAATACTGGGAGCCAGACATGGTATTGGTCGAAGCGAAAGCGACAGGTACGCCGCTCATTGACGAGTTGCGGTTACGCGGTGTTCCAGCCTTGGGCTTTGCTCCGGGCAAAGGTTCTGATAAGATAACTAGAATGCACATGGTTGCGCCCCTGTTTGAGGCGGGTGTGGTGTGGGCACCGACAGACAAGAAATTTGCGGATGAAGTGATTGAAGAGGTTGTTTCATTTCCTAATGGCGATCATGATGACTTTTGTGATAGTATGACGCTAGCACTGATGCGTTTTCGGCAAGGAGGGTTTATATCTCTACTTGGTGAGGAGGAAGAGGAAATGTTTATTCCTCAGAAACGGGAGTATTACTAATGGCTTTACCACCCCTAATGGACTCAGCGATATCTTCTCAAGATATGATGCCAGATGATGCGGCTGTGGAAGTAGACGTTGAACAGCTAGAAATGTTCCCAAACGGCGCGCAAGTTACTGAGGACGGGCAGGGTGGAGCTATTATAGAGGCGTTAGAACAGCTTGCGGTGCAGGGTGAACTAGATGCTCCAATGGATCACAACGCAAATTTAGCTGATTACTTACCAGACTCCTATCTTGGAGAGGTTTCAGTAGATCTGAGAGCTTCTTACGAGGATGATTTAGAGTCACGAGCCGATTGGGAAGAGGCGTATACAAACGGTTTAGATCAGTTGGGAATCAAACATGAAGAGCGTACTCAGCCTTTTCAAGGTGCATCAGGGGTCACACACCCGTTAATTACGGAAAGCGTGACACAGTTCCAGTCGCAAGCATACAAAGAACTTTTGCCTGCGGGAGGGCCTGTTCAAACTCAGGTTCTAGGTTTGCAGGATTCTGCCCGTGAGGAGCAGGCTGCTCGAGTTAAAGATTTTATGAACTACCAAATTACGGAAGTGATGGAAGAGTTCGATCCTGACATGGATCAGTTGTTGTTTTATTTACCGCTTTCAGGGTCTACATTTAAAAAAGTTTACTATGATGAGACCAAGCAAAGGGCTGTTTCTCAGTTTGTTCCTGCACAGGATCTTGTTGTTTCGTATATGGCTTCGGATTTGCAAACAGCCCCTCGAGTTACGCATGTGCTTCGGATGGACGCTAATCAGGTTCGCAAGATGCAAGTCTCGGGTTTCTACCGGGACATAGAGTTATCAAAGTACGAAGAGAATGAAAACGAAGTACGACAAAAAATAAACGATATTCAAGGTACGTCTAAGACGTATATGGACGATATTTTTACCATACTTGAGATGCATGTTAATATAGACCTTGAAGGATTTGAAGACATGACTCCTGTGGGAGAGCCCTCTGGTATTGCTCTTCCATACATTGTGACGATAGACGAAGGCTCTGGAAACATATTATCTATTCGCCGCAACTTTGAGGAAAATGCAGGTATAGCTAAGAAGCAACAATACTTTGTACATTACAAGTTTATGCCCGGGTTGGGTTTTTACGGTTTTGGTGTTATACACATGATTGGTGGTCTAGGCCGTGCGGCGACGAGTATCTTACGTCAATTGATTGATGCGGGTACTTTAGCCAACCTCCCGGCAGGGTTTAAGGCCAGAGGCGTAAGGGTTCGTAATGATGACGAGCCGTTACAGCCGGGTGAGTGGCGGGACATTGATGCACCGGGCGGCAACATACGGGATGCGATTATACCACTTCCGTACAAGGAGCCTTCGGCTACACTGGCGCAGTTGCTGGGAGCCCTTGTAGACGGTGGTAGGCGTTTCATATCCCTTGCTGACCAGCAGACTGGGGACGGCAACAATGCTGCTCCGGTGGGCACCACGGTGGCTCTTTTGGAGCGTGGCATGAAGGTGATGTCGGCTATACACAAGCGACTGCACTATGCACAGAAAACAGAGTTTCGTATTCTGGCTAGGATCTTTAGGGACAACTTGCCTGCGGAGTATCCCTACGATGTGCAGGGTGGTAACCGTACAATCATGGCACAGGATTTTGACAACCGCGTTGATGTTGTCCCTGTAAGTGATCCTAATATATTTTCTATGGCCCAGCGTGTGACGTTAGCCCAGACGCAGTTACAGTTAGCGCAGTCTAACCCGCAGTTACACAACCTTCATGCGGCGTATCGACGGATGTATCAGGCATTAGAGGTACAGAATATCGACGAGGTATTGCCTGCACCGCCAGAGCCACAGCCGTTGGACCCTGCTATTGAGAATGCTCGAGGATTGATGGGTGAAATCCTGACAACTTTTCCAGAGCAGGATCACGATGTTCACATACGGTTACATCTTATGTTTATGAAGACTCCGTTGGTTATGACTTCTCCTCAATCTATGGGCACGTTTTATGCTCATATTCAAGAACATGTGTCACAGAAGGCGCGCAAGATGGTTATGGATGAGATACAGTCTATACTCATGCAGGCTCAAGAAGCGATAGCTAACGGAACTCTTGACCCGCAAACGGGCCAACAAGAGATGATGAAAGTACAGCAGAACATGCAAGATCCTGCTCAGATAGAGCAAATGGTAACTATTCAGATGGAACAGATTATGGCAGAAGTAATGCCACAGATGATGCCGCAAGGTGACAGTCCTATGGATGATCCTCTGGTTCAGATCCGTATGCAGGAACTGGCATTAAAACAACAAGATTTGCAGCGTAAAACAGAAGAAGATCAAGGTCAGATGATGATCGATCTACAGAGATTACAACAACGTTCAGCGTCTGACGCGGCTCGTATTGAGAGTCAAGAAGAGATAGCGGAAGACCGGAACACAGTGAACCGTGAGCGTATAGATGTACAACGCGAAGCGATGCTCCGAAGAAACTAACATCTCATGATTGAGGTTGTCACTGCGATAACTATGGCCTCAAATGCGTTTTCCGCACTCAAGAAGGGTATGCAGGTAGGCCGGGACTTGCAGGACATGGGTAAGCAGCTTTCC
>Ga0209337_1003523_pt1 | contig 11049 bp, 5 predicted proteins | sample LinPmetageLP53_FD_184044 | JGI IMG/M metagenome (GOLD analysis project Ga0209337, IMG submission 184044) | Marine viral communities from the Pacific Ocean - LP-53 (SPAdes) (version 2) | ecosystem: Environmental > Aquatic > Marine > Oceanic | place: Pacific Ocean | collected 2010-02-08 | reverse complement strand
TATTTGGGGTTACACCAACCGTACCCGCACTAGTAGCCGAACCAGCCGCAGGTACGTTGTTGACATGAATGTTAGTGGTTCCACGGTCACCAGTCCAATCTATGTGTTCATTAGCCACATAATCAGAGAAACCATCGTGGTTTGCACCACCTGCGAGAACTACTGCTGTACCTTCTACTGTTATTTGCCCAGCACTTGCTCTCGCAATTGTGGTGTCAGAAGCATGACCAAGTTCTATGTCCTCGGTTACTACTAATCCTTTCTTTACTACAAAGTCTCTTTCTGTTCCCATTTATTCATCACCATAATTTCACTATCCATTACTTGATTACTAGCGTGTTTACTATATCATAGGTGTAGTCAACAGAATCACCACTAGCATTCGTAAACTTGAGTTCTATGTTAGTACCAGTCTTGATTGCATCCCAAGATACTAAAGAAGCGTTACCTGATTTAGTAGACACTACCGCATATTGTGTAAGATAAATGTCGGTGCTTGCAGAAGGCGCAGATGCCCCCTTGTAATTTACAAGTATCTCCCCACTCTCGAAGTCTGTACCATCTGTTATTTGATACACAAACTTAGCAGTTCTATATGTTCCGTATGCGTATGCAACAGCAACATGAGCAGCGTTATTGGCTACTGTCTGTGAATCTGCACTACTTGTGTCTATAATTGCAACAGCGTCTACGCTTATGCTCGAACCTTTTACTAGACCAGTTGTTACTATATTACCATCGGAAGTAAGATTACCAATTGTTGCTAAATGTCTACTAGCATTAACAACTAGCGCTTTGCTTGCTGTGACAGCACCTGCTGTTACGCCGTCTAAGACACCAATCTCAGCAGTTGTTATTACAGTGCTGTCGAGAGTAAGAGATGTATCTCCAGTGATTGTACCACCGACGTCTAGACTATCTCCGACAATTGCGCCACCAGTCAGAGTACCCGATGTGGTAATTGTTGATGCACCATTGTCTATTGTACCGAAGCCGCTTGTAATGCTACCTGTACTGAGTGCACTAACGGTTACTAAACCTGCTGCGCTTGTTACGTTAGAGTGAATTGTAGTAGCGGCATATACAGCGACATCATTTATCTTGTATGATTTCCCACTAGCCAAGTTTAGGTTGACGTTGGATTCCCAAGCATCGGGTGTGGCTTGATAAGTGAGAGTTGGGTTCGTAGCACCCGTACATTCGATTTCAATACCTGAACCATTTGCATTAGCGAGGCTGTCATTACCCTTCGATACAGTAATCATATCGTCGTCTACATTTAGTGTTGTACTGTTTATTGTCGTAGTAGTACCGTTTACAGTCAAGTCTCCCACTATTGTGGTAACTGAACTCGTACCTGAACCAATTGTGACATTTATCACGTCTTGAGTCGCATGTTCCTGTCCTTCAAGAACTAAACCTGCTGTAAGATTAGTAGCCGTACCAGTGCTTTCAGCAACAAAGAATGACATCTTACCTGTTTCGTTTTCGTTGTCTGCTTCTGCTACCTCAACAAGAATCTGCCCGAAGGAAGTCTGAGCCTGTGCCGCATCATCCCCCACGAAGGTAATCTTACCGACATCATCACCATCAGCACCAGCAGCGCCCTTGTCCTTGACGAATTTCAATTCCGATGAGGCTGTATTGTTAACAGTGTTTTTAATTTGCACTACTGCTGCATCTAATGAAACAAGAGGGGTTGTAGCCACTATTTTAGTACTAGCATTCAAATTAACATCCGGCGCGGTTATATTAGCGATAGCGTCTGCAACGAAATCTAGTGCACCATCTGCTCTAGACTGAATCCTCGTATCTGCATCTCTAAATTGCAAGTCAATGTTACCCGCAATTGAAGTATGAGATAATAGTATACCAGTATTATGAACATGGGTCATTTTAATTTCTTGATTTGTACCAAGATAGGCTATTGTGCCATCGTGATGGAGATAGAGGTCACCACCAACTGCAACATCACTAACGAAGTTTGCTTTACCGCCTTCACTTCCATCAAGCGTAAGCGCTGTTACTGAACTACCATTATCGTCGACCTTGAATATGATATCCGCATCATCTGCTTGAGCGTCGAGCGTGATGTTACCAACAGTTGTTTCTATGTCGACTGCCGCATTCCCAATTTCTATATCATTTGCTGCAATTGCGGATGCAGTACCACCACCGGATGCTGTTAGTGTAATAGCGGGTGCACCGCTTGCAGATGAAGATGATGCTAATGATATTCCCGTTCCACCGATTAACTCGAATGCCTGAGGTCCACCTGCTTGTATTACAGACTCATTCCATGTAGTAACTGTATCTCCATTAGCAAGAGCGCCTGTTAGTGCTTTACTTATGTAAATAGTATTACTGTCTATGTCAGTTACTCTAGTGCCTTTCTGTATACCATTACCTGATATATAATTTCCCACCGCAAATGATGCGGGTGTAGCGGTAGTAAAGTAGGAAAAGTTTGCGGTGGATTGTGCGTTTGTAGTCTCGCTACCTTTTGCAATCAATATACCCTTGAACTGAGGGGTTGTAGATGCTGCGTGTATTAATGCTGGTGCGGCCATCTATTAACCACCTCCCCCTGATAATGATAACCCATTACAATTAACTGAATAAGTTGTTTCGGCATTTGAACCATGGGTTATTTTACTTGTATATTTGAAAACTAAACTCATTGTATCGTTATTCGTACCTAACCCTCCATCTGCTAAAACCCAGTGGAAGTGTCCGATGTTTACATCACCTGATTCAAATTGAACTATTGTATCTATACCACCTGCTTTATTAAACACACCATATACTTTATTCACTACTCTATATTCAAGGTCGCCAGCATCAGTCCCGGCGGTGCTGCCCTTTTTAATACTCAAGGCGCAGAATGCTTCTACTGCTTGGTAAGTATCAAAACTAGCATTGTTTACATTTAGATTTAAAATAGTTACATTTCCTATGTCTGTTCCATTTGTACCGTAATTTCCTCCGGGCACTTTACTTTTACCACTAACTTCTGATACAGCAAGTGTTTCGCTTGTGTAAAAGTTACTTCCGTCAATATCTATAATAGGATGAGAACCAGCAGACCCATAACCATCCCCATCTTCTATACCGTTACTAGCACGCATTCTTGCATGTGCAGAATGTATAGAAGTACTACCCTCAAGATGACCAGTAACATCTACACCAGTAGATTTAGTTTCTAATCTTGTAGCACTAGAATATTTTAGTCTAACATTTCCATCTGCTTGTAGATTTATGTGACCTGCTGTACTTACACCATCATCAATAGTAGCGATGGTAAACTCCGCATTTGCTGCTGCTGTAAGCGTAACCGTATCACTGGTAGATGGTGTGAATGTTATTACGTCGTCAGTGATGACTGTGCTACCGACAGTGAAGTCAGTCACAGCATCGACTGTAACTGCAACAACCTCAGAGAACGTACCTGCTGCTGCGCCGTTAGCACCAATAGTCGTATCATCTATCGCACCACTATTGATGTCAACATTTGTCATGGCTTGAGTGTTGAAATCTATTGCACCAGTTGCTTGGAATGCCCCTATGTTAGTGGCAGTGAGTGTATCGGCTACTGTTACGTTACCATCTGCAATTTCTAGAGCAGTAGTCGAGTCAGTGCCAGTTATCACTAACCTATTAGCACTGGTGTCCCACTGCATCTTATCACCAGCGGCATCACCGTAGAAGATGACATCAACACCAGCATCGTCAACACCAAACGAAGTTACTCCAGCAATTGCAAGTGACTTATCGTCAGCGATGGTGAGAGCAGTTGCCAAAGGGTTGAGGGTTGAACCAGTGCTTCCGCCATCTGCGACTTTGAAAAGAATACTACCACCAGCAGCAGTACCTTTACCCTTACCACTAGCCAGTATGAGATTGCCACCTACTCCAGTGTTAGCAGTGCCCCCTGTTGGTGGAGAACCTGATTGTAACGTTAAAGTACGACCAGCACTATTTGCTGCTGAGTTTACTTGAGTAATAGTTGTGTCAGCGGTAGAGCCACCAGTGCTAATAGCACCAGTTAGAGTGCTTGTACTTGAAACAGAAAGTGTAGTACTACTTATTGCAGCAGGGGTAGTACCCCCAATAACTGTACCGTCAACTGCACCATCATTAATGTCTACCTTAGAAATAACAACCGTACCTGTTCCGTCAGGCGTGATGTTGATATTTTCATCACCTGCTACGGTAGAAATCGTCTGACCATCAATCTTGATGTTATCTATGTCAATATGTCCTGAATTAACAAGGAGATTTCCGTTACTTAGAGTAACGTTACCTCCATCTACAACTAAACCTGTCTTGACGTGAAAATCTCTTGCTGTACCCATATTTTTTCAACTCAATTATATTGTCAACGCTTGCCACGATACGCGCACCGTAACATCTTTGTTGGTTTCCGTAGGTGTTACCTGTAATTGAATGTTCTGACTACCGCTAGACCCCGTAACGCCAATTTGATACGCCCCCTGTTGCGACCCAACGCTTGTTACTACACCGTATGTGTTTAGGAACGCAGTCGTCGCATCTGTGTCACTCCTTCCATCATGTGTGACAACCATCTCTGCTGTCTCGTATACGAGGCCGCCACTTCCTGTACTTGTGTTTTCAACCGATACTAACAATTTAGCAGCCTTAAACTTCCTGTCGTGAAATAAATCAATCGTTACTGGGGTAGAGCCGTTGTTATTACTTGCAATAATATTAGCGCTACCGTAACCGAAACCTAATTCGCCTACTTGGAACGGTGCATCAGGCGTACCCTGTAAAACCCCTACTCTATTGTTAGTAGAGTCTGTCTTTAGTAGATTTGCAGATGATTTTACAACCAAATCAGTGGTATCTAAATTATCAGCATACACATTAGCCCATCTGAGAGGGTTAGACGCATCGGTTGCTCCTAGATTTAGTGCACTGTCACTACTAGGTAACCAATGTTGATTGACTTTGAATCCTTCTAATGTAGCATCTACATTGTTGCTAAAGAGAATACTTTTGTCACTATCTGATGACTTTATGACGATGCCACCACCGTCTACTGAGGCATCATCTCCTTCTGAGTCACTAGGCGAATGTGCTAATTCTATTAGTTTGTCATCGACTTGTAGTGTTGTAGAATTAATTACTGTGTTAGTACCATTTACAGTTAAATTACCTGTTACAATCAGGTTCTGTCCTACTGTAAGTGCCGCATTGCTTGGACCTATTGCAGTTATAGTAGGTTGTGAAGTATCAACGCCAATTACCGCGTTAGATGCAGTCAATCCTGTACCTGCAAACAATGTTGCCACATCGTCTATTGATTCTTTTCTTGTTGGGTCTCCGCTTTCTCCTTCATCTGAAAAAGATATGAAATCACCCGATGCTAATACAGCAGCAGTTAACCCGTTAATATCCATTGTTGACGAGCCGCCTACCATTTGTATAGCGGTTGCACCGAACTTGAGTACATCGTTACCGTCGTCATACCACAAGGTTCGTGCATCCGGTCCTGAACCAGCAGGGTTGCTTGTTACACTGGCTTTGAGTGCTATACCACTAGCATCGGTGAGAAGTCCGGCCATGGTGAGATGTACGGTGTTGAGTGTGTTGCCCCCTGTAAAAGTAAGGTCTGAATCGTTGGAGAATGAACTACCGTCGCTTATCTGTATAGCACCTGCTGAACCGCTTGCACCTACCGCTGCCGATGTTGCAAACACTTTTACCCACGCTGAACCGTTGTAAACAAATATAGCAGATGATGCCGCATTTACATTACCGTCAGTTTTAGAACCATTACTCAAACCATTAGGGTCAAACACAACTATGTTACTACTTCCTGTTGCAGCATTGTTAACTATAATCATATGACTCGGAGGAAATGTACCAGTAGGTGTTAAATTAATAGTACCGCTAGGTGTTGTATTGAATATATTTGGACCATCGAATCGAACGTTCTGTGCTGTATTTATTACACTAATTTTATTCGGACCAATTCTATGTGTCGTTCTCGAAGCACCTTGTTTACCGCTAAAGTACAACACGTGGTCTCCATCTGTACCGTCTGTACCGTAACTGTATGACATCCACATACCGCCAAAGTTGGATGATGATAGTCCCCCGACTTCATCTCCACCACCATGCATACCGTCAAGGTCTGCTGTTGAGTCAATTCTACCTGTTTGGTTACCAAGAGAACCAGTAGTCATTGGACTGAAATAAATAGGGCTAGGTTTTACGAATGTACGCACATCGTATACTTCGGTTACTTCCATATCTAAATCTCCAGCGCTCGCATTGAAAGCACATTTCACAACCGCGAGTGCTGTACTTTGTTTAGAGTTTAGACTACTTCCTGTATCACTCAAGAAACTTTCAGGCGTTACCGGAAAACCGCTAGATACAGGAGAACCCTGTTCTATGTGAATACCATATCTCGGAGATTGCGTATCATTACAAGCATAAACAACTAACAAACAAGATTTGCCGGTAGTTAATGCCGTACCTCCACCTTGAATAGTACTTTGTTGTAGTGTGATAGTTTGTGTAGCACCTGCGGCTATGTTACCAAAAGGTATGATTAAACCGTCTAATACAGCATATCCGCCTCTTAATACGATTGAATTAGTTCCATTGCCTGAAACATATCCGGGGCTATTGTCTTTTTTATTTCTATTGCTATCACCTGCTGCTGTATCTTCATACATCAAGATTCCATTACCGTGTATGCCTTCAAATAAATTAGTTAAAGATGGAGAGAGAATATAATCTCCATCTGTCAATGTGCCAGTGTGTCCTGAAATAACATTCTCTACCATAATATCACTTAACCTCTATCATTAATTGGATTACTACTTCGTTCGTAGATGTTTTCTTTATCGGATTAAAAACATGTCTAGTAATAGGGGTAAATCCACTTGTGCCCCTTAATTGCACGAATACCTCTTTGAGTGTTTCGTCGAATGTGTCTGCTGTCGTTAAACTACCCTCTACTAAAAGAGTTGAATTGTCCATTATGCGTACAGTAGGCGTTATTGTTATCGCTGGTCTACCAGCACTACCGTCACTACTAGTAGCAGGTGTACTGTCGAATCCGATAACCATTTCATTGATATTACTAGCAATAGTTTCTATCACCAAACGTTTCAAATGGTCATTCGCTGGCATTATGATTCACCTTCTATTATTGTGGTTTCTTTTTCAATGAGTCCGATGGTCTCGTTGTTCCCACCGAGTACTCCCCTATCGCTATTTCCCCCAATTAGGAAGCCCGCATGTGATAATTCAATAATTTTGATTGTTGGAGTGACAATTATTTCTATACTATCGAAGAAAGAAAAGTTTTCGTCTGTAATCTGATTTGTCTTATCCGGTCTTCTTTTAGATGATGTAGCGACACTTCCTTGGGCTATACCTTGTAAAACCCCTTCTAAACCCGTATCAGTACTAAGGAAAGTAAAATTACTCAAAGCATTAGATAGTCTATGTTGTGCATTTAACACAGTTAATCTCTTACCATCATATTCTATAATATCCCCCGGTCTGACCTCCCATAAATTAGGATGGCCTTTTGATTTCAAAGCACCAGTGGTAGATGCGTTTGCTTTCAATATCTGTCTTGCTACTGTCTTAGCGCGCGAAGTGCTAGTTATAGATTCATCAATAATCGGAGATGTACTTTCCACAATATCAGAATTATATTTACTCTGTTGCCTACTTCTATCATCCATAGTAAGAATTAACTCTTCATTCAATGCTATACGCTTACCTTGTACAGTGATACGATTTTCTATATTATCGACAGGATTAGTCTCTTTTGAGCCAAAACGGATATTTCCTTGTATTTTTCTACTTGTATCAGCATAGTTAAACGGAACGTAATTTAACACACCGTGTTTATTCATCATAGTAATTCGATTATCGTGTCTAGACACAAATCTTAACGCGCTGATTAAATTAATACCGTAGAAATCAGATGCTAAAAATATATGACTAGCCTTCCTTCTATTATTGCTACCTCTAGTAGTTGTAATGTGTGAACCTGTTGTTACCGCAGTAATTGCATCAGGCACATTTTGTGCTAATCTAACCGCTAAATCGGTAGTTCTAAATCCAATATCTATACCTTGTGCAAGATGTACTCTTTCATCTCTGAAACCTATATCTTTCAAAGTCCGACCTTTCATGTTGCGTAAATCTAATTGTAGACCATTGTTGGTAGAAGTGACCGTACTCTTCATAATTCGGTCTACTGGGTTATCTTCGCTGTACAATAAATCTGTAACCGTGTTTTTACCATTACTAGACCATACATCGCTTTTCAACGAATGCCCATCAGTTTCAGTATGCGTGATGATAATACTAGATTCAGATTCAACTAAAGAATATGTACGTTCTGTTGCTAAATCGTAATTATCAGCGTTTATCGCTTCAATAGTAACTCTAGTCTTACCTGCACTTCTTGGTTCTACTTTTGCGTAATGTACAGCGTTATCTACAAACACTGGTTGTCTAATATCGTTCATTACATTTGTCAAGGGTTCATCAAACCTACCCTTTGACGATTGAATAAGACCCATCACGCACCATCTCCGCTATGGTCTGTGACATTAAAGTCCACATCACCTTTGTGTCCTTTGTTGTGTAATGACTGGCTAAATCTAGGTTTTACAGTGTAGTCGCTTCTCTTTAGTTCATCGTCTGTATCTTCTTCTTGCCTTCTTCTTGCTGCATCCGAGCGATGATGTTGCAGTGTGTTTTCACTTATGATAATTCTAGATACGCTAGTTTTCAAACTTGTATTATCAAACCCGCTTACACCTGTACCTAGTAACTTCGGTCCATAACTGAGTGGTGTAGTGAATGTGGCAGTATGGTCGAATACAAATATAGGAAGATACGGTCCATTACTGTCGGGTAGGCCATTTCTTGATAGATTCGTATTAGGCGTTCTACCGTTTTCTACTTCGTATGTGAATATACCATACTTGCCGCCGGATGTTGCGTGCAGGTAATTTTGAGTGTATTGAGGCGATGCGCTATTCAATGAATTGTGTATGCGATATACTTCCGTGTGCTTAGCATCTAAGACTCTTACTGGTCTAATTAAGAACTTTACAATATTATCGTTCTCATTATTTCTCACACTATCTGTATTATAATTTGTAACACTCCCATCAGATGGACTTTGGTAAGGGTTACTTGTGTGATTACTACCGCTTAAAGTTGCAACACCCCAACCAGTATCGTCAAACAGTCCAGCATAACTCTTCGTCTCAATTATATATGAACCTCCGTATGGTCTGAACACGTTAGTATGTGAGTATCTATGAACGGCAGAAACCGTAGAACCGCTACCTTGTCTTGAGAAACTGATACTTGTATAATTTGCATCCGTCAAACTACCTTCAATTTGCATTGCACCTTCTAGTATAACTCTCTGACCTACATTTCTATCAGTGTGCAAACTATGTGCTTCTGTGTTGATGACTACGTGATTCTGTTCTATACCTTCTACAACTTGTGCGTCTATCCCGATTCTTGGGCTAGTGCGCGAAATGGCATCTGCGTGTACGCTTGTACCAACTATCTCTTCTATTCTATCGCTGACTGTTGCCTCTGATTTTAGTAATCCATTGTCGTCTATACCAAGTTTAGAACTGATGCCCCTCTTGACTTCATCGGCTTGCAGTACAGCGTTACGTGGGCGTAACAACCCATCTCCGAACAATGGTTCAGCAGTATTATGACTGAGAACTACCCCAGTCTTATGTACCGGAGTTGATAATTCTGTGAGTATCTCTTCGTTAAACGCAGTTGGGTATCTTACGCCTCTTCCATTACCCATATCACCTACACGCAGTGAATGCACAGGCGCAAACACATCTACCAATTCATTTGTGTTAGCATTGTTAGTATTATTTAACACACCACCGAATCGAGGTATTGTATAACCGTCAGTTATTGTTATATTTCCATTAGTCAAGTTGGCTATACCTTTCAAATTGAATAGTGGTCTACCACTGTTCCAAATACGCGCATGTGCGGTATTGCTACCGTTGTCATATGCGTCACCACAATCCCATGATGGTCTAATACCAAATCCACGCACTGGGGCACGTCTTACAGCCTCTCCACGCTCATTGCCCCACCAATCTATCAGATAGTACTGAGAGGCCACAGATAGGCTTGTTATTCCTTTACCTTCTTCATCGCCCCACCAATCTCTTTCTACCTTAGCGGGATTTCTTATTGTGCGCACTGGTGTACCGAATGGTCTTGTCATCCTTCTACCGTCACTATATCTTACTTGCCAACCCTCTTGGTCTTGATTTAACATTCCTGTGAGATTAGTTTGACGTTCCATGATACCAACATATGTGATGGGTTTAGATGCGTTGCTACTACCATCGCTCCACGCATTGTTGTATGCCTCAGTCTGTACAAGTGGACCTGCATCGTAGTTCAAAGTGTTAGTGCCATCAGCGTCTGATGCATCTGCTTCATACACTGCACGCACACTATTAATGTCGTATCTTGGTCTGTTATAGGCTTGACGTACAGCGTTACGGTAACCATACGGCCTTCTTCTATAACCGTTCATAGACCCAGTTGTTATACCCGAAGATACTGCATAACTACCATCATCGTCAGCATCTACCCATTGGAAGTTGCTATTAGAGGCGAAATTAGCACTTGTGGACGTATTATGTACATTCCAAGACGTAGAGGCCATTCCATACAAGTCTAGTTTACTTGCATGTGGACCGCCACGACTGCCACAAGGCCAATATCCACTAAGCATTAAATTAGTTCCACCAGCATCGTGTGCACTATTACCTACTGTCACTACACCTGTTTTATTTACATCGGGTCTCTTAATTAAGAAATCAAATGGGCCTGTACTCATCGCATGTGTGAAATCGTGATAATGTATAGTTTCAAAATGTTCAGGTAATGAATTATATGCTGCTTTGTTAACTGCATTACCTTTCCAACTACGAGATGTATTATCTGAGAAGTATGTATTAGGTCTACCGAGGTTAG
>Ga0209337_1003521_pt1 | contig 11059 bp, 15 predicted proteins | sample LinPmetageLP53_FD_184044 | JGI IMG/M metagenome (GOLD analysis project Ga0209337, IMG submission 184044) | Marine viral communities from the Pacific Ocean - LP-53 (SPAdes) (version 2) | ecosystem: Environmental > Aquatic > Marine > Oceanic | place: Pacific Ocean | collected 2010-02-08 | reverse complement strand
GCGCTGGGCTCGAAAGTATGTTGAGTTTCATGTAGATAATCATCAGTAACCGTAAACGCATCCATTATTTACCCTTTCCATGGGCCTAACCATTAGGCCACAACCACCACCATAAACCACAACCACTACCGAATGTTGTTAATGGGTAAACCGTAAAGAACCCGTAACAATCTGCCACGTACTAATCCAGGTTGGGAAATGGAACGATTCCCATGGGTTACGCCTAGTCGGTAGGCGTCCGCGTCTATCAACGTTGCCAGGTTGCACCCTCGAATGCGATCCGTTAGGTAGGCGTCTATCTGTAAGCGTTAGACGTCGACCATGGGCGACGACGTCACATAGGCGAGTAGTGGTTAGGCGTAATCATGCATAAACAGGCTGATATCTGTCGTCTATGCATGATTACAGGCTATCGATAGGCGAGACCCCTACAATCATGGGAAAGTAGTGTAAAGATAATCATCATTATCTTGACAACAGGGGAGGGGAGTGGTTTTGAGTAGGGGAGTGGGGGAGTGGTTGCGATTCTTGCGTGTGTTCGAGCGCGTGATCGGATGTTCGCTGGACCGCCCCCCCGAGGGGGTGGGGGGCTGCGCGCACGCATATGTATAGATATCTATTTGGAATGCGTGCAACTATTTATATCTGTTGGCGTACTGTCAACTTCGCTGCAGGTTTAACGGTGCTTCAGCACCTGTGTAGGTAAGTAGTTATCTGATGACACCCAAGTCTTCGTCATGGGTGTCTATCTGATATCTGATGCCCCCCCCAATGAATATGCTGTGCTGTCCCACATGGGACGGCTATGGTTAGTAGTGGAGGTGTTGACATGCCGCAAAACGGTGGTGGTAAAGGCTGGGTGGTTGGGGCGTCTGGTGAGAAGGAAATGCCTGAGCTTTGGGGCGAGTTGTTGGATTGGTTGCTTCTTGGGCCTGATCGGAGTCCGCGTACTCAGAAGGAGTGGGTTGAGGGGCGTGACATCCATGTTGATTCTTTGCGGCGCATTAAGCGTGACCCGAGGTTTGTGAAGGAGTGGGATCGTCGGGCTGCGGAGTTGAATATTCATCCTGAGCGGACGCAGTCGGTTATTGATTCGTTGTTTAAGCAGGCGGCTGATGGGGATGTGAAGGCTGCTTCTTTGTATTTGCAGTACATCGACAAGTTCACGCCGAAGCGGCGTGTTGTTGTCGATGATGAGCGGTCTGCTTCTGGTTTGTCAGATACCGAGTTGGCTGACGAGTTGGAAGCGTTGGTGGCTGAGTTTCGTGTAGATAATGTCGAGGAAGTAGATGCGGGATGACGGGGCCTACATTCGATGACGAGCAGGTGTGGCGCGAGGAGGCGTTTGGTGAGCGCCCTGTGTTGGGTCCTTGGGGCGATCCGTTTCATGGCCCTGACACCGACGAGGTGTTGGTTGGCGGTTTGGAGAATCCTGAGGTGTGCGAGTCGTGTCAGTGAGGGAGTGGGTGCTGGCCGCAACGGTGACGGCGGCGTTTATGTGTATAGCGTTCCTGGTTTGGGGTTTGGGTCGGACGTTACAGTCGTTGTTCGATTAGATGAGAGTTTGGATTGATCAGGATCTTTGCACTGGGGACGGGATTTGTGTTGAGATTTGCCCGTCGGTGTTCGACATGCATGAGGATGGTTTGGCGTATGTCAAAGAGGCGGAGTGGCCTACCCTCTGTGGCCCAGATGGCTCGCCACGGGGTGAACCCGTTTACCAGATGGCCGAAGGGTTAGCGGTGGTTCCTGAAGGCGACATTGATGCCGCTATTGAGGCTGCTGAGGAATGCCCTGGTGAATGCATTTTCCTTGAGGTTGATTAGTTGAGTCGTGTCAGCGAGCTGCGTCAGGAAGCAGAATGGCGCAAGTGTGTTCGCAACGAAGCGTACTTTCTTCGCAACTATTGGCATATAGCGCATCCCGCCCACGGCAGAATCCTGTTTGGTTTACGTGATGCACAATCGTTTGCGTTGACGCATTGGTTTGATAACCGTTACTCGTTGACGCTGAAAGCCCGCCAGATCGGGTGGACAACCCTGGTTGCTGCACACCAGTTTTGGCTGGCTTTCTTTCGCCCTGATCAAAACATTATTGATCTGTCCCGCACCGAACGTGAGTCGGTGCTGCTGTTGAAGAAATCTAAATACGGGTTTCAACACTTGCCTAAATGGATGGTGGAGCGTGGCCCAAAATCTTTAATTGAGCATCAACAAAGAATGGGGTTCGCCAATGGTTCACAAATTACTTCAATGCCTTCAGCATCCGATCCTGCTCGAGGCGAGTCAGCAACGCTGGTTGTGGTTGACGAATGGGCGTTCCTGCCAAACCCTGAAGAAGCGTGGGCTTCTATAGAACCCGTCGCCGATGTAGGCGGTCGGATCATCGGATTATCAACCGCTAACGGTTCAGGAAACTTCTTTCACGAACTCTGGGTAGGAGCAACCACAGGCAACAACAAATTTGAATCCATGTTTTTTCCTTGGTCGGCAACAGGAGACCGTGGATCATCCTGGTATGAAGAAAAAAAGCAATCAATGTTGCCATGGCAACTCGCACAGGAATACCCCACAACCCCTGAAGAAGCGTTTGTCAAATCAGGCAACCCAGTATTCGACCTTGACTTGTTAGAAGAAATGAACCGGCACACCCGGTATGGTGAGTCGGGGTACCTTCACAAGTTGTCGGCAAGGTCTGTGGAGTTTAGGTTATGAATTGCATTGATTGTGATGTTGAATTGATTATTGGCGGCAGCGATGATGTGTATGATTCGGTTTTTACAGTAGTTAATAATTATAGTTGCCCTTCTTGCGATGCTTTTGTTGAGGTGTTTTCTTGAGCTTGGAAGTGTGGGCGCATCCGAATCCGCAGCATGGCTATGTGATGGGGGTGGACACTGCGGAGGGTTTGGGCCATGGCGATTATTCGTGTGCTCATGTGTTGGATTTGAACACGGGGGAACTGGTAGCGTCTTGGCATGGGCATATTCCACCTGATGCGTTGGCTGATGAGGTCTTGTCGTTGGGGCTTTGGTATCGTGATGCTCTTTGCTGTGTTGAGGCTAATAACCACGGGTTGACAACGATTACGCAGTTGCGGCAGATGGGGTACCCCAGTTTGTTTCGCCGCAGGTCGTTGAACCAGGCGACCTCGAAGGTGTCTCAGGAGTTTGGGTGGAAAACGACTCGGACTACAAAACCTTTAATGATTGATGATTTATCTATGGCGTTGCGGAATCATGAGTTGACTATTTATGATCGTCACACAATTGCGGAATTGCGGACGTTTGTCCGCAATGATCGTGGTTCAATGAGTGGGTCTCCTTACGATGACCGTGTAATTGCTTTGGCTTTGGCTAATCAGATGCGTAAGTTTGCGTATGCCCCTGAGTACACCCACAAAGTTGACGATTACTGGACTATTGATTGGTTTGCGCGTTTAGGCACCGACAAGGCTGCTGTGGGTGAGGACTTAATGATCGGGGGAAACACCCGCCGTGGGACACCTTTTGGTTCTTAGTAGGGCATTCCTATGAATTGGAGTATTTAATATGGCGAATTTTGTTTCGCACACAAGTGCGTCGCAGACTGTTGATGGCGCAAAAGGTCAGAACAACAAAATGGAGCGCGGCGGTTCTGTCGTGGCTAACCCGATTTGGGGGCCTGTCGGGTCACCCAATTCTTCCAAGCAACGCATGGACCCTAAAAAGTACGCCAGTCAGACTGGTGGCTATGGAGACATCAGCGTGCGTGAAACCCCGATGAATCAGCACGGCATTGTTGGTCAGGTTGAACCTGCCAAGCCGCAACCTGACCTGAAAGGCCATGACGCTGCTCCTCACACTAAGCGCCCGTAATTGTGGCGGTTCTCCCTGCGGAGGCCACGTTTGATGATTTCGTTTCATATACGGAATCTCTTCGGGGGCCTATGGACCTTGTGGCTCTCGAAGAATTGTGGGAGTGGCGGCAAAAACTTTTAGGCATCCGTTTTGACACGGGGCGCGGTTTCCGCACCCAGTTACCTGCCGACGAGCGGCATTTGACTCGCGAAGAACGGGGCCGCAAAGCCGAGTCTGAGGCTAAAGCAGCGGGCCGCAATATTGAAAGGTTGCCTGACAAGGCGTATTTCTGATGCCTCGAAAAACCCGCAGCGAGCTGTTAAACGAATACGTTGAACGTATTGATCGTTCGCGCCGTTGGCGCGAACAAGAAGGTCTTGATCAGACTTGGTGGAGATTAAACGATTTGTATCGTGGTCGCCACTGGCCTCAAACTACTGCTGCTCAACGTGATTTGATTGCAGTGAATTTGTCGTTTTCAACGGTAAACGTGATTGCACCTTCAGTTTCAGTTAATCATCCTAAAATTGTTGTTGCAGCAAATAATCCTGAAGACAGCAAAAAAGCCGTTGCGGTTGAAGCGGTTGTTAATCATTTGTGGCGACATCATGATTTTCAATCACCATTTCGTAGGGCCGTAAAAGACTTTTTAATTTTTGGTCATGGCTGGGTTAAGGTGGGTTGGAAATTTGTTGAACAGGAAATGTCTTTAACGGATGTTCAACAGCAAGATCTTTTAGATCAAGCCATCACTGAAGTAGACATGTTTGCGGCAGAATCACCAGCCCTGGCTGGTGATTTGCCTACTGACGAAGAAATGGCAGCAAATGTTCCTCAAACAGCCATGATGGTTGTTGAGGATCAGCCGTTTGTCGAGCGGGTCTCACCGTTTGATGTGTTTGTTGATCCTGAAGCAACTTGCATGGATGACGTTACTTGGATTGCCCAGCGAATTGTGCGTCCTTTAGCGGAAGCACAAAATGATAAACGGTACAAGCCGTCTGTGCGAAAGCAATTAAGTGCTGATGGTGGCGTAAACCCCATGTATGCGTCTAGATACATGGATAACAGGGAATACCTGTTCGACGAAGAACGTGTCACTATTTGGGAATACTATGACATCAAACAAAACACTCTTTCTGTGTGGGGAGAAACTAGCGAAGAGTTTTTAATTAACCCGTTGCCTATGCCGTATGCGTATGGGCAACCGTTTGTCATGCTTCGCAACTATGACGTACCTGATTTCTTTTACCCCATTGGGGATCTTGAAGCCATTGAGTCTTTGCAACTTGAATTAGATAAAACTCGGTCTCAGTTGATGAATGACCGTAAACGGTACGCACGAAAGTATTTGTACCATGAGCGGTCGTTTGGCCCTGAAGGCCGTGAAGCTTTAGAATCTGAAGACGACGGTCGAATGGTTCCTGTTGTTGACGAAAACAAACCGTTGTCAGACGTTGTTGTTCCGATGCCGCAAATACCAATTTCTCCTGAAATTTACGCCTACAGCGACATTATTGAACAAGACATCAACACGGTGTCGGGCATTTCAGAATACGCCAGAGGCGCAATGCCTGAAATTCGCCGCACAGCTACCGAGGCATCAATTATTGCTGATGCACAAAACGCTCGTGCTTCTGACAAGCTTGCCATTATTGAAGATTCGATAGCCCGCATTGGGCGGCGAGTTATTCAATTGTTGCAACAGTTCATGACGGGCGAATCTTCGGCTCGGGTGCCTGAAGCAGGAGAAGAAGCGTTTCTCCCTTACGGTCGAGAAGACATTGTAGGCGAATACCATTACAGTGTAGAAGCCGGTTCTACACAGCCGTTGAATGACACTATCCGTAAACAGCAAGCCGTTTCTTTACTGAACGCCATGGGGCCGCTGGTCGGCACCGTCATTGATCCGCAAGCCCTTGCTGTGCATGTTCTTAAAACTGGTTTTGACATTAAAGATCCTGAACGGTTCTTGATGCAGACTCAGGCTGGACCGCCGACGGGTGACCCCACGGGTTCTCCTGTCGCTCCCCCCGAGTCTGTTCAAGGACCTACCAGGGGACCGGCACCCCCCATGCCGCCTCCTGGGGCACCGCTTGACGGGGCTTTTGCCCCAACTGGCGGGGTTCCTCCAGAGTTATTAGCGCAGTTACAAAACCAGATGGGGCTGGAATTGCCTTCGTTGTAACCCGAATGTGGGACAACGTCATTTTTGTTATAGGAGCAACCGTTTTATTGGACTCCCTAGAAGGGACAGAAAGTGCCCGAAAATAATATGGAAACAATGGAATCCTCAACAGAGGACACTCCAGAAATTTCATCTGAGGTTACGACAGAACCTGGAGAATCTTATGCCGTCAAAATTGGCGGCGAAGAACATCAGGTAAGCCTGACGGAACTTCAAAATGGTTACCAGCGTCAAGCGGATTACACCCGCAAAACGCAGGAAATCGCAGAAGAACGCCAGCGTTTGCAACAGGCTGAAGCAATAGCTTCGGCTCTGGAAACAGATCCAGCAGGCACCATAGCGGCGTTGTCGTCAGCCTTTGGCGTAATGGACAACTCTTCAAGCACTGAGTCAGTTTATTCTGAGAGTGTTGAAGATGATCCTACGGCAAAGCGGATAGCGGCTCTTGAGGCTCAGGTCGCAACGCAAGCACAGACACATAGACAACAGGCTTTAGAGAAAGAAGTTACTGCTCTTAAAAGAAAGTATGGCGATTTTGATTCTTCACAGCTGTATAGACATGCTTTGACTAATCGAATCCCAAACTTAGAGGCAGCGTTTACCCACATGACATATGGGGAAGTCGCTTCCACGGCTGAAAAACTTCAAAAGGATCAGGAAATTACTGACGCCAAACGTGATGCTTCAAAGGTCGCAAGCGGTGGAAGCACCCAAGCGGGTGCGGTAGTAACAAATTCTGATTCAGGCGATAAACATCCATCATCTTTAAGAGAAGCTTTTGCTCTAGCCAAAAAACAACACGGCACCTAAACCTTAAAAGGGAGAAATTCAAATGGCTGGTAACAGCAATTTTGACGAAATTCTCTCCACTACGCTTAAGAACTATGTTCCAAAGCTGACAGACAACATCTTCAGCGCACGGCCATTGTTCTACGCGTTGACGAACGGTTCAACCATTCGTCGCATCACTGGTGGAGCGAACATCGTAGTACCAATTATTTACGGTACGAACTCAACCGCTGGTTCATACAGCGGAACTGACACTATTGCCACAACGGCTCAGACAGGCATTTCGGCTGCTGAGTATTCGTGGGGACAGTACGCAGCAACTGTGACCATTAATGGTCTGGAAGAAGCCAAGAACAACGGCGAAGCCCAGATCATTGACCTGTTGGAAGGCAAAATCTTTCAGACGCAGGAAACCATCATCGAGAACATGAACACCATGTTCTGGGCTGATGGCACAGGCAATGGCGGCAAAGACTGGGAAGGCGTTCAGAGCCTTGTTTCTGGAAGCGCTGTGGGTGGTATTAACCCTGGTGCTGCCGGCAACTCGTTCTGGGGTCCAACCCAGACCAACCTAGGTGGCGTTATGTCCCTAGCTGGCATGGCCACCATGTACAACACGATTTCGGTTGGTAACGACCAGCCGACAATCATCTTTGGCCGTAGGCAGGGTTATGAAGCCTATGAGGCACTACTCACGGGTCAGATCCGTTATTCGGATACTGATATGGCCGACGGCGGGTTCCAGAACCTGCTGTTCAAGGGCGCACCTATCACGTTTGATGATAACTGCGAAGCCAACGCCCTGTACTTCCTTAACACGAAGTACATCCAGTTGGTTGCTCACAGCGACGTTTGGTTTAAGCCAACGCCGTTCGTGCGACCCACCAACCAGGACGCTGTGTTCTCGCAGATCCTGTGTTACGGCCAGCTGACTATCAGCAACCGTGCCCGTCAGGGACGCCTCCACGGCATCACCAACGGTTAGGTAATCTAATGGGAAGAGCATTTGCAGACGCTTACAAGGCTGGTTCACGCCCTTATGGGCAGCCATCTGGTGAAAACTTTCGCGATTCGACTCCGCGACCTAACGGCGTAAGTCAATCAAGAAACGTACATCAAGTTAATCCTGTAGATACTGCACCTGCTGTTCCTGTTGACACTTCATGTGTTTCGTTGACTCGCAGCGGGACGCCCTGCAAAGGGCGTCCCGTAGCGGGCGGCGATGTATGCGTTTTTCATAGGGAGTAACAATGGACATTTCGACCATGCGGTCGTATGTCCGCTCTGTAGTGGACATTGATACGTCGGACATTTCCGACGATGTTATGAATCGTTTCTTGGGCGAAGCTTATGACGTAATTGTTTATTCGGAAAAGCGGTGGCCGTTTTTTGAAGTAGCAGCCACGTTCAACACGGTGGCAAGCCAACAAGATTACACGCTCGCTGCTGTAGGCACAGGGGTAACTAACGGTTTGCGAGAAATTGCTTCACTTCGCACTGAAAATCGTGTTGTTGAATACATTGGGCGGGACGACGGCGATGTTGCTTACCCTGTAGATGCAATCAGCACTGGAGACCCGTGGTTTTGGTCTTTCTGGGCAGACAGCATTAGGTTTTACCCTGCGCCCACAGAAGTAGAAACCATTTACGTTCGAGGTTATAAAAATCCTGCAGCGTTTGGTGCTGGATCAAGCGACGCAACGGAACCTTCTGATCTGCCAACACCGTTTCACATGGTGTTGGCAACTTACGGGATAGCCCGTGCCTATGAACAACAAGAAGACCCGACGATGTCGGCTCAATACTTTTCAATTTTTAATCAAGAACTTGACAATTTGCGGGCACGCTACGAAGACATGCCTGCATGGCAACCAGTCAGGATTAACAGTCGGCGCGTTGCAAGATGGTCAGGCCAATCTTACATGCCAGGGCGTCTTCGTTATTCTTGGGAGTCTTAAGTGGCTTCCACCACATGGAAACTGGAAGCTCTTGAATCTTTTACGGGCGGTTTAAACCTCAGAACTGATCAGTTCAATTTGGCTGAAAACGAATCGCCTGATTTGTTGAATGTTCTTGTTGACCCTCGTGGAGGGATTCGGCAACGCGACGGAGTGGATCGCAGAAACACCACAGCGTTGTCTGCGGACATTCAAGGCATTTGGGCTTTGCATACAGATAGCGGCACCAGCCAGGTACTAGTAAATTACGGAACTGCTGTTGCTCATTCGTCATCTACAAACTTTTCTAACATATCTGGCATTACTGCAAGAACTAATGGTACCCGCGTGTACGGGGTCACAATGAACAATGTGGCGTATGGGGTTTCTTACGATAAACCATCGTTTAGATGGGACGGATCTTCAGGCGCAGATTTGGGAACCACGTTTGGGGCTTCTGGCAACATGCCGCAAGCGCAATACATTGCAGCATGGAACAATTTTGCATGGGTTGCTAACACCTACGAGTCGAGCACTTCTCACAAATACCGTTTGCGGTGGTCTAATGCCAATGATCCAGAAACTTGGACAGACACAGATTTTGTCGACATTGATAAAGGAGACCACGGCGATTATATAACTGGTCTTTGCCCCATGGGGGATCGTCTTCTTGTTTTCAAATCAAACAGCGTTCATGCCGTGTTCGGGTTTGATTCAGATTCTTTTCAAGTAGTGACGTTAAGCAACGATGTAGGGTCAGTTCCTTTGTCGTCGCCAGTAGCAACACCGTTTGGGGTGTTTTTTTGGTACGCCGATCAAGGCGTTTACATGTACAACCGTGAAGGCTTTGTGTGGATATTTGACAAGCTTTCACCAGCGGTAGATGACGGACGCATAACTTTTGGGACAAATCCACAACTTGCTTGGGGCAACAACAAATTGTATGCAACTGTTGATTGGACTGAAAGTGGTTCAACCGTTAGACGCACTTTGATTTATGACCCAACTATTGCGGGTGGTGCTTGGGTTATGACAGACATAGATGCTGCACCTTTGTACGCATATAAACCTCCTAACTCTTCTTCGACGGTGTTTGGTGGTTGTGTGGCTAACACTGGTGTTTTGATTGATGTGGAAGATGAACAAAACCGCACTACCGACAGGTATGCGTCATCAGCTGAAACCCACATCTCTTCGTACTTTGTGACTCGTTGGATTGCAGGCAAAAACCCTATTGTAAAAAAGCGTTGGGGCCGCCCTCGAATGGTGACTTCGGCAGAATCAACTATTTCGTTGCCTGTGTTGATTTACAAAGATTACGACAAGTCGGAGCAGGCAGGCAGTTTCAATGTTTCTATTGTAGGCAAAACTTCCACTTCTTTGTGGAACACAGCAAAATGGGATGATGCAAACCCCGCTTCTGCGTATTACGCAGCGTGGGACGCTATTTCTCGAAATTTGACAGCATCTGTTATAAATCTGCCTACTCTCGGGACAGCGAAGAGTGTAAGTATGAAAGTAAATGGTCCGACAACTAACAACCATTGGGAAATGAACGCTGTCGCTTTTGCTTACACACCAAGGAGACTTAGGTAAATGGCAACTTTGGCAGTAACAAATTCGTTTTCGGCAGGCACCACTATTGTGGCTGCCGACATGAACCAGAACTTTGACGACGTTGAAGCATTTATTAATTCTTCGCCTGGTGTTATTCAAATTAGTTTAGTTGACGCTAAGGGCGACATTATTGCTGCTACGGGGGCTGATGCTGTCACACGGCTAGCTGTAGGCACCAACACGCACGTTCTGACTGCGGATTCGTCGGAAGCGACGGGTTTGAAATGGGCAGCACCAACAGTGGGAACGGTCACGGCGGTTACTGGGACTTCGCCGATTGTGTCGTCTGGCGGGGCTACACCTGCTATTTCAGTGACGACAAATGATGCACAGCTTATTTTAAACAACACCATCTTCAACTAAGGAAAGATAATGGCAACGTATTCAAAAGAGTTTCTGTCGCATAGCACAAACGGCAAGAACATTTCCATCACCTCGAACTCGGCGGGATCGCCCGTGTCGATTCATACCGTCGGTTCGGGTACTTCCAACAGGGACGAGATCTGGGTTTACGCCTGTAACACTTCCGCTTCAGCGGTCGTGTTGACCATCCAGTATGGCGGCACGACCGACCAGGACGACTACATTGAACTGTCATTGCCAGCAGATTCAGGCATGACATTGATCGTTCCTGGGTTCCTGCTGGACAACAGCCTGATCGTGAAGGCGCACGCTGCTACAGCGAACGTC